>JACKZZ010007028.1_pt1 | contig 10624 bp, 4 predicted proteins | sample 8027871 | NCBI WGS metagenome assembly JACKZZ01 (sample SAMN15724774, study PRJNA655200) | protist metagenome | isolation source: fluorescence activated cell sorting (FACS) single amplified genomes of... | place: USA: West Boothbay Harbor, Gulf of Maine | collected 2000-07-19
ATCCGGTCTGAACTACTTTCTTATACATGTTTTTCAGCTACAGCCTGCCCTGACGACGTCGAGCACCATTTCCACCGTCTGGCTCCTGTTCACCAGCCTCTGAGAGCCTTCACCTCCAGCCAATGCAGCAAGACTGGATCCTCGTGTCTCATTCTGCCTGGTGGCACCCAGCCATCGAAATCTTGATCTTCGTGTTCCTGTTCGTCTTCCATCACTACATCTGCAGAAGGAGCTTGACTACTCACATCACTCTCACTTTCGCTTGCAGCACTTCCCTCCTGCAAGCTCGTCAAGCCTTCTGCCGGATCCACCGCTGGCCGCAGATGCGGGGTCGTTATCGGCGTCCTCGGTTCAGACGGTGGCGCGACCGTGCTGGGTGTATTCACTGCAGGCGACGCAACGCGCGAGCACGAATCGGTCGTGTTGAGCATGGTTGGACGGGCCGGCATGGGGCTTTTCAACATCGTCCTTGCTCTCAACGGCGCAGCACACGACGAGGATGCCCCTGGCCGCGCTGGCGCTGGACTACAGGTAAGAGGGTCGGCGGTAGTACAACCCGGTTCGCTCTCGTTGCTCCCACTTTCGTTGGAGAAGAGGACAAACGGTTGTCCGTGCTGCTGCTCGACCTCGACGTTCCTAGATTGTCCACCCCGCGTGGCTTCATTTCTTGTGTTCAAAACGTCTCGTGGAGATTGCTGGAAAAGAGACGACGACGAATTATCCGCGGCAGGGTGCTGCTGCTGTTGCTGAGCATATGACGTGGGTGCAATTTCACCGGCGATCGAAGGCGAAACGTCGTTGCTTGAAGATGACGTCGCAACAGTGGCATTCCCAGAAGACGAGGAAAGCAGCACGTAGCGCGGTTCGGAGGAGCTCCCCACTTCACCATATCCACCATAGCCAGACAAAAACTGGCTTCTCCAAGGATGCAACCCGTTTCTTGCGTCGTCCGAAACGGGCATCGGAATTGGGGCTGCTGCTACATCAGTTGTCGGTGCTCCTACTCCCGAACCTAGGGCTAGGGACTCCGGTGAATGATCCATCTCGAGCTCGACGTATGCCGGCAGTAGTTCCTTAGTGCATGTGCATGATGGTGCAGCGCTCGTACTACTCCAAAAATCTCGCATGCCATTTCGCATAATCGTGACTGCGTCCACGACCCCATCTGCGAGATGAAGATCATGATCCCCTCGCTGCACCTGGCCGTGTCCCTGGCGTGCCCCCGCCCCTGGCGCCATCGACGAGACCGCTGTCGGCAGGCTGTAAGCCTGCGCCCCAGGCGCCGCAAGCGCTTTTCCCGAGCACCAGGCGTCCTGAAGACGGCATACCTGCGGCGGGGACAAGCCGGGCGGCGGGCCGCGAGGCGGAAGATGCTGCGGAGGTTCCAAGAACTCCATGGTAGATACGGCACTGGAAGACGATGAAGTCGAGGGCTCCACAAAAATGCCAAGTGGTGCAGCAGTTGTGACAGTAGGATTCATCGAGGAAAAGGAGGCGGAGGGAAAGCTACTGTAGGCCGGTGCCTCAGCCTCGAATCGCGAGGCTTCGTCAGAGCCTGGTAAGTAATCTGTGATGCAAGGGCGCCTGGTCGTGCTGCTCGACGAGGGACGGGGCTGCTGATATTGAACTTGATCATTGGGGTCGTGGAGCTGGAGAAGTGTGCTCGTGGCAGTGGTTGTAGGTACACTGCGCTCCTGTTCTTGAAGATGTCGTGTCCATCGTTGACTGCTGTGCTGTGATGCGATTCCTGCTTCGGAGCTCGACTTCCTGCTATCCCTCTGCAGTATGCGAACTCGCGGACCCATGGAAACTGGTCTCTGTTCTACTACCTTCGACCGGGGCATCGACGGCCGCGCCGACGCCGCTCTATTACAATTACGCGCCATCATGACCATCTTCTCACTCTTGTCTGAAGTCGAGGCCGCTTGTTTCGGCTGAGTCGAGTTCTTGGCAGGAGCTTCTTCTTGTTTTGCTTTATTTTTCGGGTTCGACTTGGATTGCGCACTCTTCCTTGACATGGAAGACATTACCATTAGCTTTCCTTTACTACCACTTCTCGAGCATGACGGGCGGTCCGCACCAGACTGCGCTGAAACTTCTTCCGTACTAGCTGACTGCGGTTGACTTGGCGCTGATCCTGATGGCGCATCACCTGCTGCTGGAGCGATGTCGTCGGACGCTCCTGCACTTGCACTTGGCAGTGACGCCGTCCTACTCCTCCACACACGGCCTGTAGCTGTTGTCCTTGCCCGCCCCGCGGTGCCGCCCGCCCTCATGTCACGCTCAGGTCGAGGTCCGCGTTGCACTATTGGTTCTGGTTCTTCCTTTTCCCCGGTCACGACCACTTCGACTGGTCGAGTAGCTTTTCCTTTTGCTGGTTCTTGTGGATCATGTGGTTGGACTTTCACCTCACCTCGTCTTGCTCCGTCTTGCTTTTTGACGACATCAGCTGCATCAACAGATACCATTTTCGGCCGCCTGCTGCTTATCCTCAGCAAAGCAGAAGACGCAGTAGAGGAAGTAGATTCTCGAGTGAAAATGGTTGAGGAGTTAATACGTGTCATATTTGCCTCCGTTTCCGCTGCACAGTGTTTGCAGCGGTCTAAGATTTCCTTCTGCTCAGCCGTGAAATCTCGCAGCGACGGCTGCCATGTTGATCCTTTCGAAACATAATTTCCGGCGGTCGACACAACGACTGCAACAGCGCCAATGAAAAAGTTTTCGGCCGGCCCAGCGGTCACGAGCAGCGAGATCACGAGGACCGTGAAGAAATGAGAGGCTGCCATTCTTGCGGGCATCATAATTGTCGCTGTCCTAGTACTTGTACTTCGGGTAATCAATTTCATTTTTTGCAGCTGCGCGCTTTTCTACTTCTAGTTACGATTTCTACAGATTCTGAATCTGATACTGCGCGTGGGTGCAAGTTTAAGTTTTGCTGTTCACGCGGATGCCTCGTTGCGCCAGAGCGGGAACCAGAACGGCCAGTGGATCTTCGCGAGGCCGCCCGAGGGAAGATCAGGATCAAGCTGGTGAGGAGGACCGTCGAACGACTACAATGAAAGGCCTTCGAGATTTTGATCGTAAGAACAACAGAAATCTGTAGCTGTACTACAATGATCCACAGGTGATCCGCAGTATCGGACGAGCGGAACTCGATGGAGGGATGAATAATCTGCCCAAAAAGAATCAATCACGAATAGTAGACGCACCAGCGATATTAGCATTGCACAGTATGCTTGTAGTGTGGGTGCGAAAACCCTTAATCTCTGGTGCTGCTGAGTATTCGGCGTCGGTCCGTCAGCGGCCCCACAATTATTCGAATGGATTTCCGTGGATTACTCGATAGCTTCTGCAACAGGAAATTGGCTTCGAGCGCGTAGTAATCGTTGCCGAGACCGAAAGCGGCAGCCGAATGAATCACAAAACTGCACAATACTGCTGGTAGGGATAGAAGCTTGAGCACAAGAAAAAGATGGCGCTTCATTAAATACAGGCTTCAGGGATCGAATTTATCGTGGTCAATTTAGCATGTAGAGAATATAGACGGCAGTCACGGCAAAATATAGGTTCGAATGTAGGGGTTCCGCAAAGTGCGGGCCCTATAGATAAATCTCGAGCGAAAAAGAATCATACAAGTGCGGCGCTTTCCCACTTGTGGGCGCGCAAAGTCCCTTCCGTCAGGGATGGCACGGCGTACCGCATAGACAACGTGACTTAGAACCCCCGTTAATAGTGTGCACAGCAATGTGATTAAATCCGCCCAGTAGGGTCTCGGCTCATAATAATAAAACTAATGCACAATGAAGTGCACGATGCGCAAGAGGTCCTGGTCGAGGTACAGAAAGTGCTGGATCTCGATGTTGAAGGTGATGAGCAGATGTTGGAACAGAGTGGAGAAAATCAAGGATCTCGAAATTTTTGTTTTGAAACTGACCCCGGCAACCGGTTGCCGTATGAGATTGTGTGGTGTGCTCACCATGACGTACGGGTCTCCGCTGATGCAGGCAGGCAGGGAAAGGAAGCGGAGTGCTCGGATGTCCGAATAGTGGAGCCCCTAGACAGCCGTACGTTGGACCCTCACCAGCCTAGGGCTACTCGGACAACCACAATCTCGGGCGCTTAGGCAAGGTCTCTTTGTGTTGTGTGAATTAGCCATTTTCCGTAGCAGTGTGTTGCACAAACAAGACGAAACCAACGAGCACAGGACGACGGCATGGGAAAAATTGATTTTTTTACATTAACTCCATTCCCCTCTTCCTCGTCCGCTCGTGTTCGACTGTTTCGACTCGATCTCGATGGCGACACAGCAAAGAAACGACGACTGACTCGAGCTCTGCACTTGCTGGTGATGGATTGCTCGAGATTTTTCTTTTTTCATTTTTCCATCTTACTCAAAAAACACAAACTCATCGCGCATCGTTTTAAATAAAAAAACCGCGTTTGCATTTAGCGCCTATCAGACACTAATGCCGGAAGGAAAAACCAGTGTTGTTGCCATCTCATGTTCGTCATCGTACATCGCTGCTCTTGCTGTCGTTCTCGTTCTGCTTCTCCCCGAAGTCGTCCTTCTCGTACTTTTCCACCATCGTACTGCTGGCACTGCGTCTCGTCCTGCTTCACCCATCGTAGTTGGTGCTGGTCTTCTCGTTCTATTCCGTTCACCATGTCCATCATTTTCACGTCCGCGCTGTCTAGAGATCTGCTAGTCTGGCACTCCATCCCGTCCTTTATCTCCTTTTGCGTCCTCTTCTTCATCGTCTCGAAGTTGCGCAGATAGTACTATAAATCACAGTATATCTATGAAGTTCTAGTAGATAGAACAGGCTATAGAATTAGTAGCACTACATCAGGTCTCGGCTCATAAGTATGTGCTTGGTAGTGATAGAGCTAGCGTGAGTGTAGCCGCCCAGTAGGCTCTGTCTTGGCTTTTTGAAGTTTAAAGTTCTGGATCGGCACAATTAAAAAGTCACAGAGGAAATCGCGCCACCCAAAAGGCAACTTTTCGCAAAATGCGAGCAAAAAGAGGGCGACTCTTTACACAAGGTGGCGGAAAATGAGGGCGGCTCGTCCATGAAGGAATTTTTCATTGCGACTCCACTGTCCGCCGAGCGGCTCAACTCGCTTGCTCCTACTCCGCAGTCTGCTTCTGCTCCGCAACCGCAGCTTTATCTGCTGCTCTCGCCTGGTCTTGCTCTACTTTGTGCTTCGCCGCTGTTGCTTTCGCCTGTGCCTCTTTCCGCTTCAATGCTGTCTTCTCCTTCTCTCGGAAAAGAAAGCGAAAAGAGGTCGCGGGATCGGGGTGCCCGTGCCCCCTCGCTTTAAGAATGTTGCGCAGCCGTTTCGCCCGCTTTTTGTTGTCCTTGTAGAGTGCCGCGACACTGCCAGCGCCGGCGTACGAGTACCGCTTGCTGGGTCGCTTGATCTTCCCCTGAAATTCCTCCGTAACCAGTAACTTCCGCAATTCCCAAGCGAACCCGTGTTGCTTGTTCCGCGAGCCCCCGTGGATGAAAAAATTCGGGTGCAGCAAGAAGTGCCCGCCCAAACCCCAGCCAACGCCCCAGCTGTTGCGCACGATTAACACTTTCTCGGTTTTCGTCTTCGTTCTTTTTTCGGTCGGCTGCGTACCACGTGCCTCGCCATCCCCGTCGACGCTCGGATTAGGAGCGTCCCCCAGCTCCACATCCTCCTCCGCCTTACGTTTCTCTTCTTGACCCACATCAATCCCAGCAGGTTCGTCCACCTCCACCTCCAGGACTCCCACAATCGCCATGGCGTGACTCGACGTTTCGATCGTGCGACCGTACCGCCGCAAAAGCGTCTCGGCTAACAGACTTTTGTCCTCCGGGGACAGATTTTGATCGACTATTCCAAGCGCCTCCGCTTTCAGCGCAAGCTCGATGCCAAAGTAGGGGTTGTCGACTTCGACGGGGCGTCGGGCCACCGCGTTCACGTTTGCGAAAGTCATGAACGGCTTGCCTTCGTAAAGCAGGCGCGGCCTCGTCAGCAGTATGCTGCGACCGTTCGGAGCCGGATGTGTAGTGTGTAGGGGAAAGTAGTCGAGGCGCGCGCTTTCTTCTTCAGGCTGTTCTTCTTCGTCTTCATCCCCGCTTTCATCTTCAGGCTTTTCTTCTTCGTCTTCATCCCCGCTTTCATCTTCGTCTTCATCCCCCCATTCACGTCGAAGTCCCTTGATGAAAGGGTCCTTCGGACTCTCTCTTCCTCCGACGAGGGCTTTCCGTTCGTCCTCCGACAGCCTCCCGTCACCGCCTGAAACGCAATCTCGCAGCTTTGCACGGAAAGCATTGCTGTCGTAGTCCTCCACTGCATCAAACAGCCTCTGGCACTTGTAGTGGTCTTCGTCGAAGGCGGCTAGGCCTTGACTTTTGCTTTTGTTTTCTTTTTTTATATCTCCATCGAAGTATTCTGCCCATGAAAAGTCGCTCTTGGGCTCCAATTCAAGGGCGCAGAAGCCGTCCGGCTTCCGTTTCACGTCAATGCCATGTAAAATGCGGGGCAGGTAGTACATCAACTGCTTTCGCTCGAAGATTTTCTGAACCGAGTGCCACACGTGGTGGGGTTTCTGACTGTAGAGCTCAGCAAACGTAAACCAGTCTCGTTTTCGCATGCGTATGGCGAAATCGAGAGGACCATTTTCCTCGATCTCCTTCTCCAAAAAGTTCGCGACTTGTTGGGCCGCGTCGGGCTTGTCCGACACGGGGTCGAACAATGTACTAGCCGAAGGAAGCGAACGCATTACGTCTGCGACACCCAGACGGGTTTCCGCCTCGCGCCCCCCCTTTCGCCCGCCACCCGAAGAGCACACCAAGTCGGAAAACCAACTCGCGTTGCCCACGTGCGCTATCAATTTTTTCATGTCCCCTGTCCCGAGACCGGACTCCTTCCCGTAGATCGCCACAGCGATCGCCTGCCGAAACGCCGTCACACTCTTCTGGTCAGGTTTCATGTTGCTGCGACCGGCAAACTGCATCCGCAGCCGCTCCTGCACGATAAAGCTCAACGAGTGCGCGGAACACGTAAGCTGCGGGCCCTGGTCCGTGACGACGCAGTGATGCGCTGTCTTTTTCTCGACTTCATGAGAAAGACGCTCGGCGAGGGCAAACGCATCCTTGTTCTTCTGTGTGCATGTGGCAGCGTCCAACAGGAGTCGGACAGCCTCCGCGCCGAACAGAGCCTCACTATCCCCGCTGAGGGAGACTACGCAGAGGACAGCGAGCTGCGACTTCATCACTTTCACAAAATGCAACAGGCTCGTTTATGTATAACTTCGCTCGGCGTGGTCGAACGCGAACGAAATAAGGAAACTTTTGGCGTTTGTTATTTGTAGTCGGGTTCTTAGGAAGATTCAGTCTCACTTCTTCTAGCAAGGACAGGATGATGAAGAAGCCACCTCAAGGAACTGGATCTGTATGCATTGTTTTTGAAAGTCGACATGTTTGACAATCGAATTTGAAAACAAAGTAATTAAATTAGCGCGAGGATGAAGATCGCGATGCACTACAAGTACTACTACTACTACTACCGAGCAGCGACGTGTAGCGATAACGTGTGACGTGACAAGTACCGAGGACCTCTTCCAACTCCAACTCAAGCTCAAATTACCGAAAAAAGGTGAAGGTCGAGGATACGCGACGCTTCTAGGCTGTACAACTACATCACACGCAACAACCGTCAACCGAGCACCCTTCTCATCGGATGGGTTCTTTTGATGTGCAGTCGAGCAATTGGTGTACTAGCCCATCGAACGGGTACGGTACTGCATCATGTTGCAACATGAAACATCAATGGTAGCTCGAAACACCATGTAGTACATTGCGGCCACCAGAGCACCCGACTCAGACCGCAGGCTCAAGAACCATCATTCAGTCAGCCTTTTATTGCTCTTTTCTTTTTCTTTCGGGGTCATTATTTACTTCGGCAAATGATTTCGCACGTGGTGCAGTTTGTCTTTCATTTTCGCGATTTGTTCGAGCTGTAGATCTAAAGCGCCCTTGAAGTCGTTCTTGGCGCGATCGCTAATCTCCGCTTGCAGGGAGGCGAAGTTCACTGCTTGATGTGACGGATCATGTTCCCCAGGCTTTACATTCTCCTGGCCGACTACATCTACATCGTAGTCCTCTCCTTCCCCGCCACTTCGCTTGCTGCTCGAGGGTGCGCCAAAACTTCCTCTTCCAAAAGAACTTCTTCTCCGGTTTGGAGACAATGCTTCTCCAACGAGGTTTCGGTCACGCGCGAAGTCCTGGCCATGCTGGAAAAATGTTGATGTTGATGTTCTTGTGAATGTTGAAGTTGAACTGCTCGTCAAACACCCGGCCAGGAACATCTCTACATCGCTACCCGCCCACGCAACTTTCCGCGGGTCCCGCCACGGCTCTTGCTTCAGTAGTAGTTCTCCATGACTGTCTCCTGCTTTGTGCAAGGTGCGGAGGTTTGTCAAAACTTCCTCTCTCATGTACTGCTCATCGATGTAGAGTGAGCCTCTACTACTGCAGCCTCTGCTTGATGATGAACTCGGATTGCTTCCACGATAATCACCAAGTTCCTGCAGCGAGTACGTGACAATTGCTGCGTTTGCAGTTGCACTCCCGTTCCCGCTTCCGCCCGACGACGATGTCGTTTCCGCCCGACCTCCGCGAAACGCAGACGATAACGTGGTCCGATGCGTGGTATAGTGTAGCCTCTTCATCGTATCACAAATCGAAACCGTCTTCGAAAATTTACTCGATAGCTTCTGCAGCAGGAAATTGGCTTCGAGCGCGTAGTAATCGTTGCCGAGACCGAAAGCGGCGGCGAGAAGCTTCTCTCGCTCGGATCGGGAGATGAGTAAGCGAGTTGAAACATCAGGAGAAACCTTCGACGCAACAGCTCGAGGCGCAGGACTGCTGGTGAGGTCTCGTGTCTTGTTAAAGCTCGCGGTCGGCGAAGTATCGTTAAAGTACGGACTGGCGTAGTAGGGATCCGAGAACGAAACTCGCCTTTCTGCCGCGTTCGGCGCTGCGGTAGGCGTACTACTAGTCGACGTAGTAGTTGATGAGGAGTTTATTGCGACTGCTTGTTTTTGCGACGAAGACGACGAGGCTGCATTTGGATTTGGATTTGCCGGCACAGTCGTGAGTTCCACGACTTCAAACACCGGTCCGAAGTCTCCTATAAGCACTAGGTCGCCGGCCTGCAACGCGCAACTCTCCTGTCGAAGCTCAACGCCGTTCACGCGGATCCGAATCAAGAGCGCCGGATTTTTGCTTGCGCTTTTGGTGACCACCAGCTGATGCTTGTTCTGCAAGGACGTCGACACAGTGCAGTTCATCTGCTTCTGCGCGCCGCGGCCTTCTTCAGCTTTCTGCGAGCCCTCCTCGGTTTTCCGGGCGAGACTGAACCGACACAGCTCCACGGACTCCTCGCTCTTTTCAACATCAATTGCATCTGATGGTTGGTCTTGGTGTCCTGCTTCTGCAATCGGGCTAGGCAATGGTCGTCGCGGCAAGCAGCCCGCCACGACCTCAGATGTATAATATCGCACCGCGATCCTGCTTCGTTCTAAAAACTCGTTTCGCGGCAACGGACCACCAGCGCTACCACAACCTACAAGAGCGAAGATGCTGAGCTCGTCCTTTTCACTGCAGCCGGCAGATGAAAGCGAAACGCCGGGCGAAGAAGACGGCTGCTCTGGGGAAAAGGCCCGAAAAAACGCGCCGTCGAGGAACGTGCACAAGTGGCGCCCGATGATTCCAATCGGTGAGCGCTGCGATAATTCCAATCGGTCCGCGACAAAGGAGGGGGAGGGCGCTCCCACGATTTGCGACCTAGGGTTCCTCGACGTCGACCAACAAGACGTGACTTTTTTCGCCATCGACGCGAGGTAGTCGCTAACAGCGACGATTTGCGCGCTGCGTTCCTTGTTGTCCTTCTCCTTCTCTGGCGCTTGGACTTCTTGCACGGCTTCCTGCTCCTTCCCATTCGCCTCGTAAGCTGAACCCACGAACAAGAACCCGCAGCACTTTTTCCGTAACCGGTGCACCGCATCTGCAAATAATTCAACAAAATCGTCCCGCTCGCTCATTCCTGGAAGCAACACCGTGCAACGAAACGTTAACAGATGTGAGGTGAGGAAAATGAGCGCCGGCGAAAGGCGGTCTGGAAGACGGAAGCTGTCATCATCTGTAGTTCCCGAAGAGACACCAGTAGGGGCTGACTTCTGGTGCCCGAGAACAAAAAGAAGCTTCCGCAGCGCACTTCTCAAATCGCACAACACCAATTGCACGACAAACGAGTTCTGAAGATCTTGCTCGTGACGAGGAGGAGCCCGACCCGCATTATTATTATTCCACCTTGAAGTAATTGCCGTAGCTGGCGGAGCTGCACCACCTCCACCAGACGCTCCTGGCGCGACTACTTTCCACGTGACAACGAAAGGTTCATTACCCTTCTCGTCCGTCGGGGAGAGGCAGGAGCACCATCGCACCCCTCGCGCAGCGGCGACCACCGCTGTTAGCTCGTCGACGGACGTGTAGCTCACGTAGCTCGGTAGAGTGGAGGTCTCACCGCTACTCTTCTTGCCTTTTGCTTTTACCCTGTCTGATTGCTCCGATCGCCCGGCGGTGCGCGA
>JACKZZ010017161.1_pt1 | contig 10623 bp, 5 predicted proteins | sample 8027871 | NCBI WGS metagenome assembly JACKZZ01 (sample SAMN15724774, study PRJNA655200) | protist metagenome | isolation source: fluorescence activated cell sorting (FACS) single amplified genomes of... | place: USA: West Boothbay Harbor, Gulf of Maine | collected 2000-07-19
CATACTGTCAAATTCGGTCTTGTTTTGACTATTCTTATTAGAAAATGTAATTAAGCCTTCTTGTGCCTCGTCAAGTACTTTTCATGATCCTGAGTTTGCTTCGCGTGCTCCTTCTGAACCTTCTTGAGCACGTTTTTAGATAATGGTTCGCCCTCTGCATCGTGGGTCGGAATGCCCTTAGCATCGAACGCAGAATATTGCCCACTTTGCGAACGGAACATTTCTGAGGGAGGAACCTTGGCACGCTCTTCTCTTTCTGCGGCCAATTTCGCGGCTTTGACCTTTTCTGCTTCTTTTGCAAGGCGAGCTTCTTCCTTCTGTTCCCGCTCTTTTCGAAGAGTAGCGGGGTCATCGAGCTTCCATACTGTCGTTCCAGAAGTACCAGAACCTTTATCTTCCATACGCACACCTAATTCCGGTAAAATTTCATCACGTAGTTCATCATTGAGCGTAAGGACGGCATTTGTGTCTCCCGCAAGTGCCGCCAAACGAATAGATGCTCGGAATTTGGTTAGTACGTCTAGAAGAGGTGCAAGCACTTCTTCTTTAGACACCCCATTATCGCCGTTGTCCAGAGGGAAGCCAAGTTCAGATCCATCAGTTACACAGCCGAATATACGGAGCATATGAGTGATGTACTTGGCCGCACTGGTTAGCACTGACGTCGCGATAACCGCAGGTTTTGCCGTTTCCATGTATCGGTTGGTTTCTCTTACGAGTTCCAGTAAAGCTGCCATCGCTTTTGGTGTGTCAAAATCATCACAGATTGCTTCGTGGACGCTCACGGAAACTTGCTGCACCTTGGCCAACATTATTTCCTCCGCTGTGCCAATATGTTGTGCACTAGCACTAATAGAGCCATATTTTCTTAATGTTCCCTTCACGTTATGAAAAAATTCGGAAAATATCTTTCCTGTGTTTACAGCATGGGCCATTGTCTCTTCGCCGTAATCCATGGGCGCGTTGTACTTGTGCAGTAGAAAGCAAATACGGATCTGTCTACTCGTGAAGCGCGTTAGTGCTTCGCGAATGGTAACAAAATTCTTCAAACTCTTTGACATTTTTAATCCTTCGATGTTAACGTGCCCCGTGTGTAACCAATAGTTCACCCACTGATTCGTCCCAGTGTAAGCTTCGCTTTGGGCAATTTCATTCTCGTGGTGAGGGAATTTGAGATCTGTGCCACCGGCATGAACATCCATATGACCATGACCAAAAGTCTTCATTGTTTCATGCGACATGACAGAACACTCAATGTGCCACCCAGGGCGACCATTACCCCATGGGGAGGGCCAAAACGGCTCCACCACACCGTCATCAGCATGGTCCTTCGATTTTTTCCACAAAGCAAAATCGGAAGCAGCTCGCTTCTCACCAGACGCAGTAAGAGACCCCTCCCCTTCTGCAAGCAGTTGCGAGTTACCAATTTGCTCTGGCATTAATTTTCCATATTTGTGCCCTTTTGCTTCAAAACCGGAAACGCTGAAATAGACAGAACCATTGGATTCATATGCAATCCCTTTCTCTATCAAACGGGAAATATACGCAACAATTTCTTCTACGTATTCTGACACCCTTGGGAGAATATCCGGTAAGAGACAGCCAAGAGACTGCATATCCTCATTGTACTCATTTTCGTACTTTGAAGCCAATTCTCGAAAAGGAATCTTTTTTTCAGAACTACGAATGATAATCTTATCGTCCACATCGGTCACGTTTTGGCACACCAACATGTTGTATCCAAAATAATCTTTCATAATTCGGCGCAAAATATCGAGATGAACGTATGTTCTCGCATGACCCATATGAGAATCAGAATAAACGGTGACTCCACATTGATACCAAACTACAGTTTTCATATTGCGCGGAATGAAGCGCACTTTACTGCGAGTTAACGTGTTGAACACCATCAGTGGATGCGTCCTAAAAAATATACAGAAATGGGAAACAACAAAAAATAAAACCAAAGCAAGTATATAATGCAGTATTACTTGGGCGTCACTTACTTTTCCAAAACCTCCAATGTGCTACAAAAAGGTTGCGGCATTTGCCAGGGATATAGCTGTGGTTGATCTTCGGCCATTTCCTCTGAAACGTCGATGAGAAACTAAGTGCAAGCTATCAATGAAACCGAAATGAATCACTACAAGATTTAAGATTGGTGGTTAAGAATATGAGTCATGGTTGTACAGAATACAGAGTACAGAATGTGAACATGGTTCTATTTTTTATTTTTTCGTTCAATAAAAAATATCGACCGAGAAAAATGAAAGAATAGATCAATGTGGACTATAAGAGAGACCAAGATTTGGACGTATGGGAAAAGACAAACAAAGATCAAGAGAGAATTGAGGAGCACAGGGGACAGGAGAGATGGAAGAAGAGAGTACATAGAAAGATAAGATAATAGAGATGGACTCATCGAACCAACGAGATCTATATCACGGAAGCAATTGTAGAGTTGCCTCTTGGACCCAAATCATTAGTAATTAATTAGCGAGGTAGAAAAAAGACTGGTGGGGAAAAATGTTTAGTTGGCTGCACTAAAAGTAATTGGTCGTGTGGTATTGTAGTTGGAGTGGGTTGTATGAAGTAGTAGGCATGGGTAGGGAGTGATAGCCGCGACGTGTACATGTAAATCTGCTACTACTGAATTTTTATCATGCACTTTGATCATCATTGTATACAATAGCACTATATTCATAACATAGGTTGTTGAAATTGCGGAAGAATTTCCACACCAACCGATTGCATCGCCTAAACACTGTTTCGTCAGACAGCTACTGTATCGGTGACGATGCTTTCACCATAAAACGACCCTTGTTTCTGAGCTCGGCGCTACGCATGACTCCAGTCTGATCACGTCGATGCAAAAAAAAAAAAAGCATTACGGAATATCGAACCATAAGGATTCTAGTCTAGCGGTATCGTACAAGTAACACAACGCTGGCATATAATAATACATAGGCTGCTTACATTAAGCTTCAAGTTCTGTTTTTCAAAGTCCAGCGTTTCACTCATGTTATTAATGCCTTTCTGCGTCGCAGTCAAAGCCTAAGCAAATGGACAATGCTTTAATGGACATACAAACTTTTTCCCACCAGTCATAACACTTACATTGAGAGAAGATTTCACACCATCAGCAATTTCGTCAATCGAACGTAATAAAGCAGCAGCGGAATCTTTTTGGCGAGTGAGCAACTTTTCAAAAATTAATTCTGTTTCGCCAACCAACTCTGCTAAGCCCCCATTTTTAAATGACAAAGTGAGAACAGGGATCTTCACCGCGGCGACATTTTGGTGCTGCCTATTCTTTTTATCCATTACCGGAGTAGCAGCAGAGTATAAAGAACTGTTACTGGATGGTCCTTTCGATAGAAACACGTTGTTAAGCTTGACCGACACTGGTTCTCTCAGCTGCATGGGAGGCAAACTGCCTCTCCCTACAGCACTCTGAGTGCTTATATTTAACAGCGAGTCCGTACTGGAAGGCGGTGCACCACCTACCGCTGGCGTAGTTGTTATTCCGATGGGGCTGTTACCAGATATGGATGAGTCGTCGTGCGCGCCAGCAGTGACCATGGCACTACCTTTCGCATAACCCCTATCAACTTGCGCGGTGGTCGAAGTAGCCACCGCGACGGGAGCTCTTTCAGCTGCATTGAGCGAACTTTTCGAAGACATTCGATGAGATGTCCTTGGCGCCGGTTTGAACCCAATATCTTTGCTCTTCTTTGCACTGACAGCCGACTTATATTCGTCAAACTTATCAATGGACTGAGCTGAAAGTACACTGTTAGGGTTAGCATTTCCAAACTTGCTCTGCAGCGACAGTGAAAAAGAAGGAGCAGATGCTTCTATAAAAGGCTGTGGCGCACTCTCAGCGACGACATTTTCAAATTCTTGAACGGTAGACGTGTCATCAGACGCGCTTCCGCCATGCCCATTTGTCTTTGGAGAAGAGCCCGCTAATGCTTTCGATTTTGTATAGGGTTTCACAGAAGAGGCAGTCATCAAATGGTCCATTGCCGACAGCGCAGGTGGATCCTGGACGACGGTGCTTTCAGTTTGTGGGTCAGAGTCGAGAGAGGCCAGCGGACCGTCCTCGCCCTGAGTTTGCTTCAGAACATCTACAAACTGCTCTTTCATTTCGGTAGATTCCAACTGCTCCACTAGCTGCACTTCGGCGGTTAATCGGACTTGACCATCACTGGTCGCTGAGGAGTGATCCACAGCAAGAGTTGGCTCTTCTTCTTTGCCTAAAGCACCAACGTTAATGATGTTTATGCTGCCTCTGCTATCGTCGTATGCACTACTCCCTACGTCTGGAAAATCCGAATGTTCACGAATGTCGTCTCCAGGCCTCGATACATACGCCATATCGGCAAAAGAACCCTTGCCTTCGACTTCACTGTGAGCATCAGCGCGGTCTACTGCGATGAATGTTTGAACTTGGGTGGCAGAACTAGCAGCATTGTCGAGTGCATCGTCAATCCCGTCGACACCTCCGCTGATATTGTGGTCATTGTCCGGAGAATTTGTATTGTGTGACGGGTTATCTCTCTCGAAAGCAACTTCTGTTGTACTATCATCACGGTGTTCATTATTGTCGCTTACAACTTGAGGTATTACTTTGTCCTCCCCGAAATCTATAGAGCTAACTCCTTCTTTTAAAAATTGAACATACGCCGCTGGAACGAAACCCGACTCGAGTGACTTGTTCTGCACTAACATCCAACCTTCTGGGTGCACCGTACCATCGTCAAAATAATGCACGACCTCTCCAGCGTTGATGGAAAGCTCCCCTTCGTCTTCGGCAGTAAACGGGTATAAAACCTCATAGGTGTATGCTGTCATGTTTATCGGGAAGGAAGTGACACAAAGTAGCGTATAGACCTTAGCTACACTGGTTCACCATATACAATATACACAAGGTTGGGTACCACATCCTATCTAGATACTGTAAAATACATATCGAGACGCGAAAAGCGGGGTTCATTTTCAAAAAACGCAGTGTTTCCGCAAACCAGGGGTCCGCAAACGCAACGGTCGGGTCCGGTCCGGTCGGGTCGGTCGGGTCGATTTTTTTTGCCGTGTGTCCTCTGTGTCGACTGTGTCGACCTGTCCGGTAAAACACGCTGGCCTCACGATTGGATTGAGATGATGTGAGTGCACGCCCATTTCGAAATGGCCAGTGGTACACCTACAAAACTTCCTCAAAGTGTGAAGTCTCCCTTCCACAAAAGAAGCGAATGTGAGCACGAAGGGTGTAAAGTTTCATTCTTTTTAGGTAGTGGGAGGCACCATTGCAGGGTATGCTTCAACTCAGTTTGCAATGTACACTGCTCTAGAAATGTGTTAATGCAGGCAGAGGACAGTAATGAAGACCCTTCGTATTTTAAAATAGTTTGCTCGTCTTGTTTAACAAAACAGGGACAACGGGTCGACGTTATTGAGGAAGGTGGGCAGTCTAATTTACTCTGTGAGTCATATCTTCATTTTAACGTAAACCTGTCCTCTCCTACTCTTTTTCTCTTAGTAGAAGAGCTTTGTGTTAAAGAAGCTGAAGCTCACCTTACCCAGGAGAAGTTAACTCTAGCCGAGAAATCCATTCAAGATTTGGCAGCTAGCAAAGAAGCACTTGAAGAGGAAAACACTAGACTTCGGACGCAATGTGTCAATTTCGTGACCATTGTATCGGACTTGGAAAAGCAGTGCCGTGCCTTGCAAGATGAATGTGCCACCTTACAGTCCACTGACCGTGTGGAAGAGGCTGTAGAAAATACGCAGTCATGTGTGAGTGTGCATGAAGTAGGATCCTCTCCAGTCAAGGACCGCGGTTCGGTTTCGCACTGTGCTGTCTCTAGTGCTGGGGAAGTGGGTAGTGTCGTGCAACAACAATGTGCGTCCTTTCGTGAGAGTGAACCTGGAAACATTGCTGCTGACGGTGGGAAGAATAACGAGTTGTTAAATATTTACAGGCATCAGATTCGAGAAATGGAAAGTGCTATCCTCAATGCTGAGCAAAAGTTTAGTGACAGTGAGGCACTCGCAAGAAACTTGCGTCTTGCAGTGGCCTCCGCGGAACTCAAGGCTAGTACCAGTGAGACGCGCCGCACGCGTACTGAGCTGCAGTTGCAAGAGGCCAGTGCTCAAAAATTACATCTGGAGGACTCTCTCGCCGTGACTCAGCGCATGCTGGCTGCTAGCGAATCAAAGAATAGTCTGCTTCAACAACAGTTCGCTGTCGCCATTGAAGACAGTACTGCCCTAAAGAGCAAAGCAGCCCTTGTTCAAGAGCTTACTGGTCAACTTGAAGTGGCATCTCTTCAACTTTCGGCTCAAAAATTGCAAGTACAGCAAATGACTGCAAGTTTGGAGGCAGTAACGACTTCTTCGAACTCCCAGCTTGTGCAAATCGCTGAGTTTGAAAAAGACATCGTATCTATACGGACAAAATGCACTACCGCTGAGAATGAGGTCGAAACTTTAAAAATACAATTGGCAATGGTGGATGAAAAACTGCAGCTGAAGGAGGCTGAAGCTGATCAAATGGCACATGCCATGGTAGTGCTGCGTACCGGCATGCTCAAGGACAAGACCAAGTCTCTCAAGGCTAAGTCTGCAGCTGTTGCAACCTCACCGAAGGCCACACCTTGGCCAGAGGGTGAACTGACTTATGCCGATGTGTATAATCGCAGAAGCAGTGCATTTACGTATGACGAATCCAACAGCTATTGCCTGGATCTTGACGAATCCAACGACGAACCCAACGAGGCCGAGGCATAGTTAGTTCTATATATATATATTCAATTATATATATATTGGTGCGAAGGGTATATACTGTTTATCAAAGGATCAACATACAAATACATGGCACTCCTGAGTACGGTTGCTATTTGAGCCTCATGAGCTGCTAGACTCGCATCGCGGGAGTTAAAACAAGGTATTTCGCAGCTGCTTAGACAGCTTACTGCTGTCGGCAATACTTTCCCTAGTTTTCGAAATCATTTTGGAGAACATTTTTGTCCCGCTGGCGGGACCAAAGGGATTATCTTCAGCGGATTTGTTTCCAAAGTCTCCCGAATAATACTCCATATAGAGACCGTCGATCACTGCCACGGCATCTTTAAGCTTCTTACTGTTCAGCACTGAGGACAGTTGCTGAGTGAGCAAACCAAGCATGTGTCGGTAGGCATACGAGCGCCAATTTTCCCGGACCCATGCTATTAAGTCCTCCTCTGACAGATAGGATGTGCGGAGAAAGCTGTCCAAGTGATGTTTTCCGCGCGGCGGGCGGCACAAGTGAACGATGTTGAGCTCCTCATGACTAGCGAACACGTCCATGGTCATTGAAGCACGTCCCTCCGCACTACACTTTCGCACCTTGGTGAACGCCTCCAAGATTGTATCAAAAGCGCACTGGCACAATTCCAGCCAAACCTAGGCCACCAAACACAATAGAGTTGATACATTTATTAATATGTTATTATGCTGTACTCGACTGTAGAACGATAAACTTGACATGTGATAATTATTGTAGATATACAATATTACCTGCTCGCGTACAAGCGACGACAGCTCAGCAAATTGATCGGTCAGCAGCATGTATTCCCACACATCAGTGCAAGAGTGGACCATAGTATCAACCCAGTCATGACTGCTTTCACGCATTTTCTTGGAATCCCAACCAACGTCAACAATTTGAGGAATGAGCTGTATGAACAGCAAAACATGGAGCATAACTTACAACGTCGCTGAAACTATTAAAGTAAACATTAACAAATATTCACAACCTACCGATGATTGCTTAATAAGGCCAGGGCAAGCCGCTTTGTATACTAAAGCACGTAACTGACTGGCAACCAATTGGAGGCTGGCAATGTACTCCATACATGTGCGGATAGTTTCTTCGCCCTCAGCAGCGAGTAGGCGCTGGAGGAGCGGTTTCACGTCCTCCAGTATCTTGGCAACGAAACAGCAACTTTCTGCTGCTACGATGCGCTCATTGAGTGAAAAGCAGCTATCTTTGTCAGCCTGGGCTATAACTTGCGGAACGCTCAGTAAACTCGACATGATGATAGCATGTTCTGGCTGATGATTTGGGGTGACAGCAGCTTCTTTAGTATCCCTGCGACCATCCTTAGAGAAAATACTGGACGTGCTATTCAAATTTCTATTGGGCGAAATCAGAGGCGTAACAGAATTCATTTCAAGTTTGGGAGTTGGAGATATCGACGATTCGCCACCGCTACCAGCTGTGGTGTTACTTTTCTCGGGGAGGGCGCCTGCATCGGAACCTGTAGCGCTGTCTTTCCCAACACTACTAGTACTATCGTCCGGTATCTCTTGTTCATCGGTGGTAGCACTGGCCTGCATCGGAGTCTGGGCATCCGCACCCACGCTTCTCGTTGGAATGAGCTGCACAATAGGCTCTTTCATTGTGTGTACGATATAGGAATAGATCACTTCAAAATCTAAACTTTGATCAGGAGCCGTTGAGTTCATTTTGGTTGGTTTTGCCAGAAATTTGCTCTTTTCATCATTCGGAATAAAGCCATGAAAGACCTCACACATGTAGAAGTCAAACAGCTGCCGCATGCACGAAAATATTTGAGCGGATAGCGCCGGCATTATGAACATTAGGTGCAAATATTTGCCGACGAATTTCGTGAGCCCATTGAGTGCCGACTGCGTGACCACAACGGAAGAGCTCTGGTCCATAGCACGCCGTTTCGCCGAGGTCGCCGCTGTTTGGGCCTCCATGATACCGCGCAGCAACACTAGGAAGCCGTGTTCCGGCGACGTTACTGCTTCCTCTTCCTCCTGTGACTCGGTCCGCTTGAGTTGAGCAGACTCCGCGGCTTCTAGCGAGGCATCCGCTTTATCTGCACAAACATCCCCTTCCCCAACTTTGCCAGAAAATCGAAAGGGATTCGAGCCTTCCAGCTCTCCGAACATCTTTAAAATAGATAAATCATCCTCCACTTGTCCTTCGCTATACCCATCGACCACCGTTGTGGCTTGCGACGACGCACGCGTACGCGGTGTGGATGCAGCAGCACCAGCACTGGTGGACGTTGCTCCTGAGTCAGACACGTTGCGCTCACTGACGCATGCTGATGACGCATCACTCACCTTACTGTCACGTCTAGCCGAAATACCAGTACCCTGCGAGCGAGTCTGAACGTCTAGCGCCAGGTGAGTTTGTACGCGTGCTGCCAGCCGACACTGGTTGGCTGACAGCGCTGACGACATTTCGATGTCCCTAGAAATACTGGTTTCTATGATGCCCAAAATACCTCCTTTTGACGACAAATTCACGGGAACGTTCATCCAATTTTCGTTTTCAATTATCAGTCGATTCATCTGAAACGACTCCTTGTGGTAGTTTTCAAGATATTCGAGTGATTTTTTCTCAATGCACAGTTTCAGTGCAGTACTATCGGAACCACAAAATTCGTAGCCCATCATAACCATAGCATTCAGCGCGCAAATCATGGACAAGAAGTCGTCAGTTTTTACTGCCGACGTAATTGAGGTTACGCTCAACATGTCCACCAGCGCCTTGAGAAGCTCCTCCCACAACATTGTTCGGCTCTGGATTAGGTTCTGATGAGCAATGGCCAACTTTACAGCATTTAAGCGCACAAGACGAGCAGTTCCTTCGTCTACAATATCCAGAGCACTTCCATCACTATTACTACTATCAAGCTTCTGCGCATAAGCCTCTATTATGGTAGATTTGACGCTTTCGGATATTCTGTGCGACCTGTTTATTTGCTTTAAATGACGTTGCAATTTTGTATTGGATGCCGAGTTTCTCGGCTTCTGCTTATCCCGGGGGCTGGCCGTTAGCGCTAGGTTCACAGCTGCCGCAACATCCACATCAGAAGATTCCTCCTCATCAAACGGGTTCATAGAAGCACTTTGCTCATGAATCACCAACTCGTCTTCGTCTGCATCTTCTTCCTCCTCATCGTTCTCTTCCTCATCTGATTCCGCATCGACATCGAAGCTGGCCCCAGCACCACCACCATCGCCTTCCGCATCATCGCATTCGTCCAACAAGAGAAAATCTTGGCGAGGGTCAACTGTCTTGCGGTGGAGAAAGACCCAGTCAGCATTCTTCGAATCGAACGGAGCCTGATGCCACTGTGTGATCAAGTGGTGTGTGTGTATCACATCTGCCAATAGCTCACAAGTACGTGTCACGCATGGAGCGACGAGTTCAGATGGCAGCCGTCGGTAGAGCAACTTTAGTGGGATTTCAGTCATATCCACAATGTCTCCCAGCTGCATCGGAACAAAGGCACCAGCCACCGATAAAGTTTCTGCCGCTTGTTTTTTCTTGTGCTGACTCGAGTAAATGTATTCCATGACGGAAGTATGTAAGCATGCATCAATATCTGATAGCTGGAATCGAGTAATTCTCTGAGACAGTCCATCCATACAGCCTGAGGAGTCAAAGACAAACTCGCTAGTAGCAGCTTCATCGGTATCGTGCAGAGATATCTTCATCGTTTCCGACAAGAAATCCAATATCAGGTAAGAACGCATAATGCTCTCGTAGTCGGTGGTCCGAAACTTGCGACAACACAGCCTACTAAGTGCTTTATCTGT
>JACKZZ010008418.1_pt1 | contig 10620 bp, 5 predicted proteins | sample 8027871 | NCBI WGS metagenome assembly JACKZZ01 (sample SAMN15724774, study PRJNA655200) | protist metagenome | isolation source: fluorescence activated cell sorting (FACS) single amplified genomes of... | place: USA: West Boothbay Harbor, Gulf of Maine | collected 2000-07-19
CTATCAAAAAAAAATTTGAAAAAAAAAAATCAAAATTTTGAAGAACAAAATAATAATAATAATACACATTTATTACAATCACAAATATCTGAAGAATATTTAACTAAATTAATCTATAAAAAATTACAATTAGCTCAATATAAAAATCATGGATATATATTTGATAATTATCCACAAAATTTAAAAGAAGCTGATCTTTTATTTAAATTTAAAAATAATACTAAAGATGAAGATGAAGATGATGATGATGATAATAATAATGATAATGATAAAGAATCAGATGATGAAGAAGAAAATTCAGAATCTGAAGATGATGAAGAAGATTCAGATCACTCAGAGAGTGATAACTCATCAGAAGAAGATTCAGATAATGATTCAGATAATGATTCAGATAATGATTCAGATAATGATTCAGAAAAAATAAAAAAAAGTTCAAAAAAAGAACAAGAAGAACAAAAAGATGACCATATAAACTCTTCTACTTCAATTATTAATAAAATGATTATATTAAATTGTAATGAAGAAATCGCAAAACAAAGATTAAAAGAATTACCAGAAGAATTATATATAAAAAATTATAATGATGAAGAAGGTTATACTAAACGTCTAATTAAATATCAAGAAAATATAGAAAATAATAAAAAATCTCTATATTTAAATACAACAATAACAAATATTGAAAAATTAGATATACCTGTTGATTATTTTATTGAAAAAAGTTCAGAAGAAAATATAGAAAATACAGATATAACAAATATAAATTTTCAAAATTTTTTAGGAAGAAAAAAAATAATAATAAAACAATCAAAAATAATACAATTAATAGATGAATATATTAATAATTCTTTTATTAATAAAATATATAATTATCATCCAACAAATGATGAAAAAATTGAAATTCAAAGATTAGAAAATATTAAATTAGAACAAGAAAAAAAATTATTAGAAATTGAAGAAAAAAAAAAAAAATTAAAAAAAGAAAAAGAAGCTCAATTAAAAAAAGAAAAAGATCAAATAAGAAATGAATTAATAAAGCGTGAAGAACAAGAATTAATTGAAATACAATCACAACCATTACGTCAATATTTAATGCAAAACATTGTACCAAATCTAATGGATGGTCTATTAGAAATAACAAAAATACAACCAGAAGATCCCATTGATTATTTAGCTGAATATTTATTTAATATTGGTAGTAGTAATACAGCAACAGGTGTATTAGAACATGAGTGAGTGAGTGAGTGAGTGAGTGAAAATATAATAAAATTTATTTATATATTAAGACTTCTATACTATGTATCTTTATTATCTTCTTTTCTTCTTTTATTTATACTTTTTTTTTTTCGTTTTTTTTGATATAAATCAGTATTACGTATATTATTATCACCATATTGTTCACGAAATGATTGCATCCAAAAATGAGCACCACGATCAATCCCACTAGAATATATCTCAGTATCTTTTATATTAATATAACGAGCTTTTGTACATCTTTTTATAATATCCTCTACATTCTCATCTAAATCATTTTCGTCATTAATCAGTTGTTGTTGTCTATATTTTTCTATATTTTTAGCATATGAATAAGCTTCTTTAAAATATTCATTTAATAGCGTAATCTCTTGACGATTTTTTTCTTCTTGTTGTTTTGTAACATTTTTATTAAGATCTGGATGTAATTGTTTAATTAAATTATAATAACGTTCTTTAACTTGTTTTAATGAAGATGTACGTGGTAAATTTAAATATACAAATGGATCTTTTCTTCTTAAAGTATTAAAAAAACGTAATAAATGTTGTCTTTTATTGAAAAGGTTGGAATTTTTACAATAATAAAACATTTTAACATTAATTAATTATTTATTCATTGAATATCTTTTTAAATAAGAGAAGAGTCCATACTAACATGAAATCCTTTGAAAAAAAAATTCAATTCTCGGAGCAAAAATGTTTATAGTATTCAATAAATAAAAAATCACACTTAACGTAATAGAAGTAAATATTTATTTTGCTACTTTTTTTTAGCATTTCGTTTGTTATAAATATATAATTAAATATATTGACATATGCAGAAATGATCCGTCACTGGTGTGGTGGCTTTGGCTTCAAACCAAAGGGTGAATAGGGTTCACAATTGTTCGATTCAATCTTTTCTGCGAAAATAATTTTGTTTTTACTTCAAAATTTGTAATTTTTATATATATATTGTGAATTTTTTTTTTTCAAAAATTTTAAATTAAATTTTAGAAAAAATATAAAGAAATAAAGGTTATTTTATAGTTTATTTATGTTAAATTACTCACTCACTCAAAAATTAACTTACTCACTTCAGTTCACTTATAATTATAAAATAATCCATCATTATTTTGATTATTTTGATTATTTTGATTATTATATTGTGTAGTATTATTATTATTAAGAAAATTATTATTTGGTAATTGTATATTTTGTTGATGTTGGTTTAGAGTGTTCACACTTTGTTGTGTACGTGTATGTGTAACACGTTGTTGATTTAAATTTAAAGTATTTAAAGTTAAATCAAAATCTTGATTATTCCAAGTATCATTATTCCATAAACCATAATTATTATGTGTATGTGAATGTTGTTGATTATTTTGATTGTTATTATTATTATTAAATAATACAGTATTTGATATTTCAGGATTGACATTATTCGTATTGTTAGATACATTATGACCACTCACATTAACATTACTACTTCTACCCCATGTTGTATTAGTATTAGTATTAGTATTAGTATTAGTATTAGTATTAGTATTAGTATTAGTATTAGTATTATTTACTTGATTTACTTGAACTGAATTATTACTAGTTAAACCACCTAAATCCCAAGCATTATTTATCATGGTTGTTGTATTTGTATTTGTATTATTTACTTGTCCTTGTACTTGTACTTGATGAGAGTTATTAGAACTCGTACCATTCCAATAATGATTATTATTATTAGATACAGTATTCGTAAATGGTTGATTTACTTGATTATTCACTCCAACTCCAACTCCTTGATTAGTATTAGTATTAATATTAATATTAAATGGTTGATTTGGAGTCACATAATGTTGTGAATTTGTATTTACATATGGTGCATTTAAATCTAATGGTGATAAACCTGAATTTTGTAGATGATGTCGAGTATTATTATTAACTGAATTATTAGCTGGATTATGTGTATAATTATGGGAATAATTATTATTATTCAATGGTGTATCAAATAGAAAATTTTGTGATTGTATTTGTTGGGAAGATGATTGTGGGTTATAATAATTAGAAGATGAACTATTTTGTATATTATTTACATTATCATGTTGTATTGATGATGGAAAATTATATGCAGGTGGTGCAATATTATTATTCATATTAACATTATTAATATTAATTTGGTTGTTATTTGGTAATAGTTGTGGTGGTACTTGATGCATTGGTTGTTGTTGTTGCATTGGTTGTTTTTGTTGTACTACTTGTTGTACTACTGGTTGTACTGCTACTGGTACTGTTACTGGTATTGCTACTGGTACTGATTTATTACTATTATTATTATTAAGTGAATTAAGTGATTGTTGATCATTATTATCATTATTATTTAAAACTACTGCTTTATTAGCCCATGGTGCTTGTTTTGCTGGTACTTTACCCCATACACTTTTTTTAGAAGATGAAGATTTAATAGCGGTTGTTGTAGCTCCTGTATTATTATTAATATTATTATTATTAGTTTTATTATTAATAGTATTTATAACTGGAGAACCTTTTTCAATATTATTTGTAATACTATTATTATTATTATTATTCCATCCTTTAACATTACCATTTACTGCTGTTGATGATGATGATGATGATGTTACTACTTGTCTACTACTATTGTTATTATTATTAACTTTATCATAACTATGATCATCTTTTTTATTACTTGATGGACTTTTATTACTATTGATAATAGGAGTAGGAGTTTGAGAAGTTTCTTCACCTTTAATTTTAGCTTCATTTTGTTCTAATAATTTAAATATTTTAGTTAATTCTTTAATATCTAATCTTCTTATACGATTACGATCATTAAATATATGACGAAATGTATGTTCAGGTAATGGTGCATATTTTTTAATTCTTTTAAAATAGATTGATGGTGCTGGTAGTCTTTTGTTACTTTTACTCCATGTACCAGTATTCATTTCACCTGTAGGTCTAGTTGGTTCAAATACAGCATGTAACATACGATCATTAACATTAAATAAAAATAATGCAGATGTATGTGGATATAAATTTTTTACTATACGCATATCTTTATGTTGTTTTGGTAATGTAAATCTTTTTTGTTCCATACAATCATAATATGTTTCATTAGTACATATAAACATCATACCATCATCATAGACAGTATAATCTAAATCATCTGTATCTAAATCATAATGATCTTGATTACTATTATTATATTTAGTATTATATTGTTTTTTACTATTATTAGAAGATGGTGATAAATGTGATTTTTTAGGATTATTATTATTAAATGATGATGATTGATGTAAATTATCTTGATGATATGATGAATCATTATCTATGATAATTTTTTCTTTTTTTTGTTTAGTATTATTATTTTGTAATTTTTTAGATTTTTTATTAGATATTACTTCTTTAAAATTATCATCATCATCATTAGATAAATCTTCTTCACTATCTAACATAGCAAATGCATTTTTAGCTACTACAGGTGCTAATTTACGATTTTTATATAAAGTATCATTATCATCATCAGAATCATGTATATTTTGTTTATTTTTATGTACATGTGGTGATGTTTTATTACTATTATTATTATTATTATTATTATTAGAATCAATTTCATGACTATTATTATTATTAGATGAAGAAGATATTTGTGTATTATTATTATTATTACTATTTTTAATAGAAGATAATTTTTTTTCAGGTGTTTTTTTCTCATCTTTTATATTATTATTATTATTATTATTACTAGATTTAGTTTTATTAGGAGTAGTATTTTTACTTGTTGTATTATTAGTAGTATCTTTGGATGATGAATTATTATTATTATTATTATTCTTTTTCTTTTTTTTTTTATTTTTCTTTTTTTTTTTATTTTTACCTTTATTCATTTGTAATAATTGTTCTTCTTGCATTAATTTTAGTTCTAATTCTAAAGCTACTTGTTGTGCTTTACTTTCTTGTGTTTTAACTAAATATTGATATGCTATTTTATTAGCAAATTCAGATAATACTAATGATTCTAATTTTCTTCTACCAATTTTATCCCATTCATCATCAGATAATTTACTTGGATTTTTATCATAATTCATACTTATCCATGTATTCATACCATCTAATGCTACCATATGTGCAGCATCAATCATAGCATCTAACATTTCATTCATACCTTTCTCTGCACATATATCATCTGATAATGTTACTACACCTTCACCTATTTCTAATACATCATCTTCCCATGCATATTTACTATATGAATCAAATGCACTTCTTAAACCTTCCCATTCTTTAGCTTTACTAATATGTTTCATACTTAATTCTTTAGTAGACATTTCAGTTAATTCCCATTTTTCTTCATGTGGTAAACCATTCCAATAAGTACGTAATTCTTTTAAATTATTAGTTATTAAATCTTGTAATTTATCTTTAGCTTCAATAATATGTGGTATATTTTTATCAATATCATCATATAATTTTACTGTTGGTTCCTTTTTATATACTTTTTTATTTAATTTATTTTTTTTAGTAGTAGTTTGTTCTTGTTTAACTTCTTTAACATCAATAATTTCATCTTTTTTAACATGATCTAAATTATTAATAATACATTGTTTACAAAAACATTGTTTTGCTTTAATTAAATCATCAGATAAATATTTTTGTGCTAATTTAAGTAATTTCATATATATATCATTAGGTTTAATATTATTATCTTTATATTTTGGTAATTCAACTTTAAAATAATCTTCAGTTAAAATATATTCATTAATCAATGATATTCTTTGTGCTGGTATATTAGTTAAAAACATTTTACGTTTTTCCCAAAATCCATGACCAAATACTGATTGTGCTATTAAATTAATAACACAATTCCATACATTTAATTGTGATGTATTTTCAGTTAAACCAATTAAATTACAATTAGTTGAATATATTTGTGAATAAGCTTGAATAATTCTACGTCTCCATTTATATGGATCTTTAGGTCCATCATTAAATAGATCAATCTCTTTTTTAATTCTAGTTTTTAATAAAACAAATACTGAATATAATGCACTTTCATTTAAGATATTACATTTTATTTTTTTTTGACCTGTTATACCTTCTATTATTTCTAATAAAACTAATAAACGTTCATGATCATCTAATCTATCATATGGATATACTTTAAAATTTTTTAAGAAATAATTATCTTTACCTATACCTAATGTTTGCCAAAATAAGCAACTTAATGCTGATTGTGATACTAATTTATTTTCAAATGGAGATGTAGGAAATAATTGACCATTACCTAAAATTTTACCAGTATAATATTTATAAAATGATTCAATTTGTCCAGTTAACTCCTTTTGTTTATTAGATAATTTATCATCATAATCAAAATTATTTGTATTATTATTTATTTTAGATGATAAAGCAGTAGGTTTCTCAAGATCATCATCAATTTCAGTACATGTGTTTTGAACCATTTTATGAATATCATCATGATTATTATAAGCTAATATTTCAAATGATGATGATAACAGTGAAATATTTTCTTTATTATTATTATTATTACTAGATGATATATTTTCATTTTTTTTATTATGATAATCTAAAATCACTTTAGCTACTTTAAAACCACTACAACATGTTTCTAGAGGTGATTTATGTTTATCATTTAATACATTCATTGCTGAACCTTTTTCTAATAACATTAATATAATATCAATACAACCAGTTTTTGTAGCTGTATGTAATGGTGAATTTAAATTACCATCAGTGATATTAATACATGCTTTATGTTCAATTAGAAAACTAAATGTTTCAGTTTGCTTATTGGATATTGATACATGTAATGGTGTAGTATTTAATATGGGTGATTTATAATTAACATCAGCATTTAATTTTAATAATGCATGTACTACATCAATATGACCATGTTTAGAAGCTGTTAATATAGCATCATAACCACTTTCAGGATCAAAACAATGTATATTACTTATAGCTTTAGCTAATAAGCATAACATTTTTAATAATCCATGTTCAGCAGCATAAAGAAATGCTAAATCAATATATTCAACTTTTACTACATTGGATGCTAATATTTCAATTACTGGTTTATATAAACCACGTATAGCACATTGAAATAATAATTTAGTTGGTTCATCTAAGTCACCACTTAAAACCTTTTTACCAATTCTTTCTTTAAGTGACATTAAATATTATATATTTTATATATTATTGCTTAATTTATTTATTCTTTATAAAACTCATGATATGATCTCATTGCATGAAAATTCTCTTCCAAAAAAAATAAAATTAGCCCTCTCATCATGCTGCGTATCGAGTATTCGGGTCTTAAAAATCTCCAAAAATATTAGAAAATGATAGATTTTTATAGAATTTACATCAAATATAATCTTGGTTTAAAACATTGTTAAAATATTTATTTATATATTTATTCAATATCATCAAATTTAACATCATAGCATTTATACGCACCATCAAACTTAAATTTACATAATGGGCATTCATTTTTTCGTGTTAACCATTGAGTAATACAATCCCTATGGAAAATATGAAGAGCATCTTTAGTACATGGTAGTCCAAATACAATATTATTTTTAGGTTTTGATAATAATTCATCAGATTTATTACTATTTTCATTACTAATATTAGCATTATCATCATCACTATCATTCATTTCTTCTTTTTTATTAGGTGGTGGAGGTTCACATAATTTATTTAAACATATAATACATTCTTCTTGATTTAGATTTACTCTTTGTTTCAAATTTTTAATACGCTGTTCTTTATCTTTTTCTTCTTTAATTATAACTAATGTAATATTAACCATTTGATATATAGATAGATATATTCTATTTTTATTATGACGATATGGTAAAGATTTATTTCAGAAAAAAATATTAACAAATACCTATCAACTTTGATGTGGTTTATTTTCGGGTATTTCCCGAGATTTTCATCTTATCTATCAAAAAAAAAATTTCAAGTTGAAATAACAAAGCAAGCAAGTACTAAATAGATCATTTATCAACTATTCTAAATATATATGTGTAAATAATATGAGTTTGTTAGTAAGTACAAGTGAAATATGCGCTGATTGTATTACTTTAGGCTTATGCTTACTTTCCATTATTACAATTACATCAAACTCACCTGATGCAAGATATGCTGTTGGTAATAAAATATTCAATGCATTTACTACAACTTATTCATGTACGATTTTATTAATTGGTATTAAATACTTCTCAATTGGAACGCTAATATATTTACAGACTGTTGCTAACAGTCATATACAAAGAAGAAGAATACGTATGGTAGGAAGATTCTTATCTGTATTAACATGTCTATTTTTTAGCCTATTTTTAGGATCAGGATTAATGACTTTTTTATCATATATATCAAGTTCAATTAATTTTCCAGCTCATTTTTATATCTGGTTATATTGTTTATGTTATAATACAGCTGAATTAGGTTCAAGTACAATTAGATTTCGTCAATTTTTACCTTTTTATGCCCATCATGGTGCTGAAATACATGTAAATCGACGTTCATCATCATCTTTATTTAATGATCAAAATAGATATAATGATATGAATTTTTATAATGAAGGTGAAGTACCAAATGATGCATGTATATTAAAAGAGACTATTTATAATCCTGATGATTATATACCTAATTCAGATGTAAAAAATAATGTAATAAATATTCATCAAAATGAGATTAAAGATGAAGAAAATGATAATAAAGGAATAGAAAATAAAAATAATAAGCATCTAATTACTAATAATAATTTAGAACATCAAGAATCATGTGTAATATGTATGGAAACATTTCAAATGTATGATCGTATAATTACATTAGAATGTAATCATATATATCACTCACAATGTATAATAGAATGGATCGTAAGGTCAAGTAGCTGTCCAAAATGTAGGGCAACATTACCACAACAGATATATATATCTCAATCATCTAATGATGAAGATAACATAGTTTAATTAATTAATATTTTAAACAAACAAAGACAAATAAATATATGAAATTAAAAAATCAATTTTATTATACTTTACAACATTTTGGTAATTTTCTTTTATAGTTTTGACTTTTTAATTGTAATATTTTATTCTTTTTTTTTTTATTAGGTGTATTATCATTAGTTTGTGAATTAGCTTTATTTTTCATTAGTTCATTTGCCATAGTTAAAAATGCTGTATCAACATTTGTAGCTGTTTTTGCTGATGTTTCCAAAAATGATACATTAATATTATTAGCAAATTCTTCAGCTATATCTGCTGATACTTTTTTTTCATTAACTAAATCAGCTTTATTACCTACAATTAATTTACTAGTTGTTTCAGATGCATAACGATCTACTTCTTTAAGCCATTCTTCAACATGATCAAATGTTTCCATTGAAGTTACATCATATACCATAATTATGCCATCAGCACCTCTATAATAAGCTGATGTTATTGTTCTAAATCTTTCTTGTCCAGCAGTATCCCATATTTGTAATTTAATTGTTTTACCATCTATTTCTATTGTACGAAAACGAAAATCAACACCAATAGTACTTATATAGCTATCTGTAAAATTATCATCAGCAAAACGTAATAATAAACTAGATTTACCACAACCACTATCACCAATTAAAACAATTTTAAATAAAAAGTCATAATCTTTTTTAATTAAATTATTAGACATTAGTTAGTTATTAATTTTTAAATAAATAGATACAAAATATATAATTGTTTCTTTTATGAAACATGCAAGAAAGTCAAGAGGCAGGCAGAAAGAACTCAGAAGTTTCTGATGAAGTTATAATTTCGTATTTTTCTTTTTCGAAAAAATCTCGCGGGAAATCGCCAGAGTAAGTAAATAAAAATTCATAAAATTGTGAAAAGAGCATTATATTAATAAAAAATAAAAAAAAAAAAAAACATATATTATTTATGTTTAATCGAAAAAGAAAACGTGATAAGGAACGATCTAAAACTAAAAAACATGAATTATCAATCTTAAATCAATATTTATCTAATAATAATACTGATAATACTCTTAATGATAATAATATTAATAGAGAAGAAGAAGAAAAAAAAAAAAAAAATACAACTACTACTATTATACAACATAATAATAATCATCAAAAATTTAAAGTGATTGATATTAATGATAATAACAATAGTAAAGAAGAACGTAAATTATTATCAGATAAAACAACTAAATATATGAATAAATTATTAACTAATGAATTATTAAATAAAAAAAAAAAAAATGTATATAATCAACAAGATATACGTAATATAATAAAAAATCGTCATTATAAAGTAAAAGATAATGATGAATTATTTGATGAGCTTAAAATGGATCATTATG
>JACKZZ010020864.1_pt1 | contig 10620 bp, 5 predicted proteins | sample 8027871 | NCBI WGS metagenome assembly JACKZZ01 (sample SAMN15724774, study PRJNA655200) | protist metagenome | isolation source: fluorescence activated cell sorting (FACS) single amplified genomes of... | place: USA: West Boothbay Harbor, Gulf of Maine | collected 2000-07-19
ATGTTTGATTAATATTTTTACACTTTTAACTGCAGCATGTTCAATGTCAGAGGCTAAATTTGAATTGGATATATCAGTATCATTTATTGTACCACTCATCAACTCGGAATTTAATTTCATGGCATACTTCAATGCCAAAGTAACTGCTGGTAGATCAATTTTTGACCGCCGTAACATTTCAACCCAACATTTAGCGCTACGCTTAGTTGAAAATAATTCTAAGCCATCATATGTGGAGCGTAATACATCGCCGGGCCCAGTTATTGGACGGTTTATACAAAACACTTTGAAACTATCGTCACCTACAAAAAAAACTTCTTCAAATAAAATATGTACAGTCCGTTCTTCTGCAAATGCACCACCTGCTTCAGTTGCATTTGAACACGCTTTTAACGATCTTTCATTTACACTATATTCAATTGATTTGCCGTTTAAAGTTAAAAAAAAGCCGGGATAATATTGATTTAAAGGTTGTAATATATGACTGAATAAAATAGATTTGGTTGTAAATTTAGATATTTGTATTGCGGTGGATTGTGGTATTAATAACGTCCATTGTCTGCTACATGCTTCTTCTTCTAATTTTGGAAAAATATGTCTCATAGCAGCAAAAAACTTATTATTTTGTAGATCCTCCATTACAATGTTCTATATATGGTGGCAATCAGTGTTGGTCTTTGATTTCATGTGTATATATATATTAGACATAGCGTGTACAACAACCATCCATTGCACTGCATCGTTCAGGCGTCTTGCTGTAGCATGTTTTTATACAAAAAATATCAACGTGTTATTATTATATTATTATTAATAATATAATAATAATAAATAATGATGATAATAAATAATAATAATAATTAGTAATATAATAAATTTTATAATAATAATATAATAAAAAATAATAATATAATAATAAAATGTGTATTATTTGTGTATTATTATTGCGCTATTCACTATCAATATTAATAATATCTCCAATATAATTAGTCTACTATAATTTCAATAATAATAATAATAAAAATTAATCTAAAAAAAAATCGATTATAAAATAAATAAAAAAATATTTTTCTATATTACTATACTATATAACACTATTAATAATAATTTTAAATAATAACAACACAGTACAAACCATGTTTGTATTGAAGTGCACTAATAAGTTGTTATAATTAGTCAGGTAACTATAAGAAAACGAGAACTCACGATCAGTTAAGGTATAAAATTTCCACTCCCATTACATAGAGCTACGTGATAAACAGCAACAGCCAGGACGATGTGTAAGGTATTATTTTCTCACTCAGGTCACTAAGTTAAGGTATGCTTTTGAAGTGATCCTCGCCACAACATTTGCCAGGACTACTAGCTACTACTATTACTACGGTTAGCTAGCTGGCCCTAGCTGGGCTCGCTTATACTATGGACTGGGAGTTAGAGTTGAATTATTCAGTCTTCTCACTAATTTAACATTACTTTCTACTTCCATATATTATCATACATCAAAGATTAGGAGCTAGACACTAGACACCAGTTATGTTTTATGTAGATAATTATTAGAGTAGCACAGTGTAGCAGTGCACTAGTAGTAGTATATGCATGTAGTATCACTCACTAGTAGTATTCACATACTGTGTGCTACCTACCTACCTGGCCAGTATTGGCACATTGCTTAGTATATTATATTATTTTATATTATTATGGCACTATGCCTAATTATTATTACATATTATTATTTAGTAGCAATGGCCAATAATACATAATAAGTAATAATTACACCACCACTACAGAAGAAATGCACAGATAATAATATATATAATAATAGATTCAGAGTATAACTATAATTGTACATACATATGTACGTAATGTTCGATAGATTCGAGGAACGAAACACGGCAACAGATATATAAATAAATTGGTTGAAACATAAAAGAGCGCGTTGTTTATATACATAGACGAAACTACCAACTTCTTCAGTTTGATTTTCTTTACTACTTGTGCGTTTATTGTAGTTCCTACTTGTATAATTTATTTATACTACGGTCTCTAGTTTATTTGTACGTAGTTCTATGACCAGAGGCTTTTCGGCACGCAGTCATCAAGTGTTTTGTAAAGAGGTCTATTGAGAGGGGAGGAAGTTTTTGAAGTTACGAACTATAATATACGTCAACTTCCACCTCCACTACCACCTATATCTTCTCCTTTTTTTTTGTTTACAAGTAGAATCGCGATATTGTTCAACAACATGAATCATAGTTCACCTTCTGCACCAATCACTGCAAATATTAGTATTAGTAGCAATAGTAACGGCGACACAACTACCACAACTGTTAATACTAGAGGCGTTAATGAAAAACATGCAGCAGAGAGCCCAAAGAATGGCAGTAAACGTACTAGCAGCTCGCAGCAAAATATGACTGACCCAACAGGTGAATATATAATAGAGCAGTCGCTAGGCCGTGGTGGGCATGGCTCTGTATATCTTGCTCGTCATAGGAAAACCAATATTTTAATTGCATTAAAAATAACACAAAATGTAAGAAACACGTATGTAGAAGTAGAAGCAATATCAAAACTAAAACACCCACATGTGTTGAAAATATTTGATTGCAGAAAAAGTGCCGACAGCAAACTTATATTTGTATATTTAGAACTTTGTCGTGGTGGAGAATTGTTTAATAAAATTGTTGCAAACCCTGAAGGTAAATTGAGTCGGAGACAGGCGCACCGGTATTGTGGACAATTATTAGAAGCGTTGGCATATTGCCATAGCCGTGGCATAGCCCATCGTGATATAAAACCTGAAAATTTATTACTAGGTGAAAACGATAATCTGAAAATTGCTGACTTTGGCCTGGCATATTTATTAGGAAAACATAATGAAACAGAAACTTGGAATTTAGCACAGTCAAAGTGTGGCACTGCATTATATGCTGCACCGGAAATATGGAACGAGCAAGAGTATAATCCATTTTCAGCAGATATATGGAGTGCAGGAGTTGTATTATTTTGTTGCTTATGTGGATACCCGCCATTTAATCAAGCGTCAACGTCATGTTCAAAATATAGAAAATTTATTAAGGGCCAGTTCAATTGGCCAAAATCGCTACACATTGATGATAGAGAATTATTAAAGAAAATATTAGAGCCAGATCCAACGAAACGCTACACTAGCACACAGATTTTACGCCATAAATTAATTCACGAAGCGCTAAAATCTGGTAACGAATATGTAAGGAAATACATCGATTCAAAAAAAGGATTGCTACGGCCAACTCCGTTGAAAGAAACAGTTGAAACGTTAAAAAGGAGACGCGAGCAGGTGTCTGAGGCGGTGAGGCGAAAAAAAAATCAAATTGAAGCTGAAATACAGCATTTTCATGAAAGCTCATCTAGTAATGGAAAAAATGCTAACGGCAATAATGATGGTAGCACTCGCGCGACTATTGGGGCACTTGGTGATCATTCGGTAGTTCATATGATTGATAATGATGATACTTCGCAAATGCAAGACAATAATGTTACAAAATTTCGTCGCAGACACACAGAGGATAGCATACATTCCGATACTACTGATTACAGTAATAACAGCAACGGTAATGGTGAAAATCAGTCTGCACAAACAGTTGGTGACGCTGAAAAACTTGCAGACAGTATATTAAGAAAGGTTTTAGGCGTCGACATTGCACATAATTATAATAAAAACGGAAGTTCTTCTCTTGTAAAAGCTGGTGCTAAATATTCTGTTTCAGCCCGACTAAAATTGATTGACGGTCTAACAAATGCATCCCATGATATGTATGAAGGTCCATTTAACGCACAATGGGCTGTTGCGGAGTTACGAAAAGTAAAATCTCGCTACGAGCAATATGTAAACAACCAAAGGCAGGGAGACCAAATAGAACTAAGAAGACGCTTTACACAGCCTGACGAGGATGATACTTCATCTGGTATCGCGAATGGTACTGCAAACGTTTTTGGAGCTAGTTCAGATGAATATAACGACAATAATACTAGTGGTAGGAGTAATAGTAATAGCAATATGCTACCGCGTAGCTCGAGCAATGATGTTAACAATCTCACAGATAAATCTGATACTCGTATAAATAATAATAAGACGGTTAAAGTAAAGCGAATGAAGGCAAGAGACAAAGAACCTCCAAACATTGCGACTGGCGAAATGGGATAAATCTTTGAAGTGTGAATTAATATTCAATTGAAAGTGATTCAATATTATAAACGCTCGTACCAGTATTTAATGCATATTATTTTATTAATATTTAAAAAAAACTTAAACTCTCTGAAAAAACTTTTTAATATACATTGTCCTCAAAAAATTGTGAAATTATATGTGTGCGTGTAGTGTGTGAAATGCGCATTCTTTCAAATCACATCAGAGAATAAATAACTTCAGTTATGAATACGTTCCTGTATTTTTTTGTTTACATTCTGCAATATTCCATTTGTTTACCATTTAAATTTAATTCCAACAGTTGCTTGACCACCATTATTGTCCCATGAATTGGTACCAGCATATGTTTTATCCGCTCGAAAACCTGCATTGGCAAACATTTCGAGGTTTTTAACACCAAAAGCATCTTTTTTTGATACTTGCACGCCTGAGAAAAACGATTCGCCAACATTATGTTTTTTCATGTACGTGTTTTGAGTTGAAAACTTCAGGCCATTTTTTTCATTAGTATAACTTAATTCATGATGGAATCGATCTAAGACACCGCCATTTTTCATAGCATCATCAAATCTGCCAGTTGGCATATCAACATTCCTAGAAATAAAAAAACCGGAAGAAATAGTGCGATCACCGTCTAGTTTTTTTTTAACTGTGATATAACCATTGAGATGTACATGTGTCAACTTTGGTGTTGCTAATACACCATCAATATGCATCCGTGCATTTGCTCCTGCTGTCCACCCTAAACTACCATCTTTGCTGATACCAGTGTGATGAATGCCAGTATTTATATCCATGGATGCTTTGTCTGACATTAGCATGTTATTCATATCTACATTCATATGAATCTTTGTTTTTGTATAGTTTGTTAAATATGTCATATCAGTATGGAGCTGAATTTTATCTAACAAACCTTTCACGTTTGGTTTCACATTAAATGTTACTTGATTTTTCTCTAAGCCGCGTGAATAACTCTGCTTCAATTGATCAACCACACTTTCTTCGCCAGGTGCAAGTTTCCCTTTCTCTCTCAACTCAACACCACTTCCAGCACACGTGGTAAATTTATGGTCAAACGCTGATGGTCCGCCTTTTTCAATCACAGTAGCAATTTTGGCCTCTGCCTTTTTACCTTTAATTCTATTGCTCATTGATTCTGCTGTTTCTGTCAACCATTTATTTATGGCAATGAAACGGTTATCAATACCATGAAATGCTTTGCTGTTCTCCATGGCCGAGAACAGATCACCCGACAATACTTTCACAGTGTTTGGATCTTTCAAAATTTTCAACGTACGCATTTTTTCTACAGGATCTCTGCCTTGATCATTTTCTACATATGCTGATAATGATTTTACAAGTGTGCTTACACCGGCTTTTGCGCCAGATTTAAATGCACCCTCCATCTCTTTTGAGAACGTACGTTTCGGCAAACCACTGTCCATAGTCTTCGCAATTGTTGCAATTTCGGAATTGTATTTTTTTGTAGATATGTACGATTTCTCGCTGTAAATCTTTGCCATTTCAATATCCCAGGCGGCCATTTCATTGAAAGTATCGCATAACGAGTTTATTAACGACTTCAAAAGGTCCAGTTCTTTTGGTGGAAGTGGTTTTGCAGCACGCTTAGCATGTTCCAATGCTCTTTTCAAACGATGCTGCAAAGCATTTGCAGCTGGAGCAAACGCTTTCGTAACTTCTTCTCCGTCGCCAAAGAGGTGTGAGCGTTTCATCGCTGCCCATTTTAAATTATCCATGTACAAGTCAAGAAACTCTTGCACTTCGCGTATCCAATAATCAACACCGTCAGCAGTTACATGTTTCTTTACTATGCTCTTATAAAATAGCATTGGTTCTTTGATTGGGGAAGTCGTTTTCTTTGCGTAAACTAATATACTATTTGCGGACATAAGTCTTGCAACAGTATCCTTATGTCCTGAACCAATGTCAATTAGATAATTCGGATTCATATCTAAGTTAAAATCTTGCAATACTTCAATACTTTTTGTTACCATTTTTTTACCATCATTTCGAATGTAAATCATTTTAGACGGTTTATCACATAGCTGCATATCGCATTCAATTTTGAATCTTTCACCAGCTTCACCACTGCCTATCAATGATACAGAACCTTTCTCATCCCCTTTCAACTTTGGGACCTTTACGGATGGCCGGCGATAATACGTAGCATGTTTCCATTCTGCACCTTTTCTTGGTTTCACCAACGCTTGGTGACGGAACAACTTTACAACACTTTCACCAGCGCGTAAATTTCGTTTCAAGTCTACTGCATCGGCAAACGAAACTGTTTCGTGGCAAACAAGAGCCGCAAGAAATAATAATGCTATAGAGGTGATCTTCATACTTCTGTTTATAAACGACTTCGGGTAGAATAGCAATGTTTCTATAAGCACACCAGGTAGCAGTGAGTTCGAGTGAGCTGCAAGTGTTGTGTCAGGTGAATGACAACGGCATAATGTTCATAGTAACTAGTAATAAAATTAAAATGCATCGTCTAACTATATATATGTACATTGGCGATATATGTATACTATGCCTATCTATTATAATATAATACAATGATGTAATTACACGTAAATAGAATTGGTTTTAACAAAAGGAAGAGTCTTCCTATATGACGACTACTACTCCAGTACAAGTTCCACCACCTTCCGTCCTACCACAACAGAAAAAGAAAACAGCAGTGCCCCCCTTTGTACTCGTCTGCCAGCTAACTAACTCCTTTTCTCTTCCTCCAATTACAGTTCTGGTATACTATTCTGTATTCTGTATTGTGCTGTGTTATATTGTTGTATAGATTAGATTATTATTATTATATTATTGTATAATTATAATTTAGATTACTACTACACTTTATTATATACACACTGATTTTATTATTATTAATTATTTATATATTTATTATTATATCATTCTTCTTCTTGTGCTCTTCTATTATTATTATTATTATAATTAATAATAATATTAGTGTATATTCGCGCACACATAATACATATCGATACAAGTTGACCAATGAGGCCATCGTTATCAGCATGGGAATGTGAGAAAATATGCAAATACAACATATTCTTCTTGTTTTTGCACGCCTTTAAATATTACCACCAACGTTTGTTTGATATAGAGTAGAATGAGCGAGTATGGAAAAGTGAAACAGGGTGGTTTGGTATTAAAAGGTGGTTTATCATTATCAGGAAAGAAGAAAATGAAGAAGAAGAAGAAGAAGAAGAAGAAGAAAAGGAAACGAGAAGAAGATTTGCTTGACAGTGATAATGCTGATGATAACAATGTAAAAGATTCAAGGACAAATGCAGAGCGAGATTATGATGAAAAAAATAAATTGCGTGAATTAGAAAGGTTGAAAAAGATGGCTAAGTTAACACACAGAGAGACAATTGATCAATATAATAATTATTTAGCAAGTCTTTCTGAGCATCACGACGTACCAAAAGTTGGAAATGCTGGTATGGGATAAAATGTTATACGACGACGCCTTGTATGTATTATTTTCAGTCCATTATTATTACCCTTGGTACGAGTATTATATTAATTACTATAACTTATCATATATGTATGCATTATTATAATTTATAAAAGACATTTTAACTTAATTGTAAGTAACAATATATACGAGTACAAAAAAACTTATTTTGTAATCAAGCTCAGATTGACCCATCCCGTCTTCTTTCTCTTTTTATTCTTTTTATGGCACTCTTAAATTCTGGGTCAATCCTGCTTTCATCATTTATGCCAATAAACCGCTGTAGCCCAATATTGAAACATTCACTACAGATAAATGTTGGATATTTAGCTATTCCTGTATGATCTCTACAGAAATATTTTTGGCATTCACGTTCTCCATCCTCGCGATAAAAAGTCCCTTTTAATCCAATACATCGATGAAAATGAAACAATTTATTTCGTTTTGTACAACCATTTATTTGGCACCGCTTTTTGCTTTGTTTTTTTGCACTATTGGCAGTGGCATTATTTCCCCTGCCAATATGGCTAACATTTTCGATAAGAATTGTATCGTTGATATCAACACTACTTCTCCTACGGATTATACTGCTTTGAGCTGGTGCATTGGTCCCTTCTTCATCTGGTTTATTTGAATTATTTAAAAACTTTGTTTTTTGAACAATCAGTGAAAACATGGTACCCCTATAGGCATATACAAATCCTAAAGTAAATACAAAGTATAACCATAAATATATTTCTTTGAAAAATATAAACATGTTTATAATGCGAGATAATATAGAGCTGTTTTGGGTAAGTTCTCTCGTATCACCCATCTTATCACCGTCCGCGGTCTTTGTAAACGTATTTTGCTGGCAATTATTTGGTCGAGGAGGACATTCTGTAACGTCGCTCCAAATGGTTGTGCCGAAACTACTCCACGGTCTAACCCTAAATTCAACAACGCCATCATTTTCTTTTCCTGCATACTTTGTAGATGAAAAACTTCGATCTTTGTAACTTGTAATTATATAGTTATTCCAGGTGTTTATTCGACTTAAGCGCTCTTGCACTTGATACGAATGTGGTGTTAATGTTTGTTTATCATCAACGTTCCAAAATATTTCAAATCTATCACAATGTGATTTACAATAATTCAATTTAATTTTATTTGGTGTTTTGTGTAATCCTAACAAACGGGCTTTTAATGATCGACGAAAATGCAATATATGTAATTCGTTTGTGATTCCTAATACATTTTTCAAAAAAGCTTTTTTCGTCAATAGTGTCGGTAAAACATCGCCCGTGATAGAATTTGAACGGAAATTATCTTCGTATTGTTTTAATTGCAATCCATATTTAACCCAATCAACAATTTCATCAATTGTTTGTAACCCGTCCATTTTCTCCCAAAATGCAGTAATTTCCGCACGTGATATGACGCCATCGCCGCCTACATCCATTGTATCAAATGCGTTGTCAACGCTACTAGTAATTTCATTGTCTTCATCAAAATTCTCAGATTTGCCTAAGTTTTCACGAATAAACTCGTTTAATTCCTCGCGTCTAATTTCCAAATCATTACTACCTTCAGTTGTCCATTCAATTTTATTCATAAAGTGTGTAACACGCTTTTGATCTGATGCTTGTTTCTTTGCAACTATTTCTTTACATGTTAATGGTATTGGCGGGCAGCTAATATGCTTAGCCCATTTACTTGCCCCAAACAGATTCCAAGATTGCACTTTATACTGATATATTGTGCCTGGAACATTAGCATGTCCATCAATAAATGGCAGTTTTTTACATATGTAATCTTTATCCTCAAATTGTTTATAACTTAATCGTTTTTTCATAGTGCTTTTTGTATTGCTTGGCTTATCCTCGATACCTATACGTTTAAAGCGATATAAATGTACAGGGATTTGCTCTTGTGACTTGGCTTCTTCCTCCGCAGCTTTTATAATAGATTCTACTGTTGCTACAGGGAAATTTGTTGGATTGGCATCATTGTTGTTGTCATTGTTATCATATTCCTCGTCAATATAATCTTCTATTTCATCCTTTTCATCAGGAGTTATTTCATCTACTCTCCAATCAATTTCTATACCATTACAATTTGGCAGTAAATAACAAGACATGTTTTTCAATGGCAATGGCATTTTTCCAATACCAAGTAATCGTGTTGTAATGCTTCGTAAGATGATTCTCCTATGCAATGTATTTTGTATTCCTAAATCTCGCTTTAATACTTCTCCGTTTCCTTCCAATAAAGTTGGCAAATCATATCCGGTAATAGCATTATCGCGAAAAGTATTTTCATATTGGGGCAGCTGCACCGAATATTTTATCCAATCGACTACATTTTCCACTGTCTTTAACGACTTTAACTTGGCCCAAAAATTTGTCATTTCATTTAAGCTGATTGTGCCGTCACCTCCAACGTCTACGTTATTGAACGCCTCGTTTACGCCACTATTTACTTCCCTATCGTCATCAAAATGTACACTACCTAATTCATTTCTTAAATAATCTTTCAACTCTTCACGACTCATTTCATGGTCATCTAATCCTTCTGTATTCTTCTCAAATCCATTCAGAAAATTTGTAGCTCGCCTGTTTTTGCCAGATGGCTTTTTTCGCACGCTTTTACCACCATTCCCGTTTGTCGTTGCACCGTGTACCAGTACTATATTAACCATGTTCATACACAGCATTACAAGAGCAAAAGTATAATAGTAGTAGCCATGTCTCATATTACTAATCAGGAAACAAACAAAAACGCGATGAACGACGCAAAATTCGCTGTCAAGTGCACGCCACGAGCGTCACTAACACTGCAAGTACGAGCGGGCAAAGTAAAATCGAGGGGTGAATGATGACGCGAAGTAGCAGTTGCGCCAGCCAGCATACATCCAAGTTTAGCGAACATGAAGAAGAACTTAGTATATGATGAT
>JACKZZ010008185.1_pt1 | contig 10617 bp, 8 predicted proteins | sample 8027871 | NCBI WGS metagenome assembly JACKZZ01 (sample SAMN15724774, study PRJNA655200) | protist metagenome | isolation source: fluorescence activated cell sorting (FACS) single amplified genomes of... | place: USA: West Boothbay Harbor, Gulf of Maine | collected 2000-07-19
TGTTTTTTTACTAATTATTAAACCGCACAATCATCAGTGACTGTAGAGGAGTAACCTAATGTAGTTTGAGGAAAGACAACACTTGCTTCTTCAAAATACACTGAACACTGATCATTGGAATTAACATTCATTGCTTTGCCAGGATATGCTTCTGCTGCCCTAGAAATCAAATCTTGGCCACATTCTTTTTCTCCATTTTCTAATGCAGATCTAAAATAGACCCTCGCTGCACTTGTACAGGAACTACTGATTGTTGTGGCATTAATTTGTGTGTTAATACATTGACCAGGTACAAGTACTGAATTATGAGAATTCCCCACATCAATAGACCTGCAAATAGCACCTTGTGTACTAAACGAGTCATAAGATAAATTCGATAGCATAGGATTAGATATGCATTTTACATCATCATCTTTACATTGAATTAATACATCCATGGAATGAATATTTGAGTTTCCTGTTATATTAGCAAGGTTATGTAATCCATCTATACCTGTACAGATTTGCGACTGCCCTGGTTTAACTTTGATATCAGCCTCTATTGAGCCATATTTCTTATTATTATGATTTTGATATTGAGCAAAAGGAGATAATGTAGAACTTAAATCTGCACAATTTGTATCACTTAATACCACTGTTGTGTCTACTTTTGCTGGAGGCAATTTATTATTACCGTCATCTGTGGTAATGGTAGTTCTTTCCTGACGATAAAATGTAGCTTGAGTTGTATATCGTAACAAGACTTCTCTATTGTTATTGAGTAATTGCCAGCTTATATGATCTTGTTGAATGAACACACAATTTGCGGCAGATCTTAAGGCATCGTGAACACATTCGTTACCAAATTTATCTACACATGTGAAGATTGCTTCTATTTTTACAGGTGCTTGATATTTATTATAAGAAGCCACAAATGTGACTGTATTAGTTCTTCCAGGTAAAGTTTCTGTTGTAACTGTTTTTTTAATATCGGAGTTCTTTACACAATTTACTCTTAAAGGATTGTGTTCATACCATCTCACTGTTTCTTTGATACCGGGTATTTCCTCTAAGCCAGTAACATCTGCATTAATGCACCTTGGTTCTGTAGCCACTATTCCATCTGTAATAAACCTATTATCTTTAAAAACCTCAGCTTCGTTAGGTAACGCTAGACCTTTCCCAGAGTGAATTTCAAAGAGGAAGTCACATTTCTTAGATTGAACGCTTTTATTGGAACAGACACCTTGTCTAACTATTTCATATCCTTGATTTGGAACTAATGTTGTATGAGACGTAAATTCTGTAGAAATAATAGTTAATCGCGTGTGTACTTCTTGTGGACGTGCGTTACATTCTAAAGAGATACTAGTACTCTGAGTAATTTCAGGGGTATCAGTAGAGGACGGAGTTAATTTGCTCTCTGTTTTAGCATTAGTGTCTGTGGTGCTAGCACTTTCTGTTACTGTTGCAGCATTGGTCAAGCTGTTAGTACCATAACTGACTGTTTTAGTCTTACTTTTAGAATCACTTAAAGTCTTACTAGAAGTGATATTTTGACTATGTGTATTTGAGTTACTAATACTATCACTATTTGTTTTGCTAGTACTATGAGTATTAGATTGGCTTAGTGTATCGTTGGCGCTTTTAGTAGGAGAGCCCACGCTATGTGTATTGCTATGAGTGTCAGTTAACGTAATATTGTCAGTGATTGTATCAGTAGCTTCTAAAGTTTTTGTCTCGCTTCTATCACAGGATTTATAAATTGTTGATTGGCCCCAGTATACATTTCGATTAGGAGATCCGTCTTGCCATGTCAATTCAAAAACCCCATTAAGGAGTCCTTTTACTTCATATGCAAAGCCTTGAGGATTCGCTATGCCAACTACCTTGCATCCTTGACCAAATTGAGTCCCATTGACAAAATAATGATCTACTGCCAAATGATTAGGACCGGCATTAGATAGGTACAGCATCATAAAAGTTCCATCTTCTATGTTCACTATTTGACCTAAAGATTGATCTGAATCATCGCCATCGGCTTTAATAATTGGGCTTTTGCCACGGACGAGATTACCATCTTTATCATATATCTTTGTAAAGATACATTGATGACCATTAATGGTTTCGGTCCAGGAGAAAATAACCTCTCCGTTTGGCAAAGTTTTTGTCTCCAAATCTTTAATTGAGAAATTACCTGTGCTAGTGACTGAAAAGTATTTTTTAGACCTGCCCCTAGAGTCAAACACTTGAGTAAAGATAGAGTCTTGATCGCTACTTTTACGTATCCATGACAGCATAAAATAGTCATTAGGAAGACTAGTGGCTTTGGGTTCATATTCATTTTCGCTACTATAACGTTTTAAGCTTAAAGTACTGCTCACAGATAGTCTGGTACTCCCAGAATTCTTAATTGTCACGGTTCTTGCATGAACTGTAGACGAGCTATCGTTGAGGTCCGCTTGCCACACTACTATTAGTGTATCACCATCTACTCTTGCAATACTTGGTTTGCGTTGGTTATAAGTGCCAGATGAGTATAATAACTGCCTATCATTACCAACAGGCACTCCATATTCTAAAAGCTGTAAATACGTGTCCTCATCTGAGGTTCCGCCGTATGGCCTATCTGTGATCATTAGAATGGTATAACGTTCGTTAAATACGAATACCTTAGGGTCGTATGTATCTCTACCACTATGCAATTCAAAGGGCGCTGAGGGAGTGAGCTGGCCTGATGCTAGATTTACACTTCTGAAATGTATTTTTTTGTAACCATTTAAAGTGGTGTTGGTCCAAAAGATTGTTGATTCATTGTTACGACTGTAATGGGTTGATAAATAATTGTCGCCTGACTCACTTATTTTATAAGTAATTCCTTGTAATTTGCTAGTCATATTTCCTCTTATAGATTATGATGTAATATAGTTTCGGAAGTGAATATTTGTATCTAATTGCGAAAGCAAAGCGGAGTACATTTTCTTTAATACACTTGATGATATAAAGAGATTAATCAGTGAATTATTTTGACGACTTTGATTTTTCATAACTTATTTCCCCTCAAGTCATAAAGATTGTTAGAAATCCTTAACTCGAGGTTAAGTCCTTTTTGCAGTCACGTCAACTACGAATTGCATTTATTACAAATAATAATATTGTTTAGACTTGAAAATCGTCAATAGGGTTACTATGTAGCTTATTTTTTGTGTATTTCTCTATCATAGCTTTGACTAGGAGCTTAGTATAAGGCTTAGTAATATATTGCTTAGCTCCCAGGGATAGGGCGTAGTCTAAATCTCTTTGATCTGATATCCCGGTTTGGACTACTGTTGGAACATCAATGGAATGATGTGACATATATTTTAAAACATCAAATCCATCTACATGAGGCATGGTTAAGTCTAAAAACATCATATCTATTTCTCGCGACCTTATTTTCAGCGTCTCTATAGCATCTCCTCCTGAGCTCACTAATATGGGGGTATATCCAAAACTTTTAATAAATAGTCCTCCAAGACTCATTACAGTAGTATCATCATCAACAAATAAAATCTTCATCCCTTTAACCTTTATTCCTGTATTGGCAATTGAAAGTGAAATATGTTATATCCTCCGTGGCTTTCTGCCCAGATACTGCCTCTATGAGCGGAAATTATTTCTTTACAAATCGAGAGACCAAGGCCTGTCCCGTCTATTTTATATTTATAATCTTCACATCTATAAAATGGATCAAATATTTTAGACAAATTCTCTTCAGATAGGGGGGATCCTCTATTCTTAATACTGATTACAAAAAAGTTGTTTTTCACTGCTGTATCTACGACAAGTTTTTGATCTGCACTATATTTGATTCCATTATCTAGTATATTCCTTAGTACCTGAGAGATTTTTATATCGTCATAATCTAAAGCAATATTATCTCTAAGAATATGATGTTTCACACTTGCTCTGCCTGAGCATTCATTGATGCATTGAGTAACTGTTTTAACAATGTCATGACTTTTGATGTCGTATGAACTTTTTCTTTGAGCGCTTTTTGCTAATTCCAAAAGGTCAGTAACAAGCTCTAATAGGCGCTTATTGCTAGACATCAGATTCTCTAAAAAACTCGATATCTCTTCTTTTGATAAATAATTTACATTACTGTATAGTTCTTCTACTAAAGAAGAAATAATATGAACAGGGGTCCTAATTTCATGACTTAAGTTATTAAAAAACCTTTTTCTTTCTATTAAGGCATCTGATAGCTTGCGAGTCTGCTTTATTAATTTCCTCTCTAGTTGCTTTTGATGAGATATATCTATTGAAACACCTACTATACCTATAACATCATTGTTATATATCATTGGAGCTTTATGACTTAAAACCCACTTCTTTTGTTTATTGATATATGTCTCTTCTTCGAATATTTGATGACTACGCGTATCAACTATTTCTCTATCATTATTTTTGATCCTGTCTAGAACATCTTTTTTAAGAAAGTTTTTCTCATACTTACCAATTAAGTCTATGGATCTTTTTAATCCATAATTGAGAGATTGGTTCTTGTTACACCCTAAAAACTTACCTTCTGTATTCTTCCAATAAACATGAGCAGGTAATATCTCCATAATCTTTTCTAAAGCCATTTTAGAGGTATCCATTAACTCCTCCGACCTTTTGAATTTTAATCCAACACCAAATAAACGCTTATTATATACATCGGCTTTGACCTTTGAGAACCCATACTCAATTGCTTTGTTTCTTATGGAAGGGTATATATCAAATGCATAGCCTTCATCATACCAGATACACATAGCAGCACATTCTTCTAACAAATACTCCTTACTCTTTGCAATACTCGAATGTAGCTCTACGTCGTATCCTCGGTCTATTAATCTGTGTGCAAAATCGTCAGCTAAGAAGTCTATTATTTCTTTGAATGTATTATCTGCATTATATAACTGATTGATTTGAACCCTGTAATTTTTGTAACTATCATGATGGAGCCAATCATCCCATCTTTTTATTCGGCACTCCTTAGTCATAATTTTTTTTATTAAAGGCATATTGCGATCTATCCATTGATCACCTTCTAATAATGCTACTGCAGATAATGACTCTGGAGAGGTTTTAGATAAGGCAGATAAAGTATGTCGTTGTAAAGTATCGTTAACTGCAATCACGCAAGAGTCAAATGTCTCATTTATTAGTGCGAGAGTAGCTGCAAACTTTGATCCTTCATGAGGCTTTTGTCCAACGCTTATTGAGAGCAACGCGACTTTATTAGAACTCTCTAAGTCTGCTGAACGTAATTTGACAAACGATGCTTTGTGTGATTGCATTATCTCCTCTTATAAAAAATAATAAAAAATGCAGTAAGACTACATGTGAATAAGCTTAGAGCATTACCTAATACAAGTAAGTAATTCACTATCGAATAACCATATACAATATTTACACTCTGTATAAGACAAAACATAACGAACATCGTAACAGAGACATCATTTGCCCTTCTGTGCTTTAGGACTAAACAAAGTTGAGGTAAAAATAATAATGCGTTTAAAACCGAGGTCACACAGAATAGTATTTCTATAAATCTCATCTCCCTCCACAAATAAACAGAACTTAGTGTGCAGTCTGTTTTGATTGCCCAGTGTTTTGCTGGGTATATAAGCTTGCAAAATCAACAGGAGTTAGCATTAGGGGTTGGTAACCTGCCTCTCTTGTTATGGCTGCCACTACACTTCTTAAAAATGGAAACAATAAATTCGGACAATAGATTAATAGAATTTGTTTTTTTTGCTCTTCATTGGCATCTTTTATTTCAAATACACCAGAGTATTTTATATCTACGCTAAATACTGTCTCTAGATTTTTCTTAGCTTTAGCTTTTGTAGCTATAGTGACTTCGTATGTATTGGAAGATATATCTTTTACTTGTATATCTAGATCTAAATCCACTTGTGGTGGTTCTGTCAATTTACTAAAGATTTCTGGTGCTAAAGGATTGGTAAAAGATAACTCCTTAATATATTGAGACAATATTTTAATTTCTGTTTTGTCTGGAGTGATAGAGTTCTGTTTATCACTCGCTGTATCTACTACTTCTTTCATCTTTGATCTCCTTAATGAATCATTTACCTTATAAAGATAGAGCTCTTTGTTTTACCCGGCATGCCTCTGTTATCTTATTTAATGCCATTAACTCTATCTGCCTTATTCTTTCGTTAGATACATGGTATCTTTTAGCTAATACACTTAAAGTGTCTGGCTTGTCTTTAAAATGACGACATCTTATGATATCTTGCTCTCTTTCAGAAACCTGAGATAGGCTTTCCAGTAACAAGGATTTTAGCTTGTGGTTATGCTGATTGTTACTTGTAACTACCTCCTGATTAGAACGGATATCTGCTAAATGATCTAGCCTTGTCCTGTTGTCAGTTGAATCTTCAACACCAGAACTAACTTGTTCATCAAGAGAAATGTCTCCTCCTAGCCGGAGCTCCATCTCCCTTACTTCTTGTGGTAATACGGACAGCTTCTGCGCAACTTGCTTTGTCTCCTCGGAAGATAAACTGGAATTATTGTGTCCTAGTATTTTTCTTTGAGTTCTTTTTAGATTGTAAAACAATTTCTTCTGTGCAGCTGTAGTGCCTAGCCTTACTAAGGACCAGCTTTTAATTACATACTCCTGCATATATGCCTTGATCCACAACATTGCATAACTAGAAAATTTAGAGCCTACCGTAATATCAAACTTCCTCACTGCATGCATTAGACCCATAGTTCCTTCACTAACTAAGTCCATCAACGCTATGCCATAGCTCTTCATCTCATATGCTAGCTTTACTACTAACCTTAAATGAGATAAAACTATTTTATGCGCAGCTCCCACATCATCTTCTTTCTTGTATTGAATAAACAATGTGCGCTCCTCTTCAGGAGATAGGAAAGGGTATTTGTTTACTTCTGATCGATACCTAACTATTTCAGGTACTATTGATAATGATTGCATGCTACCCCCCATATAATTTAGTTAACATTTATATTTACAATGAATAAGTCATTATCTTTGAGATATCAAGCTCTGACCGATATTATGCTGCAGTCGATACTGCTTGCTTAGAATAAATATCACACTTGTAACGCAAGTTCTAATGCTTGGTGAGTTTTTAAAATATCTATTGATGTTTTTTAATAAATAATTATATATTGGATTACCCCTTGTGTCCCGACAAGGACTAACTTAGTCCCGGGACACATTCTCTCTTTTAAATAAAAAGTGACTTTCAAGTCATTGCAAGTTATAAGTTTTCTTCGGAATTCTTCCTAAGCCCTTGCATTGCTTAGTATAAATGAGATATATTGAAGTTACTATCAAAATAACATTGTTCGAATTATATGGCACAAAAAATACAATAGGATTCCTGTGGCTTTGAGTGAGAAAGAGTTTAATGAATTTATCTTACCGCACCTTCAGAAAGGATCCAGGGGTCCAGGTAAAAAAATATCATTTTACAAAACATTTAACTATATTCTGAAGCTAATGCATACTGGTTGTCAGTGGTACAACCTACCTGTAGCAAAGGATAGCAGCGGTAATCCAGAGATCCATCACACTACTGTTTTTAAAACATTTAGGTTTTGGGTTAATAAAGGATGTTTTGATGAAATATTTGAAACCACAGTAATGAAGTTGTTTAAAAACATGATGTTAGATACATCAGTACTTCACGGAGATGGCACATCAACTGCTGCTAAAAAAGGGGGGATAATTTAGGACGCAACGGACATAAGCATCATAAAGGTGATAAGGTTGTGGCAATATGTGATAGGAATTGCAATGTCATAACACCGTTCATCAAAGCTCCTGGCAATAGGAATGAGACAGTGTTTCTAAAGCCAGCATTGGATAATCTTCTAGCTACCCTTAAAAGCACCGGAATAGATGTTAGTAAAAGTGTCATGAGCCTAGACGGAGGCTATAGCTCCCGTAAGAATAGGAAGCTAATCTTCAACTTTGGTATGACCCCTAATATTCCAGAGAACAAGAGGAATCGTAAGAAAACCAAGAGAGGAAGGAAGTAAATATTCAGCAAGAAAATTTTTAAAGAAAGGTTCAGAACTATTGAAAGGATATCTGCATGGGAAGATAAATTTAAAAGACTCCTGTTAAGATTTGAGATTAAGAGTCGTCATCATTACGCTATGAAAACCATAGCCTACAGCATGATAAATCTCAGACATTTCTGTGAATAATATAGATTAGTAATTGATTGTTCTTGAATAGTCCATAGGAGAGAACTACCTAAATTGGGCCAAAAGTGGCAAAACTTTCAGGCTTCGTTAAATTATGCCCTCCAGAAATTGAATTTCTTGTGAATTCACAAAAGTCATGATATTTTTCAAGAATTGAAGACACCTAACTTGCAATGACTTGACAGGCAACTCAAAGCTCTTGGATTCTCTTACTCCACAAGATAAGGACCTAGTCCAAAACATAAAGAAAGATCTTCTTAAGACTATGAAGAGTGGCACTAGATCTATACCTCTAGCATATTATAAATCCACTAAGAAACAGAGATAAGAGTTCTCTCTTACCATTTTCTTCTAAACTCTTCTACCACATGCTCGTCCGTGAAGTTTAGATAGATAGAAGTGGTGGTAAGGCGATCGTGGCCTAATATCTTCTGGACTGTTGCTAAGGAGATATTTTTCTGCAGAGCAAGGGTAGCAAATGTGTGTCTTAGAATATGCGGAGTAACTTGTTTTGAGATTTGAGCCTTATTGGCTATAACTTTAACAATCTTCTGTACTTGCCTCGGTCCTACTGGCCACTTATTATTGATAGCAAAGTAATGTTCTAGCAAGGTTTGTACGCGCTTAGACATGGGCACAACCCGTTGTTTAGATTTCTTTCCAAAAGGACCTCCCTTACCTTTTATCCTGAGGGACTTCTGTTGCCACAAGATGTTCTGTGGGGTGATGCTACATAATTCAGACACACGAAGGCCTGTGTCGAGCAGAGTCCAGACTATGAGCTTTTCTAGAGATGTTTCACAGACATGGCATAATTTATCAGCCTCCTCGTCTTTGAGTGGCTCTCTAACAAATTGATAGGCCATTTTTCTTTCGGGTTTTAAGTTTTTATTTTACGTCTGTATTTATAAAATAATTCGCACTTATTGTTCATGCGCGCATTTAGTTCGCCTTTTATTGTATTTGGACAAATGCAGTTTTTCAAGCTTTTTTGGTGTTATATTTGGATTTTCAATGTGTTTTATAGATTTTTTGTTTTCTGCTTTTATCAGCTCAGTTCGCCTTACTATACAGAAAACGAACAGTATAAAATCTAAACTAACTGGGATAAAAAAGTTTGAGCAGATACTATCATTGGTTTGTCAAATTTAAAACAATCTCTAGCAACATAATCCATATCAAAGACCACCTGAAGGGCATGGGGAGTATTTAATTCTTGAGAAAAATAATAGAGAGACTTACTTATAGAAACATTAGATGATGATTTTACTTCAACTAATAACCATGGCTCATCGTTTTTAACAACCAAGAAATCCACCTCTTTTTTATCTTTATCTCTGACAAAGTAAAGGCCATACTCACCACTTCCTGTGTCATTATGAAACATCACATACTTATATAAATGTACTGCTACAATATTCTCGTACCGTGCACCCATATTTTTTACCAAAGACCAATCATATAAATATATTTTTGGTTCTTTAACTAACGTTCTTTTGACATTACGCGCCCACGGTTTTATTTCAAAACAATGATAGAACATCTTTAAAGTATCCAACCACCTACTAATTGTTGAAACGGAAACCCGAATTTGCTTTGATAACATTGATCTATTAACTATTTGTCCAACCTGGGATTCTAATATTTTTACTAACACTTCAAGTTGATCTATTTCTTGTATATTACTCATACTTTGTATGTCTTCTTTTAATAGCTGCCTATCACGAAGTCTTCTCCATCTAGCAGAAAATATTTTACTATCACGTAAAAATGGCTCTGGAAACCCTCCGTTATTAATGAGATTATCAAAATCTTCCTGTTTCAATTTGTTAGGATACATTACTGTAGTCTTGTGATTGCTTCTACTTTCTACCAATTCACCTACAGTTATAGGGAATATGTGATATAGGAAATATCTTCCCATCATACTATCTCCCCCCCTATTGTAAGCATCTAATCTAGAACTTCCAGTCACTACAATTCTACAATTACCTTTGTGCTGATCAAAAAACCCCTTAATATAATTTTTCCAATTTTTATACTTATGAATTTCATCAAAAATGACTATTGGATTTTCTGTTGTAGCAACATTTATTCCAATAATACGAGCAACCTCTTCTTGTCCCAATAATATTTTTTCTCTATCTGAGACAATATCCCAATTAAAATAATAAAAATTTTTATTATTTTCTTTCAAAGCTTTAGCAATTGTTGTTTTACCAACCTGCCTTGGACCAGACAAAAATATCATTTGTTCGTATTCCTTAAGGTGGTCCTGTACCACAAGATCGTATAGCCTTTTCATAATCTGTATTTCTTCCTAAAAATTAGACTCTTACACCTAAAATAGCGTGCATCGAAAAATAGTCAAGACTATTTTTTTGCAACTACAAAATT
>JACKZZ010002773.1_pt1 | contig 10614 bp, 5 predicted proteins | sample 8027871 | NCBI WGS metagenome assembly JACKZZ01 (sample SAMN15724774, study PRJNA655200) | protist metagenome | isolation source: fluorescence activated cell sorting (FACS) single amplified genomes of... | place: USA: West Boothbay Harbor, Gulf of Maine | collected 2000-07-19
AAAAGGAAAGATCGAGCCGAAGAACCTGTCTGCTATTGCCCACATGCGTCATGTTGTCGCTGACCAGAAAAGACAAATGTCCATATTGGAAATCGAACTGAAGGCGCAGACAGACCAGCATCATGGGTACGGTGAGCTCGAGGCGACCGAACGTCGGGTGCGGAAAGACAAGAAGTACAAACGGATCAAGTCCAAGGCACGAATGCAGAATTTGAACAACGGCCTGAAGATGCAGCGCATCAACGAAGTCTTGGAGAAAGCCACTGGCGAGAATGTTAGCGAGTCGGAAAAAAAGGCACTAATGCATCGAAAGACGAAACTGGAATTCGAAATGCAAAAAGGCAACGAAATGATCGAATCAGCGGAGCAGAAACGGGAGGAAAATTTACTGTATGCTCTCTCTGCGCTGGAACGAGTCCAGGTTGCAGCCGAGACTATAATATCTGACCTGCCCTCGAACGAAGTTCTGGACAGAGCGTTTGAAAAAAGAGAGGAGCTTCGGAGGAAAACGATGTCGTCTGGAACGGAATCGGGGAAGTTTCCTTCGTTAACGGGTCAGGGTTACCCCCACCTTCACGTTAGCGCGACCGTTCGCGAGGTCAACATATCTTCGCCGTCGACAAAAGCGCGACAGCGAACGCCGTCGAAGATGTCCTCCTTCGGGAGCTCAGCGCCACGGACAGCATTCACCGACCGGCAGGCCGGCTCCAGTTCAGGCAATGGAAGGACCACGACTGGCAGCAGCGTGAACAAGTACATAAAACAGGGTTTGTTTGTTGGGCAGATCGAGAGTGCGGACATGTCGAAGCATATCCGACGGGCCAGGAGCATGAGCACACTTGGCAACAAAGTCAGCCCCGTGGCCATGAGAAGAACGTCTCCCAACATGCCACCGTGGTTTCCTGCAAAAGACACGTTTTAGGGACAGAAAGAGATGGTTGGGCGGAAGAAAAACACTTGTAATGTACGTACGTAAATACTAATCTTTCCAGTGTACCAGTAATCACGAGCGAGCTAATTTTCTTCTTTGCCTAAACGCTCCTTCCACCCTTGGGAGATTGCCCGAAAATGTTCCTCGAGGTACTTGGTCCAATCCTTGCTCTTCTCCAAATACACAGCGCTCCCTTCCTCCTGCTCGAGCTTCAGCAGTGCACTAATGTTCCGGTGTGACCGATCGTCGTCGGAGAGCCACCAGAAATGGTCGTCCGTTTTTGCAGACCCTTCGTTAACTAGAGCCTTTACAATAGCATCCGGAAACTTTGAAGGGTGGGCGCAAGCCATGCAGACAATCGTACACTCGCTCCCTTTTCGAATCTCTATGTCGGCGGTTGCAACCCCCACGGCAGTGTGCGGATCCAGAGTATATCGGTCGGACGATCGATAAACCTTCTGAATCGTTTCCAGTGTTTTCTCGTCGTCGCAAAAGCTCGAGTGTACCCCCAGCGCGCGGATGGACTGCACAACTTCTCCCGACAGCCTCATCTCACCGGTCGCTTTGAAATTCATCATCAGGCTGTTGATATCGCCCCCGCCCACGCTTGCAAGGTACAACAGTCGCTCCACATTGTACGGCACCTGAATGTCCATGGACGGGGAAAGGGTTACCAGAACGTTCCGCCTCACTTCCGTGTCCCCAGTGCTCAAGAGCCGGTGAAGCACGCAGTTTGAATTTGTGCAGGCGAACAGACGCTTCACGGGCAGACCCATGAGCCTTGCAATGGCCCCGGCCGTGATGTGGCCAGCGGCGCCCGTTGGGACCGAAAAGTCAAGGCACTCGCCTTCGTTTACGGAGGGGTACACCTGCAGATATGCCCAGAAATAATGGATTGTTTGAACGATCAACCGACAAAAATTAACGCTATTGACGGACCCGAGGGAATGCTCCCGTTTGAAATCTTGCATGGAAAACAGTTTTTCCATTGGAACGTCAAGGTCGTCCGACGATCCTTCCACACCAATAACGTAGACGTTCGGGTCCGATACAGTAGTCATCTGAAGCTCTTGAATTTTGCTTATTCCCATACCTCTCGGGTACAGCACCGTGATCGAAACGAACGGGAGGCCCCGGACCGACTCTATAGCAGAGGACCCCGTGTCTCCGCTGGTTCCGACAAGCAGGTTCAGCACTTTCTTCGGTTCCCCTTCCTTGACCTGGGCGTTGTGCTTTTCCAAAAAGTACGACAAAAGCTTCCCCAAAACTTGAAGGCCCAAATCTTTGAACGCAAGCGTCGGCCCGTGCCACAGTTCACACACGCGAAGCTGTCCGTCCACTTTCTTCAACTTACAAACCGAGGGAGTACCGAATCTTTCGAAGCTTGCCTTGCACAAGTTCAATAAGTCCTTCTCCGGGATCTCTTCCCTGGAGATGAACAAAGACATGATCTCAGCGGCAAGGCTTTCATAGCTCAATCCTGCCCACGCTCGCAATGTTTCCCTAGACACTTTCGGGACAACTTGTGGCATTATCATCCCATTGTCTTCTGCCCACCCGGAAAAGATTGCTTCCTCAAAAGAGTAAATTCTCTTGGCATCTTGGTCACGACAGGAAACGTACTTCATGATCGTCGTTGCACGTTACATTCACACGTGCCACAGGGTTTCAAAACGATAAAATTGACGTTTCTGTCATAGTCTTGGTTTAATTTTACAAGCAATGAAACGATGTTACGAATGCAGTTAATTTTTTAGTAGTAAATTTCTGGATACGCAATACGAACGCACTACACACTCACTCCTCCGTCGTCGCACGTCGTCGCACCACCTCTTTTTCTCTTTTCCTCTTTTTTTATTTTAATGTAGACACAGCATAGGTAACGGAAATAGACGAAACATTGCGGAGTCAAGTATCTTTGGCGCGGAATTGAAAAGTTGCAAAGGACTTTGCGTTAACTATTTGAGACAAAGAGATCTTTATGAAAAAAGGGTATTTTTTCTAAATTTAAAGCGTTAAAAATGGTTTAAGATACACGAAATTGAGTGCGTACCGTTCATTTATTCACAACACACGAAGGAATAAGTGTTCATGTGGGTGGCGTTTGGTCCAAATCGTCCATTTCTCAAAAAATTGTCCCTAGGAACCGCATTTCCAAGTCATTCGAGGGCAAACAATTTATAAGCGTTCGTCGAGGGGTGAACATCGTAAGCGGAACGATTGTGTGATCTAAACTTATGCAGTTAGGCACCCTTTTTGGATTCTTTTATCGATTTCTGGCAGAGCACTTCCATACTTTGAAATTCGAGTGGGATTTTTTTTCGCGCCAAGGACACTGAACACTTTTGTAAAACAGGCGTCTATCATCGCATTTTACTTATAGAAAAACAAGGACAGTCGTCTTTTTTATTTTTTAGAAGAACGACGAAGTTTTTCGGGCACAGCAGGCAGGGGGCAGGGGCGAAGAGAAGAGCGAAGATGATCAACAAAACGAAGAAAAGAAGAATAATAAGCAATAAATCCTAATAAAAAACAACGAACAACAACACAAAAAAACTTTCACACACTAATTTATACTAGTCTAGTATTGAATGTTATTATAAATAATAACAGGATCAGAGTAAATAAATAAATAAGAGAACATCAGAAGGAATTTGGAATTTAATAAACTGCCGCCCAGTAAAAGTGGTACGACTAATTAGAGGAATAGACATCCTTGTCGTTGTTTCTTCTTTTAATTTTTTTTTTAGTATTAGACGACTATTAAAGATAGACAAATTATTTTTATATATCGATTTGGTATCACCACTTCGTGCTTACCTCGATTTTTTCGTTTCCGCCACGCTCTTGTACTCCGCAATCCCCTTCAGGTCGTCCGAGATCGTTGCCCCGACCAGCTTTGCCTGGGCGATCGATTCGGCATACCGCTCCTTGGCCAGCATGCCGGATATCTTGGACGGATCGTAGTTGGTTCCCATAATATGATCCCACGTCGGCGAGCTTCCATAGTTCCAGTTGAATTTGCTGTGGTGAATGTAATGGTTCCACGTATCCTCAAGGGCCCAGCTACCATGCCCGGAGTGCCCTTCCAGTGGAAACACAAGAAGGCCTTTGAAGGTAAACCGTACCATCCATAACGGTGCAAACATACACATGAGGGGGGCAGATGAAAAGTACACGGCCGACTCGAACCAGTGCATGGACAACCCACTCCAGGGGTCTGGGTTGAACGATTCGTGGTGTATTTTATGAACATTCTTGTACAACCATTTTGTATGGAGCCATCGGTGGGTCCAGTAAAAGTGGGCGTCGCCCCACAGGTATGCAAACACACCGGCGCACAGCAAACACTTAAAGTCGATCACCCCGCCTTCCCCAAGTTCGAGGTAACTCCACCGCCACCGGTCCGATACGAGGTGGTTCGAGTACACGTGGTTGACGCCCACCTCCAGGGCGGATGCTATCATGACCCCTCGTGCGGAGCGGAAAAACTCCTTCACAATAAGTTCGTACTTTGGGTACATTTTGTTCAGTTTGAACGGGCGGAACAGCTTTCGTTGCGGTTCTACGTACATGGCAAGGTGGGCAAGCGAGTAGAGGACGAACCAAAGAGTGTAGTTCTCCAGAAGAATAGACCTCCACGAGCACGGCTTGTCGTAAATGAGGGTTTCATACAGCTGCAGCTTCACCGGGAGGGAGTCTGTCCCATTACCAGCGTACGGAATGTTCAAAGGGATGCCACCGCTCTCCCTGTACAACGTACCAACGTAACCGACCACTGCGATTATTCCAAACATACCCAGGCCCATGGTTGTCAGCTTGCAAGTGGTAGAAGTCAGCAACAAGGCGATCCAACCCTGTAATATTTATTTGAATGAAAAGGACGAAAACGAGCTTCCAGTTGTAAACAGACGATGTACAATGCAAGCGTGAAAAAAATTAAATTCGTGTATAACCATAGATGGATTTGTCAATTGTACAATATCTTGAACAAAAAATACAAAATTAAAATGTAATTCCTCCAAGTTCCAAGTTCAAGTAGTTCATCTCTAATAATAAAAAAAAAAAAACACAATCATCTCATTCTCTTCTTCTTCATCACCAATAATAATCAAGAAAAAATCCGAAAAATAATATTAGTATTAATATGGTAATAATTAATAATAATCCCCTTACTATTTCTATACATCCCGTGAAAAATATTTATTGTTTGTTGTTTGTTGTTTGTTTTAGATCTATTTTTTTTTAGAATAGATAAAAAAAATGGATTGTTGTGTTGTTGAAAAAAAGAAGAAGAATACGTACTACGAACACCACAACGACGTCTTCTAGGAACTAGACTATATATCTCATCAAAATCATTTTTTGAATGATGATATTTATTATGAGGAAAAAGGGATGTTACAAAAAAAGAATAATTAATAAATGGTAGCATTAGTTCATTGCAATTCACACAGGGAACAAAAGAAAGGAATAGATTTACAGGATTCTTATATCAAAACGAGAGAAGCAGGTTGAAACCGTGAGGTTCTTGTTGGAAAGAGTTTGGGACATACACAGCAATGGATGCGTTGATAACCAAACTGATGCAGGCCGAAGGGTCTGGGGAGTTCGCTGCAGTATTGCAGGAGTCGAAGGACGAAGTATTGAAAATAGCCTGCGTGGATTTTCAGCCGGACAGTGTATTTGAAATGTTAGGGTATGCCAACCACCCTTGGAGCTGCGCGGTGTTGTTAGCGTTCGGTTGCAACGGCATAGTATGCGATTCGAACACCCCCGCCGATCCGTCCGTTAAAGTAATGTCCCCAGAGTCGCTGTTTGGGCACGCCGGAGGTTTTCTGTGCGAAGCCGGCGAAGAGAAGCTCCTTTCGGCACCCAAGCTCGTCGCGCGCATATGTAGGGGCCTGACCGACGCGGCAATTCAGTGTGGCAAGCCCATGGAAGCCTTAAAGCCGTTGAGGCGCGTGTTTGACGTGTTTGCCAAGCATTTTCCTGGGTGCCTGCTTCCCACGCACACCGCAATAACGAAAGTATGCCTGCGCGCCTTGGCGTTCGACGCGGTGCTCCCAGTATTGGACATTTTTGTGTATGACGTAGAGCCGAAAAAGACAGGACTGACAACGGAGGACATGCTGCTTTACTTTTACTACGGCGGTATGGTGTACGGTGGCGCAGGGAGGTACAGGAAATCTGCGGAATTTTTTATGCTCTGCGCCACAACCCCGTCCGATGAAATAAGTGCGATCGCACTAGAGGCCATGAAGAAATACCAGTTGGTGTCACTCCTCGACAAAGGCGTGGTGAAAGAGGGGCCCAGCTCCAAGCGCAAGCTTGGAAAACTGGCGTCACTCGCGAAACCGTACGTCGCCTTCTCCACCGCGTACCAAAAGTGCGAAACCACGACGATGGCTGAGCTGGCCACGGCGCACGAAGCGGTGTACCGCGCCGACGGAAATTATGATTTGGTGACTTTGTGCCTCGGCAAGTTTCCTCGGCAGCAGATTCAAAAGCTAACCAACACTTACCTGACCCTGTCGTTGGACGATATTTCAAAAATCCCTGAGCTCAACTTGACAGACGAGAAGGCCGCGGAGGTGGTCGTGAAGGACATGATCGAAAAGAAGGAAATCTTCGCCTCGATCGATGCACAAAGTGGGATGGTCACATTTTTGGAGGACGACCAGGCAGAGGAAAGGCAAGACGAGAAACTTAAAGGTATTATGAAGAAATCGAAAGAATTGTCAGAAAACATCGCAAGGCTGAACAGGGAGGTCTCCCTGTCCACGCAGTACATGGTAACCATACCGTCCCAAAAGAAAAGCGGTGGGGCAGAAACCTCAACTAACCCCATTGATCGCGACGGTGCCAATTCCATGAGAGACAACGAGGCGAAAACTTGAGAGGGTTGGCGACGGAAACATTTACTGGCGTACGAGGTACTCTCGTATATTGTGAATTACTTAAAAACAAGAAAAATTGGCTGTTATTTTATAGTAATTAAAATTAAAGAAAAAAGAAGGTGTCAGTTCAAGAACAATATCTCCTCTTATTGCAGATCCTCCCCAAGTTCTGGTCAAGATTCCAATTGATTGGTCTTAAAAGTACACAGCGGCATAAATGTTTAAAAGTGAATTACTTTTCTTTGTATGATTATAATTTTAGATAAACTGAATCAATTAAGCTTTTAGGTTTTTTAAAAATTAATAGTTTATAGCTGGTATACACCGTGCATCTTTTCCTCCAGCAATGTCCAAATTACAGGACTTCTGAGAGCAAACCGGTAGTATGAAGTTGCTGACCATGACATCAAGCTGACATCGGTTTACCTCTTATCATATCTATTTTGTGTAAGACGTTTAAACGCCGACATTTTGGCAAATGTTTCCTCCTTTTTTACACTTTTCACAACGTGGCGTCCTTTCTTTTCCTTGTTTGCTGGAAACAAAGGTGGGACCATGGTTTCCCAACCAAACTGAAAGCGATCCACTTGACCCTCGTGCACCATAGAGCGATCAAAACTACTTTTGCTCCATTCAAACGGGGCTTGCGCATCGTGGGTTGGCCCCGCTTGGGCTTTGGCATGTAATGCGCGCGCAAGGCCAGACGTTGTCACTTTAGCATCAATAGCACCACCTGCCATAAGCTTCCAGAGCGCAACAGGGGTAGTGCCCGGCATTTTTGAACTTCCTGGATTCAGATCATCCCTGGAGGCAATGCCGCATGCACCCACGGGCTTGCCATCAACGGCACAAAGCGCACAAAGACTGTCGTGCTGGTAATCATTGTAGCGAAGAAATTTCTCAAACTGATCCAGGGATTGGATGCCAGCAGCATCCCGACGAAAGATGGCGGCCCCACAGTACCGCTGGTAGTCCCAAAATTCGCCATACTTGGAAACGGCTGCCGGGTATCCTAGCGCAATGGACACTTCAGGAAAGAATGGCCGGTTGTAACTGGGCCAATAGCCTTGTAGGAGGTACGGGGTCGCATCCGTTGACACCATCTTTGTCGGCAGCTGCTCAATTACTGTGAGCGTGTTACTGTCGAGCCGCCGTTCCTTCCCGTGAAATTTGTTCAGGTCCACAACCATGAATTGGTTCGTGTAACTTCCTGAGTTTTCTTTCCCAATGATTGTTCTATAGTCTGGCCCACTACTTGCCATACGGTTGGCCACTACGAATCGTATCCAGCCAGGGACGGTTTGGGGCGACAAACCCGCCAGGACGTTGTTGTCGAGGACAGGGAGTGTTGTGGAAATTACAACAAGGCCTGAGCTCATCATGCAGAAGTCCTGCTGACTCATTAAACTCCCTGGGTACGTTGACATGGACATTGACACAGATTTTGTGCCTTTCCCCAATGGCATATTGTACCACTTGAACACTGGAAGCATCATCGCATAACTCTCCCACGTAGTATGCCCAAGGAACAGTTCGCTCATGTCCGCTGCTAGCTTCACCAGCGCGCGGCAGTGACCTTGCTTTCTCCGCTGCACATCGACCTTTTTCCCAGTACCATTCGGAAAAAGATGCCCTTCTATTTCGAACAAATCATAGTCCCAGTTCATCATCATTATAGCGCGAGAAATGTTTCCATTAAAATATTTTTTCTGTCCCCCTGCCACCCGCACACCTTCTGACAGTCCATCCATCATTGCAAGGGTTGCGCCCACGTGGGCCCAGTACTCATCCGCCCCACCATGCTTCTCCACTTGAGCCCTAACCCACAACAACTGTCGCTGGACATAACGCTCAGTGGCATCATGGTACTCCCTTGTTTGGTTCCCAAATGTCGCATGCGACCAAGACTGATACCGTTGCTTGATGCGCAGTGACGTCAAGTAGCCTTCAAGAAGCCCCGCAGCCCACGCCTGGTCGTCCATGCTGTTCGTCCGAGTCGTATTGATGACTAATTTCCCCCATCCGGTACTTCCTTGTTGAATTCCATCTTCAAAGCAACCTTTCGCGACGACTTGTGCTTGGACTCGTTCCCAAGGAATTACTTCCATGGTTCCCGCGGCCGAAAGGATGACTTTGTTGCATGTGCGTTGAACGCTAAACGCAATTGGTGCAACGCACACCAAAGAAAACGAAGCGAGCAGAAGCTCACTGAAAACGTTACGCCGCATCGTGAACGTGTCTTGTTCCGCACGTGGGACTTGTCTGGACCAAAGTGCTGATCGAATCCTGTATAAGAACTATTCGATTCGTAACTAATAATATCCGACAAGCTCAAAGGGTTTTCGAATATAAGAATTAGTTAATATTTTAATTTCTTAATCGAATAATTCTTACAGACATCTTTAAAAACTATTCGATTCTTAGATTTTATTATAAAAGTAAGTATCCAAATACCAAATGAATTGCATTTTCTTCTTCTTTCTTCTTGTCGTCTGTCGTCCACGACACATCGGCGGGGACTTTATTCTTTTCTTCTTCATCGCCTCCTCTCTTCCTTCTTTTTTGTGTTGTTATTTTTTCAAATAATCGTATATTTAATAGTAGTAGTAATAAGACATTCTTCACAGTGTTATTAATACACACTACAGAGGCCACTCTCTACATTTAAATGTCTGCCGACTGCAATCTAATCAACTTTGAAGTTGTTTCTCGTTTTCCCTTTTGGAGTCTTGCAATTGTCCCATTTTGTAAATTACTTTCCCCACCCGTCCCCAAGCTATCCGGAAGCGATTTACCACGCACCAAAGGATACGGTTTCGCCCAGTTTGTTGGAGGTTGCTGACTGCGCCTGGCCGGGGAAGAGAGCTTCGTCAAAGAAGAGTCCACCCCAATCTTGGTCAGAAACGGTCTACGAGGGGACGCCATTGGAGCCTTTTCAAAAGTTCGGTTGTGATTGAGTATTTGGTCGCAAATTCCCACTAAGGGCCCGACCAAATCTAAAGGAATGGCAGAGGAGTACTGAAGGTTCTTGACAGCATTGATGGCCTCGATGGCAGGTTTACCAAAGGCCAGCGGGGCCAGGCTTCTTTCTGTGTGCTCAGAGAGATCACCACTGGAGTCTGAGCGTTCGCTTCTGTGTTCCATGTCATGATCTCCTTCCAAGCGCTGGGCATCCCGAAATGATTTGAACTTGCCGTTCTTTATCTTCAGCAGGTCATCCCAGGTCCCTCTCTCAGCGACACGCCCACTCTTATCAACAAACACAATATAATCAGCATCCTTGATTGTAGACAAGCGGTGCGCAATGACAAGCACTGTTTGACCTGTAGGTCGATTGTCTACTATATTGGTTATGACCTTTCTTTCATTTATTGCATCCAAGCCCTCAGTTGGCTCGTCTAGCAACAATATGCTTGGTGCACCAATCAGAGACCGTGCAGTACCAACCGATCGTTTTTCTCCCCCAGAAAGACTGTAGCAATAAGTTGACAGCCCTTGGGGAAACTTGTCACGCTGTTGAAAATGGTGGTGTATATTAGCCTTCTTCAGAACGGACTCAACAAAGCGGTCCGCTTCAATAGGACCAAAGTCTTCCACAATGGACTCGGAACCGTACAAAATGTTTTCTCGCAAGGTGCGATGTCGAAAGACCAGCGGGTTCTGTTTGCTCAGGCCAATTTGACTACGGAGCCAGACAGGGTTGTAATACTTTATGGGTTTTCCGCCGACGAGAATCTCCCCTTTCTGAATATCGTACAGCCGCATGATAAGTTTGAACATTGT
>JACKZZ010023081.1_pt1 | contig 10613 bp, 5 predicted proteins | sample 8027871 | NCBI WGS metagenome assembly JACKZZ01 (sample SAMN15724774, study PRJNA655200) | protist metagenome | isolation source: fluorescence activated cell sorting (FACS) single amplified genomes of... | place: USA: West Boothbay Harbor, Gulf of Maine | collected 2000-07-19
TTATGAAACCGTCGAAAACAACGCGATTATTCAAAGATAGGAAAAAGATAGATAATGAGAAGTCTACTTTATGTTTATATGACACCCATACAGAAGGATCTAATGCATTCCTCGAAAATCAAATTCGACGTTTTGGAAAACGAGCTTGAGAACGTTCAGATAGGTGAGTACACGACACACACTCATACATACATACACCCGCACACACATACACACACTTATACACTCATACATACATACACCGTGCACACACATACACACACTCATACATATATACATACATACACCGCGCATACACGCAGTATTGAATAAGGGAGATACGAAAAGACCTGGAGATTCGCAAATTAAATATTTCGCATTTCCATCATCGCGAAATCGAAGACTCGAGTTCGATGTTATTGCCAATCGCAGTCTGAACGTGCACAGCTTCACGCAAACGGATTCAAAGGGTAACGTCGTGTATGGTCACGTCATTTCCTGGAGAAGAGTAGTGAGATGTGATACTACGTTGGCATTTGTAAAGCTTCAAAGAGGTTTGAAATTATTGGAATCCGAAGATGATTCTGTACTTCCCGATGAGAAGGAAACGCTTACGATTCCGATTGGAATGGTATTTCTCACATCACTTCGTGTACATTCTTATATTCAAAATCGACTTCGTAATCTATGTCGTAATTCTTCCTTTTTTGAGAAGATCGAGGCATCTTGTTGTGCAGACTCCCCACAAAGTCTCGCGAGCACGAGTATTCAGAAACTTCAATCTTTTCTGGGATCCGTGAGCGAGACATTGAAAAGACCAATTTTTCACGATTGGACACCTCGAGAACGGATACGTTCAAAATTCATGACGACGAGATGTAAATCTAGTAATCTTATTCACTCCGAACATTTGTTTGTGTATCGTTCCAACTCCCCTGTTCGAAAATGTCGATTTTGTAAAATCGAGGCGTTTCCGATGATAGCTCGAGTATGCTGGATCTTGACTCGAAAGTTTGGTGGGACATATTCGTTTCAATCTGCAATCATTCCCACAATTTGTTCGTACATGTACGAACTGTCATGCAGCGCGGGACTTCCTGAAATGCACGTTCCGTTTGAACGTGTTTTGGAAAGCGTGCTACCGATAAATCTCATCGCTCTATTTACGTGTGTTCTTTTGGATATTCCCGTGGTTGCCACGTCAAAAAATCCAAGTCGTGTGACGGATACGATGGAAACCACGCTTTCGTTGCTATATCCTTTGCCGGTTGACAGACTTCGAGTTTACGTGCCTCTGTGTCCAGAATCTACGATTCGTACGGTTGTTCAAGCACCGTTCCCTTTTGTTGTGGGTACAATCGAAGTTGATGTCGTGAAAGAGTGTGTGGATCCCGAGAAAGTAATCGTATTGAATTTGGACGAGACAAACGAAGTAAAACTTTGCCGCGACATCACGAAACGTTTTGCTGATGCTGACGCACCTCTCCTACCTCCACGTTTTCTTCGACGCATCGTGCGTGCCGTATATCAAGCATTTCCTCGTGCTTCCACGAACTCTGTGATGAAAGAGGATGCAGTGAAGACAAAAACTCTTCTTCACAAGAGGACTTCAAACGGTTTGATTCGTTGGGTAACAGATCGATTTCTTGGTCTAACAAAATCACCTACAAAGGTAACAAAATCTCCGTACTCCTCGTCGTCGACATATTCAACCACAAGTCGAGCTCTACAGCTCATGGCATCTTCCGATGAGAACGAGGGAAGTACAGTGATGGCCCCTGAAACAAGTTTGAGATACGAAAAATTGTTTGATTCGAGTGACGTATTGTGTTGTCCACACGTTTCGAATGAGTGGAAGTTGGAGTCGACGTCATCGTCGTCCAAGAGACGTCGAATCAAATTCGTACGTTGGAGTTTTTCTTCGGTCCTTGCATCACTCATTAAGTTCTACCCGTTTCATATGAGGAAGAAAAAGGAGAAAAAGGAGAAAAGCAAGAGAAGCAGACGTACATCGTTTCGATCACTTTTTGATAAAGGTGCATTTCTGGCTGAGTGTCGACATTCTGACAAGGAGAGAATGATTTTAGATCGCATTGTTGATACGCAGCTCTTTCATGCGTTTATTCGAGATCGATTGAAAGATCAATCACCAACATCTTTTGAGAAGTGGTGTCTGCACAAACTCATGAGCATAAGTTCACAACGCAGTTCGTTTGTTTTGAAGTGGAAAAACATGTCTGGGTTTGTTTGGAAACTTCCGAGAGGAACGCGAGCACCGACGATGATGAGAGAATTTAATGATGATGATGATGATGATGATGATAATGATCCTTCCATTCAAAAAATTGTACATCTCAGCGGTTGGCGTCGTCGTTATGTATACATATGTAAAAGAGATGATGATGGTGTGTTTGTTCTTCGATATCACGACGCATCCAAAGTTGAGTACGTACAGAACACAATAGATTGGAAACTCGCGACTCAAATTCGAGATACTTCGAAACGTAATGACGCGACGAAACGTCTTCTCATGTCATCTTTCAAGGGTGAATTCGTGCTCTCCAAGAATCCTTCAAGATGTCAAATTCGTTTATTAAATGATAATCAAGGTGCAAAGTATAAGACACCACATGCCTTGGAAATCATCAGCGAAGTCGATCATAAGGGCTCAGTCGTGTTAAGCATGGAAACATCAGAGGAACGCATGCTATGGATCAGGACGTTAAAAGGAATTCAGCATGGGGAAGTTGCGGAAACGTTAAAATTAAAGCGAATCTCATGTGAGAGAAAGCTTGCTGAGTGAGTATGATTGATTGAGTAAGGTATAGTAGTATATGTATAGTAGTATATATTATGATTCGATTATTTGTGTGTACTACCTCTAAAAGCCAAGGCACTGGGCGGTGGGCGGTTGAGGGTTTGGGTTTCTCGGTTTCACTTCTTACCTTCAAACCAAGTTTCTGAGAAACAACATGGACACGAAAAGCACGGAAAAGAAATCATCATCATCATCAACATCATCATCATCATCAATAACAACATTCAAATTGATGGAACCAAAAATGATGACGTTGAAAAAAAATGTTGAACTTGCGAAAAAATGGAATTTGGATACGACGCACGAATCTCTCACTTTTAAATTTTCGAAGCGTTGGAACGAAGAGGACGTTAACCAGTTTCTCATTGATTTTTTCAACGACAAAGACGTACGTACTCATTTTCAAGTAGCAACAAATCGAGGGAAAACTTCTATGATTGGTCATGCCAAATCGGCAAAGTATGAGAAATTAAAAAATACGCTCACGAATATGAAATTTTTCGATCGACTCAGAGGAGATGTAGTAGCGAAGTCGGGTTTCATAAGAAAGTGCATGGAGGAGACGTTTGACGATGTCACTGCTGGAGATAAACTTCGTAAAATGCTTGTTGATGAGGATGATGAGGAGTATTGTTTGTATGATGATGAAGAGAAGCAAGAGCTTCTTTTTCATATATTCAAGCGTCTCGTGATCGGTGGATCGATGTGTCAATGGGAGGACGAGATTAAAGAGTACGAAAGATTAACGAAACAAATCTATCGTGAACTTTTGACGGTACATAAGAGTCAAAGTACTGGTGGGATTGAGATTTCAACCATTACACTCAATGTTAAAGAATTGGACGGACTTGTGTTGTTTCCTACAGAGTCTGAGCATAATTTTTGTTACTTATGTGTTGATCCGATTCAAAGTCAAGTTACGGTTTGGTACGGTGCGTTTGTGCCTTATTGGTGAGAGAGAGAGAGAGAGAGAGAGAGAGTTTCTCGTTTAAATATATATATATATACATATGCATACTAAGTCGATGACCACATCTCACGACGCTTCACGAAATCCATTAACATATCAGAAGCTGACTTGCCACTTGTACTACTATCAACTCCTATCGAATACGAAGAAAGCTTGGGTGAAAAACTTTGAATCTGGCCATTTGAGTAAAGCATGCTCGACGTGGATTTGATTTGTTGATCATCCCCGATCCTCGAAAACGTTTGTTGTTGTGGGGGTGAAGATCGTTGGGGTGATGAGTAGGACATGTAAAATGCGCGTTGTTGATGTTCCATTTGACGTTCCAAGGCGTCCTCGTGACGTTGTTCTAGCGATGCCAAAAAACTTGCATCATCATTTCTTTCATGCTTCGGAATCCTTCGATTTTGTAAGGACAACTCCTCTTCTTCATATTGCTGCTGAATTGGAACTTGAATAAGTGGTGATTGTGCTTGTTCTTCTAAAGTGTTTTGTACTTTCTCACGACGTGGTGTGCGAACAATTGACCTAGCATTTTGCACATCATCTTCCTGTTTCTCCTTCTTCATGAGCCCATTTCTAGACTCCACTTGAAATTTTTGTTCAAGCTCAGCACGTTGACGTTCGAGACGTATGTGCTCTTTTCTCTCCTCTTCACGTATCCTTGCAGCTTCTCTTTCTTTCATTTGATTTTTCAGCTCGACTTGCGCTTTAAGATCTCTCTGCCATTGAAGCATTTTTTCATTTTTACTTTGAATCGCTTCTTGTTGATGTGAAGGAAGATCTTCGAATCGGAACCTTGCATGTCTTAAAGGTGAATCTTCTCCAGACGTACCAACACGATGTTGTTGTTGTTTCTGCTGCTGCTGCTCCTGGTATTTTCGAATTTTTTCCTGTCTCGTCTCACCATCTGCATTCAAACTAGAGAACGATGTGTTGTGTGGATCTACCTTACCTCCCCTCGTCTGAAAATTCGCCAATACGTTTCCAGCTGAATCACGAAGCGGAGCTCCACATCCTCCTCTCCCCCATGGGTTATAATTTGCTGCTTCTCGTTCCTCTTTTTCCTCCAATCTTCGAATACGTTCTTTCTCCATTTCTTTTCTTCGTTTCTTCTCCTCTATCATCTTCATCAACTCGTTTCGGTATTCCAATGATTTTTCTTTGGCCTGCGTGTGTTTCAAACTTTGTGCCTCGATCTCTTCTTGTTGTTGTCTCTCAAAGTGAGATGAAGGTGGTGTGGAAACTTGTCTCACAAATTCTTGATATGATATTTTGTTGTTTCCATCTCTATCAAAACGTCTTGAGAGCGTATGAAAATGCTCATCGCTGAGTTGAATTCCATTATGTTCTAAAACCATACGAAATTTTTGAAGTGTAATAAAGCCACATCTCTGCCGATCAAATTTCAAAAATGCTTGAGATGGAGATCTATATTTCTGTTTTAACTTTTCAAGTATCAAATCTTGAATTTGATTGATGTCTTGAGTCGTTCTTGAGATATGATGATGATGATGATGATGAGAAGGAACCCGACGTTGATGTTTTCTCATAGAATTTTCGGAACGCCCCGAATCTGCCTCGCCGAAAATTGAAATCGTCGTTCTTGCACATGGAGGATCAATTACACGTATGGTCGGTCGATTTGTAATTACATTTCCATCATTTTGATTTGATCCGTTCGCAAACGCGTTTGAGCTGGTGATTCCTCTTTTGTCTACGAACGTTTTCGTATCGGAGGAAGACGAAATCTTCTGGTGACCGTGAAATTTATGACTCAAAGAATCAATATATTTTCGAAACACATGATACTTAATAGGCCCACCGCTTCCCATTTTTCGTACAAGCATATTTAAATCATTTCTATCTATTCTTACGCACGCTAACGTGTCCATCATTCTTCTTACTCTTTCCGTACTCAACACGCTCTCGCCTCCGTCGCAGAAGGAACGAAACGCAGCGTGTGTGCTCGCAAATCGATTTGAAATTTTATTAAACAAGATTTTCTCTGCATTTTCTAGAGTTGTATTAGTAGTACTACTACATGTTTCTAGTCTTGGTGTTGTTTTTTTTGTTCTCATCAACATCATTAATTAATTATTCTAGAAAGTTTCAGCAGAGAAACGGAATTTTTTTTTTTCGTCAGCAAGATTGAAGGAAATATTGTTGGTGAGAGATTGCATCATGAATGTGATATCAACATCATCGAATCCTACATCATCATCGGAATTAATAATTAGGTAAATTTTAATGTTTCCAGCCGGTAGGTAGTTAGTTGTGCATTCTAATGAATGTTTTTTGGAAGTCTCGAGAATCTGGATTTATTATGTTAATACGAGCAAAAAAGACGCCGGCACGCCGGCGGTTTCTCATCAAAAGCGAAAGCATTTTTTTTTTCATGAGAGAATGAGAGCCTCTCTTGAAAGATTGAACGAATCGTTAAGGCTTGATTGTGAAGATGTAGAGAATGAAATTTCATCATATGATCATAATAGAGATGATATAGAATCTTTGGAAAGTATTCTTACAAGAATACAATTCAGAAAAATGTTGACGTCGATGTCGATGAACGTCTCGAAAGATACTCCGACGAAGTCAAACCCGACAACATCAACGACAACCGCGTCGTCAACGCCAACACCGATTTCAACAAAAATGAAATCAATGATGTCGATGAACGCCTCGAACGATACTCAGACGACGTCAAACCCGACAACATCAACGACAACCGCGTCGTCAACGCCAACACCGATTTCAACAAAAATAAAATCAATGATGTCGATGAACGCCTCGAACGATACTCCGACGACGTCAATCCCAACAACATCAACGACGTCAACGACAACCGCGTCGTCAACACCAACACCGACAATCATTGAAAAGAACATAACGACGTTAACGAAAACCACGTCGTCAACACCAATAAGAAACGTCGTTCAGAAAAGCATCGACAATAATAAATTATTATTCATGAGCGAAACGAATATTCTAATCGTGCCACATGCTCTTACATACACAAAAAAACAAATTGAGATATGGAAGAAACGATTACGTGAAAAGGGAGCTGAAATATCTGAGAAATACTCGAGTTCCGTGACACACGTAGTGTTGTGTCCAAACGTAAAGAGAGAGTTTGTAATGTCGTTACAATCTGATTGGAAACTTAGTGATGATGCTCATTTTGTCAAATCATCTTGGATCTTGCAATCCTTAAGACGTAAAAAAATGGAAACCGTTACGGATCATTTGTGGGAAAGAAAAAAAACAAAAACAACGACAAAATCTAGAAAACGATCTAGATCATCTACAGAACAAAATCGGAGAAAGAAAAAAATAATAAAGTTGGCCAGTAAGTGTATTGGGAAGTTGGATCATGACGCACGGGCCCGAGTCTTAAAAAGGGCTCCTTGGCTAAAGACGATTCAAGCCAAGATTTCTGCTTCAGGATTACGAACTTTCGTATGTCAACAAGATGATGGTGGTAATATGAATTCCCACATAACCAACATCTTGAACCAAATGTCCGAAGTTCGAAAAATTCAAGGAAAACCATTCAGAGAGAATTCATACAAAAAAGTGTCAAATGTATTCAAATCTCTTCAAATACGTATCGAATCGGTTCGGGACTTCAGGTCTCTCGTGAGCGATGGATGCGTAAAAGGAATCGGTGACAGCATGCGTGAAAATATCGAAGAGATTTTGGAAACTGGTACGATGAAGGAACTACATCAACACATGAACGATGAAATCATCAAAGCAGAAATGACAATCGGAAAGATTTGGGGCGTAGGTATCGCAACAGCGAAGATGTTAGTTCATCAGTTCGGAATGCGAACCATCGAAGATATCCGTAAGGAGTGTGCTTCGAAGAAACCCTCTTCGGAAATTCGTGAGATGTTTGAGAGAAATTCACGTACCATGAAAGTAGGACTGGACAGGTACGAAGATTTTCTTAAACGTATTCCTCGCAAGGAAGCAAACTCGATATATCGAGTCGTACGTCGTGAAGCAGAAAAGATTGGTTCGGGTGTAGTTTCGATCGCAGCAGGGTCATATCGACGAGGCTGTACTTCTTCAGGCGACGTGGATGTTCTTATAACTTATTCTGATGGGATCGAGACTCCCACGTTTGATCTTCCGAAACTCATTCGATCTTTGCATCAAATCGGATTTCTCACTCATGATTTAACTAGAGTCAAGAAGAATATGAGATCTTACATGGGCGTGTGCCGGCTTTCAAAGTCTCACGTGGATGATCCTACTACGATCGTGAGTGGAACATTTCGTCGCATTGATATCAAGTTCTATCCTCGAAATCAATTTGCTTTTGCTTTGCTATATTTTACGGGATCTGATTTTTTCAATCGTTCAATGAGATTGTATGCGAAGAAAAGTCTGGGTCTCTCGTTGAGCGACACACATCTTGTGGAAGATACTGGTTTTAAGAAAAACGGTCGTGAAGTACCATGCGATTCAGAGCGTGAAATTTTCGCTGCCTTGGGTTTGGTGTATCGAGACCCGACGCAGCGCAACTGCTCTGGAGTCGAATTAGCTAAATATGACGAGACTTTGGTTTGTGATGATGAGAATGTTTAATGTCACGTAACTGCTCTGGAGTCGAGTTAGCTGAATACGACGACGCGCGATATATTTAATGTTATTGTTACCATGCCTTACGCACACACACACACACACACACAAGCCTATTTAACGACGTCTCCCATACTTCTCTCTAACTCTCTTTTGAATACCAGCAGATTCCGTGCGTCTTTGTTGATCAGCATCGAGGGCTAGAATCTTTCCAAAGTCTGTGTTCATTTGAATTTCCTTCATCTTGATCCACTCACAAAACTCTACAAGAAGAACAGCTCCCTTGCCGTCCAAATCCATCTCGTCAAACGCGGCGTTGGCCATGTCTTTAGACGCTGCAGTCATCTTCAAAGCCACAAAAGGACTGTTGAAAAGCTTCTTGTAGGCAGCTTTCCACTCATCCTCACTGACCTTACGATCATCTCCTGCCCCAACACCTTCGTTGTCTTCCTTGTCAAGACCCGGCTCGTATCCATCGATCAGCGAGAAAGAATCGAACATCACCGCGTAAAGACACAAATATGCGCACAATACTCTGAACTCTCCTCTTTGAACATAATCATCAGTATCTGCAGATTTGGCACCCTTAATTTCTTTTTGGATTCCGCAATCTGCTGCATCCTTGAATGCACGAATGTAACTTGGATAAAATGCCTTGTAAATCTCGGTTCCCATTTTCTCGTCTCCGAGAAAATTGATGAGAGAATCCTTGATCCATTTTCCAACTTCAGCAAGAGAAACGTATCCGTTTCCGTTTGCGTCAAGTGCCTATTATTGATAGCGATGGTGATGATGATGATGATTATAGTGACGAGAAAAAAAAAAAGAAATTGTGTCGAAACGACGCGTACCATCCAAGCCTGAACTCTGTTAGCTCTCGCCGTGTTGGTTTTCATGGACATTCCAGCAAAACACTGTACAAATCTGACACAGTTGTCTGAGCAACTTGCTTCATGTTTACGAATTGTTGATGCTGCTGATCCCATTTTTAATTAATTATCTTGATGATGATGATGATATGTATATTTTGCCTTTGATTTTTGGGAAGAGGTGAGTTGGGAAAGAGAAACCCCCACGGGAGAGAAACGCAACGTTTTTTTTTAACGGACGGACTCACGGACTCACTCACTCACTCAAACCGTTTTTCTTTTTCGTTTCTCTGGTATATTTTTTTTTTTGTTTTTTAAAGGAAAATGAGTTCATCATTCAGTCCCGAGACACAGTTAAAGAAAACATCACCATCAAAACAAGATAAAAATAGTAGAAGAAAGATGATGGGATGGTTTCATTCGAATAAGAAAAAAGCAAAACAATATTTACACGAGAACGTCGTACCTACGATGGTAACGGGTCTCTCGCAGCTTTCCATGCATAAACCCAAAGATCCACTCGTATGGTTAGGATGGTTTCTTCTATCTAGATCACAAAAATGTGATTCTGTAAATTTAACAGACGGAACGCTTCTGAGATGTCGTCCAGAAAGAGATCCAGCAGCAAAACGGGCAGCGATCTCGGCAGCCGTCGCGCTTGCAGCGAGAGACTCTGCAAAAGCGTTGGCTCTCTTGGCGTCACACCACGTCGAAAGAATCGGAGAAAAATCATCAAAGAATGATATCATAGCATCACATCTCAAAACAATTGCATCTCAACGTGATCAAATTCGAGAAAAGGATAATGAAATTGAAATGTTAAGAAAAACCATCGAACTTCTTCGAGCCGGCGCGTCTTCCTCCGAAATCGTAGTAGAGAAGAAGAGAGTGCAGCAGCAGCGAAAACAACAACAAGAGCAACAACATTATGGTTTGAAAGTAGATGGACAATATTTTGTAGTAAAAAATCTTGACGGTGTGGATCTTTGTGCATATGATCTACGATCTGGAAAATCATACAAAGGTACTCTAGGTTCGGACAAATCAATGAAAGGAGTCTTTGACGCTACGGAACTCGCGGTAAGTCCTCATCTTGAATCTGCCACGATGACGAGAGGTGTCAAATTGAGCAGCGGAGATTTTGTATTTGTGCGATACATCGTTGAGCCAGCACCAAAAAATCTCAAGAGTAAGGATAGGAATGAATTCTACGATGAAGAAGATGAGGAGGAAATACTTAAACTCTCCGATGTCTTGATGAATTCGTCCGAATCCGTGTCAAGAGAATGTACTGATTTTGTTCGTGTCTTTGAAGCGTTAACTACAAAGGAAGATGAGGGACATGCAAACAGAACACAGAGTTGGATGGTTCTGGACAGAAACAAGGATG
>JACKZZ010012078.1_pt1 | contig 10607 bp, 7 predicted proteins | sample 8027871 | NCBI WGS metagenome assembly JACKZZ01 (sample SAMN15724774, study PRJNA655200) | protist metagenome | isolation source: fluorescence activated cell sorting (FACS) single amplified genomes of... | place: USA: West Boothbay Harbor, Gulf of Maine | collected 2000-07-19
GGCGGTAGTAGTATTATTTTTTAATAAATAATATCCAGCAGCAACAAAATGTCGTACTTTGTTGAACAAAGAATAAGACTAAATAAGAATCCCCCCCAAAGAGGAGGAAGAAATTAACGTAAGTAACTCTTTCGTAAACTCAACAATATCAACCAGGTTTGCACTAAAACTGAACGTGGAGGTACAACGGTTAAGAGAAATATACGAATGCAACAATGGAGTTTGTTGTGAACTCGTTCTCTTCGTGTGCCCTCTACACGCCAGGGGCTTTTTTCTTCTACCCCTGGAAACCAGTACTTTTGTTGTTTTTTGGAGATGGTTACGATACCGCGTACCGGCACTTTCGGCGCGACCACTCCGATCCGCTCAATTTGATGCTGCACTTCGTCTGCCTTTTTTTTCAACTGGTCGGCAATTTTGCGCTGTTGGGACGTGTGGATGCCTTGTTCTCGTTTCAGGTACCTGTTTGGAACGGTGTGCAGCAGATTCGATGGTTTACTGCGGCAACGGTGTTCTTGTGGATACTAACGCTAGTATCGGCCCACTCGAAGGGAAGCCCCCCAATTAGTACGATTTTATCCACTATAAGCATGTGCGCAGCGTATATCGCAACACCCCATATCCCTGCGCGAACGCTTGAAATCGGCGCCATGGCAGCGTTTCTCCTCGTGATGGTCTTGTGCTCTCTCTTTGTAGACCGTGTTTCTGGCCGCAAGACATACCGCAGATCACTGAAAGGGGTTGGTATGGATGTGGGAGGAACCATAGGAACCTTTGCCCTCGTTATTAGCGCCCGGTTGGGCGTAACTTGGCTCGGGTATCGCGGCCATTTTTCTGCAGAAGCAGACACCATCTTTTACGCGGTGATCGGCCTAATGGCAGCAATTTCAGCGTCACCGAAACCATTGCTGCCAGGGGTGCTATGTGGTATCTTCGTGGTTCGCTCTGCAGCGGAGTTGATCGAATCTGAGACTCTGATCTACTACTCGGTCGCGATGGTTGCAATGTCGATGCAGGGACGCGCTCACGATGTCACGAAACAAAGGGCAACTTTAGTCAGCCTCGAGGGAAACAAAAAATATGGTCGCGCGAAAAAGCTGGCGTTCGAGTGGTCCCACGTCTGCTTCTTCCCTGCGTTGTTGTGGCGTTCTGCGCTGCAATCCTATCAAGAGTCTCACGAAAACGTTTCTGCGCCATCAAAGACAAAATAATAGAGTTTTATAGATGATGAAATACTTTACAGTGATACGATCCAATTTTATAGCAGCGGTGCTTGTCGTCGTGAAAATGTACAAGGGGCAAATATAATAAATATTTCACACCACTCAAAAAATCGTGAGAAGAAAGTATAATAATCAGAATAATAATAATTGCCAATAATAATAATAAAAGCACATATTTTACTATTCTAATTTAATATTCTAATAATAAAGTGTATTATTATAATATTATTTTAGTATAAAGAAAATGAACAAATCGAACAATCGAACTCTGCTACTCTGCTGTCCTCGTAATACTTCATAATCGAATAATTATATTACCAAGTACAACATTGTCTAATAATCGAATTAAAAAAAAATAAAAAAATCTTCTTCTCAATCATCAACAACAACAAAACCATAAGAGTCACCAACGAACCACAAAATAAATAATCCAAAAATCCCACCACCCACCATCTACACAGGAGGAGGAATGATGGAAGGGGTGTTATTACCAAAAGAGGTACGAGGTACCAAGAAGTACGAAGAAGGAGGAGGTACGCACAAGGAAGAAAGAAAAGAAGAAGAGGGTTTGATTGACAAGATATGAAACACCAAACAGAAAAAATTTAGAGAAATAAAAAGTGAAAACAGGATGATCAATTTGTAAGAAGGAAGACTAGATAATTAATTTACACGCAACACCTTATTGTTGTATAAGAACGAACAAATCGATTGATTAAAATGAAGTTCCTATCTAGCGCCGCTTCTGCGGTGGCTGTACTTGTCGTTCTTGCAGTGCGCATTTCGGAAGGTACCACTTGCCCTGACTTGCTTAGTGAACGTTCTGACTACGTAAAGTCTTCCTTTAACCCGAAATTCATGGAAGGGTTATGGTACGAACACAATTATATTGACATAGCCCAAGTAGGGTCTACTTGCCAAAGACTGAATGGAACGTATTTTGATGCCACGAAAGTTCTGAACATGGATTTTTCGGTTCAGTACGGCCCACTGCCGTTTACTATCACTGAAATTTACAACCCTCCAGCCAACGCTTCGGAAGCCAACCTCGGGTATTATATTAAACGGGCCAAAATGCCAGGCTCAAAGCTTTTGTTGTTCCCCACAGTTATAGTTGACGCAACTTTGAACGCCACCACTAATGTATACGACAAACTCATAATGCACTCATGCACGGTCAAGTTAGATATCTTAGTTCAGGAAATTGTTATTGCCACACGGAACAAGATGGAAGACCCCTCCGTGTTGCAGGCCATGCAAGCTGAGGCAAAAAAAGAAGGCGTTCAGTGGGATGCTAAAAATATGAAGACGGTGGATTGGACTTCCAAAGAATGCGAAAAATTATAAAACGCTTCGAAGCAACCACGAATGGAGTTCACACGAGGAAGATAGTGAAGACTGAAGGATAGTGAGCAAAATAGAATACTTGAGAGAGGTTTTCTGGAGCAGAATAACAAATCCCATTATGATTCGTACAAGAAAAGTGTAATTAACTTTAGTGAGGGCAGCAAACAAATTTTAAAAACCAATTATATTAGTATGCTTTATACTTTTTTAGTATTTGCAAGGAGGGATGAATTGGAAATTTCAGTAGTCATGTAACTTTAAATAATACAATTTTCGTTTTTGAATTACTAAATAACAGCCAATTTTCTTGTTTTTTTGAATTACTTCGTTCTCCTTCTGTGATTCTTATTTTCAAAATTCTGGAGTAAAGTACCGAATGGTGCAAAAATGTTTTTTTTCTAAAGTTCTCTTATGTTCTGTTTATAGTGTTGCAATACATTGTCATACGCACACCACACACATTCTACATTTACGTTGTGCGAAGAGAAGCGCATTCAATCCATACCCATTTCAATGTTGATGCTTCCCGTGTCCGTAAGGCCACGATCATACTCCGCCGGGCCACACAGCGGCAAGACAAGAAGCCGCTCAAAAAACCCTGTGACGTTTGCCCAGACTGCGTCTTCTTCAGTTTCCGGGTTGATGTCACAAATATTAAACGTCAGAGGTGCTATAACACGGGCACGAACTCCATAACTCCAGCGAAAATCTTCTTCTTTAAATGCACCGCAATCAATATCGATTTTCAATGGGGAAGCGGTCTTTGAATTCGGAACCAACATCGCGATCCCGCTGCTTCCGAATGTTGTGTTGAGCAAATCAAAGGTATCCCCACCGCTTTGGGTCCGGTTTACTGCGTGCAGAACGTTGCCTACGAAACCATTAATTTCGGAATGCGACAGTTTTTCAAACGGCTTCAAGCCGCTGACCCTTTCTTCAGCCTGCGTCGCAACGGCACCAGGAGACGATGGGCGATGATGCGAATCTGCGAGCTGAGCCGGTGTTGCGTGCTGCTGCTCGTGTGCTGACAGTATTGCCTTCTGCACCGCGTTCCAGATTCCTAAGTAGCCATTCTTCGAGCCTTTGTACAAAATCCCGTTAATCAAAAATTTGTCCCTCTCGACGTCTTTCTGCATTTGCATGCTTGTAGCGTACGCTGAATTCAATGAACTGGACGGGGAGCCAGAAAGCTGCCGAATGTAGTCTACAGGGACCGAAAAACTGACATCGTACATGTGGGAAACAAAACAGTCCAAGTAATCCCGCTTGGTAATGCTTTCGTTAAGTGTGTTCGAAAACGTCTCGAATTCTTGGAGAACAAACGTGGCTTCCTTACCAGCCGGCACCAGACGGCAGGCAAAATCACCAGCCAGGGCAGCGAGCTGCTGTTCCACGGGTCGGTGCCTCTCTTTCGCCAGGTTTACGTTTTCGGTGGTTTGACGGCGTATTTCCTCTTGGGCAAGCAAGGCCTTTTCGCTCCCCCCATCGAGCGGGCTAACAGTTTTGTACAAGTTAATAATTTTGCTGAAACGGTTCGACAATTCGACTAAAGCTCGTTCGTGTAGGTGGTCAAAAACATTCCTCGAGGAAACAAAGGATGCGTAGGCATTCGATAGAGCCTCGACCTGCGTCTCTTCGTCAAATATATTATCGAAATCGCCACTCAAAAATTTATCAACGTCTACCCCAAAGGAAGGCTCAAAGTTCTTCACCTTTGAGATAGCCGCCAAATCGGCGACGAAGTCTTTTTGCGAAAACGACAGGCCCTCCATACGTTAACTTCAACGCACCAGGAGAATAATACGTACGGTTGCACGGTTAAATACCAGAACGATATTCTATGACTCTTAGTCCAAAAATGAGGACAGGCATACATAATTTGCTTGACGTCATGTGCGTTTTAAATGTACGTTAAAATGTAATAGTTCTCCTTCTACCAAGAAGTGCCTTACTCCTCCTCGTTCCTTCTTCGTCGGGTTGTTGTACCAAGTATTATTATGTATTATAAATATTATTCACGGGGGGGGGGGCGGAGGATCTCGGGTCTCGGGTTCCGTACCTGGTAATAATAATATAGTACCGTACTACTATTTTCTAGAAGAAGAAGAAGAAGAAGAAGAAGGAAGAAGAGAACACCTCCTCAAAAATATTTTAACCTAAATAGAACGGCCATTATTTTGCTTTTAAAAAAAAAAAAAAAACTAATGATATTAATATCCCGCTTTGGTCTAATTTCGCCTAACTTTTTCTAACTTTTCCTAACGCATTTTACCTTTTATTTCTATGTAAATAATATTCTAATTCTATATTCTCTAACTATACAGTTTTCCTATGTAAAATCGCGAAATAGTTCTCCTAACGCCTATAACTTTCCATAGACTTTCAAGGTTACTAACGTTAATATACTAGAATTACTGGACGGCGAAATTAGACCAAAGCGGGATATTAATATTGCGCCTATTAGCTCAAGTAACGTATTTCCTTATACTTTACTTGACGTCAAGTATTTTATTTGTTGTAGCAAGTAAGATAAAATACTACAGCAAGTATCCTATTTCTTTTACTCAAGTAAGTTCAAAAAATAAAAATAACTTGCTGTTGCTACATTTTTCTCTCCATTTTATTTTTACAGAAACTATTTTGTAAGTATAATAATTAATAATCTAATAAAAAATTACATATAATCCAAGTTCTAATTTTTTTTGGAACTTAAACCACTACCTATATAACACTATACAAACTACTATAGAAAAGGTAATATTCTAGATGAGAATATTTGGCGATCCTAGGGGGGATATAGGTAACTTATAAGTATTCTAATTGAAATACTTGTGGGAATATCTGAAAATTGAAATAAAAAATTCATAAATAAAAGGTAGTATATTGTGATGAGTTTTACTACTAAGACTACGGAAATGACTACCGAAATGCCTAATACAGATACTGCTTTTATATATGAAATGAGTTGGTATGATACTAAACGACACACAAATCCCTCAACATTAATGTATTACTTAAATGAAGTAGATACTAGATGGGGTCATAACTGGACTGAAGGATGTAATGGAAGTCAAAGGTGTGAAATACGAGTAATACAAGTAAATACAAATATGGGAGCATATTCTTCGGCTATAAATAACAGTCAAATAGCAAATACTAGCGAAATGCCTATGAATAGTGAAGAAATGGAAAATGAAGTTGTAGCAGATGACGAATATGAAGACATAATTAGAGCAAAATGGATTATGGACGGCTGCGAAACATTATCACAAGCAGCAAATAGTTTAATAGCTTATGCTAATCATTTAACAGCGATGGAAAAAGTTGGTTACCAATTGGTATCAAAAATTGAAGATGATTATGGTTTTGTAAAAAAAGACAAAAGAAAAAAGTAAAATTTAAAAAAAACTTATATGAATAAATTGTTACGATATTTTAACAATCATAAAGAGTTCCCGCACCATTTAGGGTTTACAACGTAGACAGCGGTTGCTTAATTTTGTGAGACGATAAGAATAAAAGGGGGAGTAAAGACGGAAACACCCCTGATTTCAACTCATATACTCTATACTAAAACTTTTTTATACTTTTACATAAAACTATTATTATAACCTCCCTCCCTACTACTATTTTTATCATAACAAATATATTAATAATAATAAATAATAAGACCATAAATGGTAATAAGAAATAAGAGGGAGGGTGTTTTTGATTGAGACGATAACAAGTTCCTTCTCTTCCCTTTTTCCTCCCCCTTTTTCAATCTTAAATTCTTCCTGGGATATATTTCATACTGAAGATTTACCCAGAAGGTGTCGTCGATTTCAAGTTTAACAGGTAAATAGCAGGTAGTTCCGCAAGAATTTTGAACTTGGCTTCAGGTATCACCTCAAGTTATTTATTTTTTTTTGACTAGAATTGCTGTAATGCTGTGATCCTGCTCTCAAGCTTAGTAAGGGAATAGCAGGTAGTTCCGCAAGTTTTTGGAGCTTGGCTTCAGGTATCACGTCAAGTTCTATTTTTTTTTGAAGCTTACTGATCTACCAATGCTGTGTGGCTGCTATTAAGTTAAATTTTCTAGATGAGAGTATTTGGGCTATATAGGAGGTAAAATAAGTATTTGATTTGTAGTGTAAGAAAATGACGAAAAAAAATATCTGAAAATTGATTTCTTTTTTCTAGAAATTAAATGTAACTATTGCTCCCCTATGACTTCTAACGAGACTACGAAAATGACTACCAAAGTAAGCACCGATATAAAAACCGCACAAAAAATATATAATGATGTGTTGAATGATATAAAAAATATTGACCCACAACACGCAAAATTTATTGAATATTGTGATAAGAATAGGCTAGACAAAAAAGATTACGCATCTTATCAATCTTTTGAAATAGATAACGATATGAAAACGGATGATAATGATAATCAAACAGATAATAAAACTAGTAGTAGCGATGAGGAAAGTAGCGATGAGGAAAGTAGAGAACTTTACGAATACGTTGTATATGTAGAAACGACAGTTTATGGTAGATATAAAATTACAGCATATAATAAACAAGACGCATTAGATACTTATGACGATGGTGAATATGAAATTATAAATGAATGCGAACACCTGCCTTCCCGATGCGAAGAATTGTAATTATTTATAGTCACGCATACTTCTGCCTTACTACACATCGCTTATTATAAATTCGTAATCTTCATCAATTTCCCATTTTCCAGTAATACGGTCAAATGTTCCGAATGCTTCAAAACTTCCTTCGTTTTCGCTATCATCAAACTCTGAATTATATTCATACAAATTTCCACTTTTATCAATAATAAGGTCATAACGGTAACCTTTTTCTTCAAAATAATTCTCCAATTCTTTATTATCAAATTCTTCGTATTTAGGTTTGTTTTCTTTGTCGTCTTCTTCGTCATCTTCATCACCGTCTTCTTCATCGCTATGCTGTTCGGTTAATGATTTAATCAATTCTGCTTGAGTTGCTTCAGGATTTGTCCCAAGAATTTTTAGATAACTTTTGTAAAGTTTCCACTTTCCCGTAGCACGATTGAAGGTTCCAAACTTTTTACCCATTGTATTATTAACACTATCATAATCACAAAACAAATTGCCTTTTTTATCAATCGCAATGCTTACACTAAAATCGTTTGTTGAGTTTTTTGTTCTTAAAAACTCGTCCAATTCTTCATTAATTAATTCTTCGTATTCTGGTTCGTCCTGTTTCGCTTCTGTTAACGCGTCATTCATTACCTGAGCAACCTGATTAACCGACATTTTCTTCTCACGCTTTGTTTGAGATAATTTTTTAAGCTCAGCGTCTTTCGCTTTCCATAACGCAATACTTTCCGCTTGTTCTTTGCTAGATTGAGTTGGAATAACCTTTTTCAATTTCTTAATGTCGCTTTTCAACTCTTTCTTGCGCTTACTTACAAATTCTTTTTCAACTTGTTTCTCGCGACGAGCTTGAGCTTTTTCAATTTCAGCTTTCTCCACGTTCAACGCCTCCACTTTTTCAAAATTATTGTCCGCAACGGCTAACTCCATCGTAACATCAAGTGTCTCCATTCGTAATCTTAATTCGTCCAATTCATCGTCTTCAACGTTCGTTTTTACTTTGGACGGTGTTGGTGCTTCACTCAATTTTGCTTGTTGTCTGGCTTTATACTCCCAACCTTTAAATTGATATAAACGAGTTAATACGTCATATTTTTTAAATCCCGCATACTGTTTCAAATCCTTTAAAACATCTTTGCCTTGTTGAGGACACAAGATGTGTTTATTCTCAGGTTTGCTAGGAGACAATATAGCAACAGCGAAGTTGTATAACTTTCTGTTTTTGCTATACGTTGGTTTTTCTTCAGCATGGTAAAGTTGGCTTACTTTCTCCCAAAAGTGATGAATGTCTTTTCTCAATTTAACATCGTTATCGGTCACATTAGAGGTCATTCTGTGATATGATTTGTGCTTATATGCGATGAGGCTTGTAAGTATGCTTGTGTAAGTATTAACTCTTTCTTTTAAATTGTTTTGTTCTTGCTGTAGCGTTCGTGCTGTTGCTAAACTTTTTCTGGTTTGCTTGACGCACACTTGAGTGTTTAATTCATTTATTTATTATTATTCCGTATCTTTTTTTTATGTATAATTATTATTATTACCAGCATCAATTTTCAATAGGTAACGCTTTGCGTAGTGTATAAGTATACATTCAAGCTCAAAAAAGATCAGGAACTTGCTAAATCACCACCAATCATCCATTTTACGCGGAAAAAACTTGATGCCTTCCTAATGCTATGTGCCTTCTATTAAGTTCCATAAAGATTTTGAGCTTCAATTCAAGTCATTTCACTACGTGTAAATGTAAGTCCAAGATGCGCCAAAAATAATGAATAAATACAAATTCAACTAAGATAAACACACAAACATATCTTTATCTCGTGTTTCAAATTTTCTACAGAAAACAAACAACAAAACAAAATCTCCAACACACGTCAATAAAAAGCACGTTTATTTCATTTAAGAACAAAACACAAATTATATTTATCACAAGCAAACAATTCTATTATGTCGCAATTCACGCAAAATGCATTAGCAGAAATCTTGAAAAATGGAAACTCCACACCAGCAGAGTGGGTAGCATGGAAAGGGAAATTTGGTGTCGCAAATCAAGAAGAGAAAACGGGTGTAGCGGAATTGGTTGCGGGTAAAAAGATAAGAGGCCACGCTATGTCGAATAGCTACCCAACGCTAAAAAGAAGGTATGGAGACCAAACAGAAGCTATTGAAGAACTTGAAAGGGAAACGTTGGCGCCGTTAGCAGATCAAGAACAAGCTCAAGGTTTAATTAATAAATTGATAAACGACGTCAATTTATTAAGTCAAGTGATGCCGCCAGAGCAAAGCGATGAAGTCTTTAAAAACTTGAAAGAATTGTTAAGCCTTCATAAAACCCGCTTAATTCCATATTCAGCTCTTTGCGTCCAACGTTCTATCGTGGAAACATACGAATATGAAACCCGTTCCACGTTGGTAAATAATTTGGAGACGGAAATTGATACTTTAGAAGAGCAAGAGGTATATTTTAAAAACCAATTGAATTCTGCGCCTACCGACGCTGCGAAAAAAAATGCGATGACGGAATTAAGAAAAACCAAAATTCAATTGGAAGCTAAAAGAACAGAATTAATTGAAATTAAAGGTGTGAATACTGTGTTTGACCCAAGCGACGCAAACGATTTTGCGACCCAACAATATGATGACGATGACGAAGAAGAGGAAGAAACGGAGCAGCAAAAATTACTCAATTTAAAGCAAAAATTGCGTGACGAATACGAGAGCCGTGGCTCCAAAAAAAGAAAAGCATCAAGTGACGTAATCGACGGAGCAACGGCAACACCACCAAAAAAACACAAGAGTTGGCTTGGTTTCTTGTGGGGTGAAAGCGAAGAAGCTTAAGTGTTGTGTAAAAATGAACGTAAAAATTTAAAAGCAGTTAAATGTATTATAAATAATTGGTCTAGTTAAGTTAATTTTTTTTTTTTATGTAATTACACATACAGCCCACCATCTTTTCCAGCCTCCTTCCACGCATCTTTTAACAACTGTTTCCCTTCATCACCGATGTTATTATACCCCAATCTAATCTCTTTCAACGAAGTATTCACTTTTAATGCCTCAAACAATTCCTTCGCCCCTTCATCACCGATGTTGTTCATGTCCAAATCAATCTTTTCCAACGAAGTATTCACTTTCAACGCCTCCGCCAATTTCTTCGCCCCTTCGTCACCGATTTTATTATTATACAAATTAATCCTGTTCAACGACGTATTGACTTTCAACGCTTCCGCTAAGTCCTTCGCCCCTTCATCACCGATGTTGTTCCTACGCAAATCAATCCTATTCAACGAAGTATTCACTTTCAACATCTCCGCCAAATGCTTCGCCCCTTCGTCACCGATGTTATTATCATCCAAATCAATCTTTTCCAACGAAGTATTCACTTTCAACGCCTCCGCCAATTTCTTCG
>JACKZZ010004955.1_pt1 | contig 10605 bp, 4 predicted proteins | sample 8027871 | NCBI WGS metagenome assembly JACKZZ01 (sample SAMN15724774, study PRJNA655200) | protist metagenome | isolation source: fluorescence activated cell sorting (FACS) single amplified genomes of... | place: USA: West Boothbay Harbor, Gulf of Maine | collected 2000-07-19
CCCTGCTCCCCTGGCCCTGTGGCCCTGCTGGCGTTGCTTTTTTGCGGCAGAACGGTCGCGGTGAAATCCGAACGCATCTTCTTCGTCGTCGGCGCCGTCTTCCGCCGGATAGCCGCCGAGTCCCGTTCCGCTCGGAGCTGTTCCGTGCTCCACTCCTTTGTTTTTTTGCAACGATTGGGATTTTCTGACTTGTGACTCGCGACGCCTAAAGGCGTGGAAGCAATGGCATGACCATGGTCTTAAAATGATATAGCTATCTCCTCCTAACTCTCGCACACAAGAAAACAAACTGATCAGATTCAATGTTGTGCCGGAAATATGCTAAGCTTATCTACTACAGCAAAACAGAGCTCCTGCCAACACTTCCACCCGCGGAACGACGGAACCTGGTCCTCGTAAAAGAGTGATAGCAATCTTACATGATCTTTTCCTCATGTTGCTCGTGACGCGAGCTTAGAATTTACGTTATTCTGAAATAGTAGAAAGAAAAAGGAAAAAACGCAATTACAGCTGCTTTTTTACAGGCACTACAAATAAGGACAAAGAGCTGTAGGATATTATTACCTGCTGCCGCACTCGAAGTTGACCCGGCTTCCGCCTTTCTTGCCCCAAGCTCCCCCACGGAAAAATCTTCTCGATTAGATGTAGTTGACAAAGACGCAGCATCATGACCGTGTGCAGCAGCTACTTCTGTTTGCCCCCCGGCAGTAGAAGCAGGAAACCCCTCCTGCTCGGTCGTCCGGAGCTGAAACAGACTGGAGAATGCACTCTGCACGGACATTTTCACCCTTTCCAAAAAAGACACGACCACCTCGTTGCCCTTTTCTTTCTTCGGGGTGCAGTTGACACCAGAAGGTGTGTTGGTGGCTTCGTCGCAGTCCTTCTGGTAGGGGGTGGTTGACGCAACCACACCGTCCGAGGACGCAGGAGGCACTTCGTCTTGTACCGTCGGCGGAGCAAAGCCTCCCCGAAGGTTTGTCTTTTTTCTCCGCTTCTGCACAAATGCCTGCTGTGGCGGGAGCTGTTTCGCTTGCATCGCCCCCGCCGCCACGGGACTTTCAGGCTCCACGACCTGTGCGCCGCTCGCATTTCCTCGATCTGGGACGTGCTGCAGCAAGAAAAACCAGGCCCACGCCCCTGTAGCAAGAATCAGTAGAACTGTGAGCACTAGAAGTGGTCCTCGTTGGAGAAGAGTTTTCAGCTCGCGAGCCTTTCCGCCCTGCCGTGCGACGCTTTGCAAGTGGTTGTCGCTCTTGAGGTGCATGACATTGGAACGAGCAAGGACCTGCTGCGCTGCCTTCTTGTTCTTCTTCTTCTTCGTTCTTTTTTCATCAGAAGAAGAAGATGATAATTCGTCGGAGGATGCAGTTGTTGTAGTTGTTGCGTTTGTAGTGGTCGTTGCGGTCGTGCTAGTGCTTGTGGTCGGCGTGCTGTTCTTCTTCTTCTTTTTCTTCTTCCTTTTGCTGTCCCTGCGAACGACGAGTTGTGAGTCGTCACCTTCGAGTGCTTCACCCCCTCCCACACGGGTTTTCATCATCGCTCGCTGCTGCTCCCGCTCTGCAGCGTCCACCGACGTTGGACTATTTGCTTCTCCAAGAACGTGATCGTGAATAAACAATAGATCGGAAGATGATGCCGGGGCCGGCGCATTAAGCAGGCCTACACTGGGTGGACTGGCGACGGGGTCAGAAGAAGATGAAGAGCTGCTCTCGTCCTCCTCTTCGCAAGAGGTCGCTGTCGCGGAGGAAGTTGATGATGATGATGATGAAGATGATGAACAAGCAGTAGCAGAGCCGGACTGGTTCTGTTTGTTCTTTGGCTTCTTGCCCTGCCGACGAGGAGGACCGGCTGCAGCAGGAGGTCGCTCTTTTCGTAATCGGTAAACCTTATCAACTGTAAAAGTGTCTGGGTCTGGAAGAATTCATGTTTGTCATGCTTGTCTGGCATGACTCTTACATCTGTCATGCACGTTACCCAAGAGCTCCGCTTTTCTGTGATGCAGAAGCGCAGTTTGTCATGCAGAATAGGCAACACCTAGGAGCTCAGAAACTTGCCATGCTGAGCCAGCATTTGTAGCCTCATCATGAGACGCCACCCAGCATCACAAGTTTCCAGACCCAGACATTTTTACTTTTGATAAACCTCGAGGTGCTCCATGTCGTAAACGTCCAGAACCGTTTCATCTGCGCCCTATGACACCCTCAGAATGGAAATCCTCAAAGTGGAAATAATTTGTGATGCATGAAATGCGACACCAAAAAGACTGTATTGCAGAGAACGCAATGGAGGCCGACTATTGTGCTTCTACGGGTTCAGAATTGCGCTGCTGATTAGCATGAGAGAAGGGCACCCCTTTGCCCAACTAGCATGACAGACACGCTTTGAGTGCCCGGGAAATTTGTCATGCGCCGACTATACATGGTGCTCCAACTGGAGTCGTTTTTTGCATTACAAATTATTTTCACTTTGAGGATTTCCAACCTGAGGCTTTCATACACCCCCTGTGTCGCTGCTTGTGTAGCAGCTACAGGACGACGAGGCATGGGAACTGGAGGAAGGGCTGCGGCTGAAGATCGATGCTACCGCTTTCCTCCTGTGGGATTGTTGTCCATTAGGATGAAGAACATGATCTGGCGCGGCTGGGGTTCCGCTTCCATGATCTTTGCTCGTTTTATCTTTACCTGCTTGATGTTGAGCAGAATTTTTCGCAGCCCGACCGGAGGCTTTCTTCCGGTCTTTTTCTTTCGCTTTATTTCGCTTCGGTTTGATCATCTTCGTTGTAGAAATGACCGAGGTCGTGAAAAACCGTACAAGAACCGGGTTCTTGAACCCGGAGAAGATTTTTCGGCCTCTTCGGGAAAGACGTAGTTTCCCTCAAGTTAATTGGACTGGGACGACGGGTCGGGACCCGCGTCGTATTCACCACTTGTCCTCTCGGACCCTGACCGCACCCGCAGCAAGCATCTTTTAGGTCGAATGAGGTTTGAGTCTGAGTTTGATTTTGGTAAATCAAAAGCTTCTTTGGGTTGTTTTAGTGCGGGTGCACCAGTAGTACAGAGAAAGTAAGAGCCCAAACACGCTCTCCTTAATGATAATGTAGAAAATGGATAAACTATGTTTACGTTTTGAAACGATATCAACGGGGTGCGTTAAACATCGTAAATTTTTGTAGAAACTACACGGGGGATTGAAACAGTAGGAAAAGAAGCCGACTCCGGAAGAATTGGAATAGGCTAAGCCTGTTCTTTGAATGCCAATGATTTTAGGTACATTTCAGAGTCGTGCTCCTGGCGCAGCATCCTGACGAGCATGCAGTGCTCCAAGTCTTTGTCTTGCTTTCGCCGTTCTTCGGATGCAATCCATATTACTACTTACGGTTACGACGGTCACGGTGGCATTACAATTATGTGAACATAGTAGGCTACTCATGTTCACGATCACGCCTACAGGCAGGATAGGGACGATGTGTACGTACTTATAGGCTCCATAGGTCGTTCTCGTTGTGGTCAACGATATATCACGAAACAAGGACGAACAGAGGTTGTGCTTGTGGCGTGGCCAAACATAAAACCGAAACAAAATGCTGGCGACCAACGAAGAATAAACCGATATGACACGGAGCTTCTGGTCGGACGAGGGCAGAAGCCTTATCGTGCCGATTAAGTACCTCCTTGAAGCATACCAGCCAACGACTTGTTCTGCTAATAAACACGAACGATAGATTTTGATTTACATTGTGTGTCAGATGACTTCTGCACATCACAATAAAACAAAAAGTTATAATACAGTACGCTTAAAATAATTGATGTAACTGCGACACAGCGACGACAATAGTGGTTGTAGTTGCTGCAACATCAGCATGGCAAGATGATGACCGACACTGTGACGAATTTAACATACAGAAACCGAGTCGCGGTCGGCGCAGAAAAGATACGGCAAATGATGACCACTGGAACAAAGAAACTTACCTAGCATGACCGACTTTGCGAGGTTGCCCCGTCTAGACGGGTAGAAACTACAACACGAGAGACGATTTTGTGAACACTAGAACATCACGACACATAACACCTGCAAAGCCTCGGGATGCCTCTACAGAACACGAAAAGATTGCAACTTATTCTATTGAGTCACCTTTTTGGCCAGTAGATCTGCAGCGTCGTACTAGCCTACTCACTTGCATCAAGGCAAGGACAAGTACTGGCGCGTGAAAAAGCCTTTTTACTGAAAGGAACTGGCACTCGCACTCGTACTGACGTCGTGACTAAATCAATGTGGTGAGACATAATTGGAAGTAAGTACGTAGCCCGCGCCTGAAGTAGATACTGAGTGATGCAGATCGTACCACAATGAATCGCGAAGCTAGAAGAGTGATGAAGATGATCTATCTGCACCCAGGATGATGGGGAGAAGAGTCTTGTCCTCTGTCAACCAAGCCTGTCACGATGATCGTTCCTCCGCCGACTTCGCCCCTGCCTTCGGCTTTCTGAGCGATCGCGGCGAAGGGGGCTCTAGTGCGGACCCTGATTCTTGCTGTGGAGGGTGTGTGAGCAAACTGCTTCCACTCGCTGCGGTGCCTGGTTTGGTTCTGTTGTCCTCTACTTCTGTCGCTGCTTGTGCTTCGCCGCTTTTCTCCGCAACCTCTGTACCAGCTTGTTCTTCAACCGCAAGGCTGTCCAGAATCATATCCGCCGACGGCGGCAAGACGGGTCCACCTCCGCCTGCCTTCTTTTTGCGCATTTGGAGCGGCTTGCCTGCTTTCGGAATGGCCGCCAGCGCGCTGTCGTGCTTGTTCAGCTGCAGGGCATCGCTGTCTGCCTCTTCTTCTTGCCCCACATCCAACTTGACTGCATCCGGATCGGCGCCTTGCTCTCCTTCACCATGTTGCTGCCCCTCTACTTGCAGCTCCGGTTGTCGATCGCCAGCATTTGCCATCTCGAGCATTCCGGCGTCTCCCGGAGCAGCTTCTTCGTCCTCCTTGCCAGCTCCCGACATCAAGTCGTCATTCACGCGGCCACTGATGCGGTTTCGTACCGTTTGCGCAAACTTCCGCACCTTTTCCCGGTTTTTTTCCGGATAGGCCCACACGCCAAAGACCACGAACAGGACAGCAAAGACGACACCAAGGATCACACCAACCGGGGAGGAGCTGCCGTCACCGGCGGCCGCCGTCGAAGCCACGGTTGGCACGTCCACCCGGGTGGCGTTTGGCACGGAGTCGAAGATGGCCTCGGGGATCCAAACCGTAAAGTTTTTCACGGCGTCAGGCCCCTTTTCCACGGAAATCGACGACCCGGGGGAGGTCAGCTTGGCTGTCTGCAGCTCGGGCGCGGCCGCGATCGCACTGGTCAGTGCGGTAGCCAGCAACGAGGCGAAACTCGGGACGCCGGTCGTACTGGCAGTGGTTGCCCCAGCCCCTCCGGATGAAGTGGTAGAAGTGGACGCCGTTGCACCACCGCTCGTTGTTCCGGCCGAGGTGCTTCCACCCGCAGCTGTGCTCGTCGTAGAAGTCGTTCCCCCGCCGGCAATCGATCCCCCTCCGGCGGTGGTCCCCGAGGCGGCCGCCGCGGCGGCGGCCGCCTGCAGAAGTGTATAAATTTCGTTGGCTTTCTCGGGGGTCAGGGCTTCCGCAGGATCCGGAAACCGGATTTCGTACTCCACAAGGACCTGCACGTTGCCCGAGTTGATGCTCACCGCAGCGGTCAGAGACCTCCGCGTTGGAAGGATCATGGTAGGATTTTCGTTGTCCTCGGGTACTAACAGTGTGCTCGTGTCTTCAAGAAGAGCACCATCTTCCGGCGCAGAAGTGCTGCTCCTGAGCAGGTTCTTGACAGCACTTCTTGTCAGTATTTCCTCATCTGCCCGCGCAAGGGAAGACCTTGAAGATGACACCATCCCGGTATATTGAAGAGCGGACATCTTCTTCGGATTCTTGTCCACGATGTTGATCATGTCCTGCTGTGCTAGTACTGGCGCCGCGTCTAATCTTCGGCGCAACCGCACTGCTCCTGCTGTCGATGCGGCACCACTAGAGCTGCCAATATTTTTATTTTCAATATGCGCAGCAGCTAGCGACGGCGATAAATCCTCCCCAATGTTCATGCTCACTTCGATTTTTAGCCGGCGCGGCAGCGCACTCGTGAGCCCAGTGGTCGCGTCGACGACCTGCAGGGCGATTCTCACGTAAAAAATGTAAATGCACTCCACTTTCTTCCCCTCCGGGAGCATCTGGTTCACGGTGTTGCAGACCGAGTCCTTGAGCGCCGTGAGGAAGGCCGCACAGAGGGGAATGCTCGCGTCGTTCAGCTTGGAGGTGGTCCCGCACGCGTTCCAAAAGGCACTGTCCGCTGCCGCGGAGCCGAAACTGATGGTGACCGAAGACTCCACCACGTAGGCGCTCGCCGGAACCAGGGGAGAAGTGGTTCCTGCTGTAGCACCACCCCCGGTACCGGTAGTAGAAGACGAAGTTGGCGCGCCATTCGGATTTGTGTTGTACAGATCTGCGATGGAAATCGGGTATACCGTGGTCGTCGTGGTCGTGGTCGCGTAGTACAGGTTCGAGTACACATTCGCGCCCAACAAAGTCATCGGCCCGACACCCCCCTCGAAGTCCGTGCCGTTGACTGATTTCGCCGCGGTGGAAGTGGTAGAAGAAGCACTACTGTCCTCGCAGTTGCTCACGATGCTCCAGCTGTACATGCTCCAGCCGCGCAGAAAACTGTCCACGTGCACCACGTTGGACCCGGCAGGGACCACGATTTCCGTGACCGGAAGCAGCGACCCGTCGGTCAGGCGGTAGGAGAGGGAAATGTTGTGGGAAGGAGCAGAAGTAGAAGCAGCAGTTGCACCACTAGTACTAGTACTCCCCAGCACTGCTCCGACACTGCTGCAGTTTCGCTGTTCGATGAACAGCAGCGCCACGTCCGTGTCAATCATTTGCGCAAACTGCCCGGCGGCCAGCTTCTGCTGGTTCTGCGCGAAAAGCTTGTGGTTCCGCGACACGGAGAACGGCGTCGGATACACACTGTGCCGCTGCCCGGGAATGAAGTAGCTGGCGAACGGGGACGACGACGTGTTGTAGGAGTTTTCCGCGTACATTCCGTACTGGAAAGAAGTTGCAGAAACTGCTGCACTTGTACTTGCAACCGCTATCGGCCGGAAGTCGTACTTCTCGCAGTCGCGGAGGTATTCACTGCAGGGGTTCAGATCCGTGTAGTAGAACGGCTGGAGCAGTTTGTTGTCCACGGTGTTCGCCGGTAAGCCGGAAATCACCTCCGTCCCGAACCCGGTCGTCCCCGGCACGTCGCTGATGCAATTTTCCCCGTACGGGTTGAAGTAGCTCAGCAGGTTGTTTCTGATGCTGCTGTTCATGTTCATCCCGCACAAATTCACCCCCAGGTCCCGCTGCACGTCCATCTGCCCCGTTGGGAGCAGGGAATTGAATTCGACCGTGTGGTCGTCGCCCTGGAGGGCAACTTTGGGAATGAAGGGCACACTGGTCGTGGCGGCGACGATAGTTGTGCTGGTGGAAGAAGCACCAGAAGCGGTTCCTGTTGCTCCTGGCACCATTACATTCGGCGTCATATCGTTCCAGGCGAGATTGTACCGCAACGTGCCGTTTTTGGTCACCGTGTCGAAGGTGTGACTGGCCCAGGCGTCGAACCGGAACGCGTCGGCAAACGCGCCGGAATCGACGATCCAGTTGTACTCCATGCGGCTCTTGGCCGTGCCCGCCGGCCCGGAGGTGACGACGCCCCCCGCCTGCGCGTTCCCGAAATTTTGGAACTGGATCAGGTTCTTCTCGAGCACCGAACCGGCCTTGGTCGAGATCATCGCGTTCACCTGCCCGTTGTACTTGAACGTGTTGAACGCCAGTTTCGCGGGCGGGATCGTGTCCTCGTCCGAACTGGAGCCCTTGATACGGATGGTCGACGCCGAGTCCAAACTCTGCCAGCCGTTGAAAGCGAACAAATTCTGCTCCCACACCACCTCGTTCCCCTGCCACTCCAGGGCCTTCCCCTCCGCGAACTTGAAGCTGTTGCCGGTGATCTGGGCGAAATTCGACAGGTAGAACCGGTTGCTGAACGGGTGGTCGAGATCTGGAAAGTTCAGATCGACATTGTTCGGCCACTCGTGCTTCAAAGCCTTTCGAGAGGTGGAGGAGTACAAAAAGTCGTTGTTCAGAACCTTCCAATAGTGGCACTTGTGCCCCGTGATGCTGTTCGCGAAAAACGTGATGCCAGACAGCTCGAACCGCTGCATTTTGTTCCCGCTGCAGTCGAAATTCAGCCCCACGTCCACCTGACGGGAGAAAAACTTGTAGTTCTGCGGGTGCGAGGGCATGCGGACAAACAGTCGGCCGGAGTAAAGCTCGTCGGTGTTTTCGCCCCCGGGAGAAGCTGCGTCCTCGGCGGTGAAGAAGTGGAAAAACCACTCTTTTTCCTTGTTCAAAAACTCCAGTTTGTTCGACAAGTAGTAGCTCGCCCGCCCCCGCTCCTCGTCGCTGTTGTTGCCCTTCGAGAGAAACGGCGTTGCCGAGCAGGACAGATACGCCACACTCCGCTGAAACGGGGGCGCGTCATTGCCCCCGCCGTGTTGGTGGCACCGGATGCGGTTGAAATAGAGGAAGTCAGAGTTTGTGCCGTTGATCTCGTACACGTAGCCCTGCTCCGTCATCTGCTTGCCCCAGTTGATGGAAATTGTCGACCCGGTCACGTTCAGCGAATTGGGAAAGGCGGAGTTCAGATTTTTCGGGGTCGGCACCGTGTAGCTTCCCTTGTTCGCACCGATCAGACCACCCACGTCGCCGTCCACCTCGTACGTCCGTTTCGGATTCGCCACTGTGGCCAGCTGGTTTTGGTCGTCCTGTACCCAGCCGTGGCCCGTGTTCGGCGGATCGTAGCCGTGCGTCCCCCGGACCCAGGAATTGGCCAAGGTGGAAGCGTCATCGAGCACTGTGCCGTGGTACCCGTTGACAATCTTGGCCCACGTCTGCTCCGTGTCAAATAGGGAAATCCAATCCGGCACGCCGCCCTGGTCGTTGTTCAGATCTGGGTTGATTTCCAGCAACCGATCGTGGTTGTTGGAGGTGAAGTCTTCGTACGAAATCTTGTCCGGCCACCGTGCGGGCACCAGCATTTCGCGGGACAGAAAGTTTTCCCGCAACCCGGTCTCTGTCTGCGCCCACAGCTGGTACACCGGCTTGTACTTCGGAAGGAGCGCGGAGTAGATTTTCGTATTGCTGTTGACGTTCGGCTCGTTTTGCAGGGTCTGTGCGCAAATCTGCTTGTAGTTACCGCTGGTCAACGTGCTGCACTCCTCCCAGGTTAGCAGACTCGTGATGTCCTCACTGCCGTCGATCACAGTCGTGCCGTCGGCGGCGCCCTTCAGGTACAAGTCGTTGTAGGGCAGTTGAAGGAAGTCGATGGTCTCATTCCCTAAGGTGTGCACCCCGGGGTCGAGGTCGCAGGCGGTGCCGTTGTCGCGGATCTTGATGATGCAATCGGCAAGGGTGTCAGCGGCGGCGAACAGCGGCGGGAGACCAATGTTCAGGAGATGAAACACTGAAACTTCTGGGATAGAGCTGGTGATTGAGAGAAATAGTGCAAAGAACAAAGCGTCTGCCCTTTTAGGGGCAAAACGGGACGATGAAAAGAACGCCATTGTGATGCTGGTCTTGGTCGCTTAAGCTTGTGCTGTGAACCAAAAAGCGATGGTATGGTGGGCGGAATTAATAGTGGGTAGCTGTTAGACTTAGACGGAAATTTTTACAGGGTCCTAGTAGCAAAAAATTATCGGGGACGTCGACTGCCTGTTCAGAAAGATACTGGTTTTTAGTATGTCCATGTTACATCGAAGCGGAAAACGACAACACGGCCTTGCGTACGTGATACATCCCCAGATTGACAACGGTCATAGATAATACCTGAAAGCCCACCACGATAAGGTGCAGTCCTTGGCCACACGGACGAAAAGGGAAACGAGGACGAGGCTTACCCTGCACGATGATAATTCCATACTCTTAATGGGGACGAGATTCAGGTTCATGTTTGTAGTTCATCCATCATCCGGACGATTACGGTAACAAGAAGAAATGTTGGCTTTGCGAAAAAGGAAAGCGATCAAGCACAGGACCTGTAATGCTCCATTCTAGCTTAAAACGACCAACATTAAATACGATTTCAGAGGACGAAAAATCATCAATAGGTCCACGCCCAGCGAAAACTGAGAATAGTACTATGGCATAACATGATCGAATTCTATAGGCTCTCGGAAATTCATGTGAGAGTCCATTTCTGAAAATTTAAAATTCGCAAACTTCGAAACCCTCTGCGAATCTTATAACACGCGCCCAAAACCCGGCCCCGGCGAACCCCATTCAGCTTCCAAAGTCAACAAGGCCCCGAAAAGGGGGCTTCGAGAACTCTGAAAGGTACGCGCCGTTTTTCTTCCAGAACTCTGGAGCTTCTCTTTTGTGGACTTCGAACAAGCCGGCCCTCGATCCGGAGCCGCTTGATCCCCGAACGCCGAGGTTGGCTCCATTGCCTAGTCCATGAGGTGCCCACCACGGCTTTGAGGTTCCGAAGCCAACAAATTCGACACACATGA
>JACKZZ010002987.1_pt1 | contig 10600 bp, 4 predicted proteins | sample 8027871 | NCBI WGS metagenome assembly JACKZZ01 (sample SAMN15724774, study PRJNA655200) | protist metagenome | isolation source: fluorescence activated cell sorting (FACS) single amplified genomes of... | place: USA: West Boothbay Harbor, Gulf of Maine | collected 2000-07-19
ACATATGTACTTGGTACATTTTTTTCTAACCAACAACACACGAGGATTTCATATTAACTTGAACATACCACACTCTTACCAACGGTTAGAACAACAACACATAAGATATATCACATAAAGATGGCGAAAAAAAAATTTGATACTATTGCACATTCAGCAAGCTACAAAGTCTTCGTTTTGTAAATAAAAAATAAAAAATAAAATACGCGTGCACTTCTAATTGTAGTGTCATATTAACCCCAAAGGTACAAAGTAGTAAGTTTGCTATAGATGTAGATCTAGTCGAAGTAAATAATAGACCCATATGAATATCATATACAGGGTATAAAATTTTACGAAAAGTATTTAAATTAATGAGTAAGAGAGCATTTAATAATTTTTAAGCAAATAACTATATTGATATTATTTAATATTTTTATATTATTTTTTATTTATAAGTAGTTCATTTTTTAGGTAGTGTTGTGGTATACATATATCTGTAAGTGCTAGTGCATTGTGTATACATATGACAACGGTTGTTGTTGAATTGGTAAGTTAGAAGGGAAGAGACAACAAGAAATTAAACTACGAGAAAAGAAAAAGAATGAGAAACAGAATGAAAATATGCTGAGTTATGAAACGGGTGGCATCACTTTAAGAAATGATCCTGTTAATAACAATAACAGTTCTAATGTAAATAGTACTAGTAAAAATGGTGGATATTCCATATCGCAGCAACAACCTATAGCACAAAGTGCAGCTGCTCAAAGTATTGCAAGGCGTGTACCGGGTGCGCCACCCAAAAGACGTGTGCCTGGTGCACCACCTGTAAAAAAGAATGTACGCTCTCTGAATACTTTAAATCAGCAAGCAAATATCACAATTCCAAATAATATTGAAAGTATGAATACAAATACTATCAACAACAATCCAATCTTAAAAAGAACCATAGGATCAATAGCAAAGCGGGTACAACAACCTAAAAGGCGCGTACCAGGTGCACCATCTACATTTAACATGCATACAAATAAATTCGTTGACAATAGTAATTTGCAAAATCAGAAAGTAATTAAAGAAGAGAGAATGGTTGCGCAGAAGGCAAATAAATTTTCAGTTTACACTATTGCTGAACGTAATTTAGAAGAATACAAACGCAAACAAGATGAACGCGAAGGAATTGTTAGAAATAAGCCTAAAGGGTGGGCTAGAGTTAAAAAACATGTAGAATGGAAGCCAGGCTTTCATTGTGCAGTTTGTATGACTGGGCACGTAACAGGACGTCTGAAACCATGTGGGCATCGTGCAATATGTAATCAATGTTACGAAGAATATATAAGCGAGGGGAGAGGTGTTAATTGCCCTCAATGTTTTGATGATGTAAAAAAACTTTTACCAGATAGTGTTGAGTCTTCTGACTCAGAAATTGATGATTATAGTGGTAATAATGACATGTACAGAGGGAATTCAGATTACTCATCAGATGAAGAATACGAACCATACGGCCCAAATATAGATTATGATAAAGCGAAGGATCACTTGGACTTAAATTTAGCTGGAAAGAAATTTGGCCATGCAGGTGCAAGTTTGCTTGGCACAACAGTGACGGAGTGCGGCCATAATTTTGGTGCTGGAGTTGGTATGGCATTACTTAATCTTGGCTATTTGAACATGTTTTTTGTGCTTTTAATCATGGGAAATTTGTTCACATTTTTTACTCACTTACGTGGGACAAGACCAGAAAATGGTCCTGCAGCATATTTTGTTACCAGCACAATGGGTAATTGTGGAGTATCAAATTGCAATGTAGAAAAAAAAGTTTTTGCCATTTTTGTTGATGCAGTAATTATTGGTTTGCTAATATTAGGATTTATATGGACTCGCACAAAGTTGTACGTCTTTTCACATCATATAGGAGATCCAATAACATTGATTGCTGAACGGACAATGCTGGTGACAGGATTATCACCCATGACATCGGAAAGAGAAGCAAGAGTACATTTTGGCAGTTTTGGTGCGATTGATAAAATTGAATTTGTAACAGATTTGGATAGTAAAATGTTGGCATTATTGTACGATCGTCGTGATACGGTTACAAATTTACGTTTGTGCGAAGCAAAAGCAGAATTTGGTGATCGTCGGGCACAATGTTCTGGCGATTGTATTTCAGAGCAAGAGTGGGGAGAGATGCGAATACCAACGCATGAAAACAGATTGAAGTATATTGAAGCCAATTTAGAAAAACTAGTAGAGAATCCTGCAAAAAATTTGAGTGCCTTCGTATGGTTTAAAACGAAAAAAGATCGAAACCATGCTGTGGTGCAAATGCGTAAATTTGGTTGGGGTGGTTGGGTCGGTTCATTATTCGCTATGAGTGGATTTACTATGAGAGGGTTAGGAAATCGGGGGGTAGTAACGGTCCATCCTGGGTTATACCCTTCTAATATTTTACACCACAACATAGCAGTCAGTGAGTATGGACGTTATTTTTTTCGATTCCTTTGTTTATTTGTTATATGTTTAATAACGTTTTCAGTATGTGGAATATATGCAAACACTAATTTAAAAAAAGATCCCCTCGGAAGTGCAATTTTATTGTACATATCCAACGTTATGCTTGCATTTTTTATTCGAAAAATAATCAAACGTGAACGCAAATATTTACAAACTGACACAAACGATGCTACCTGTAAATTAACTTATTTCGGCATGTTATTCAATATTTTATACATGACGTTGTACAGTGCTTTTTATAGTTCACGCGATGGCGGTGTTGCAAAGTTTCATACGTTATTTCGCCGTACATGGTATGATTACGGCGGTGGAGAAATTATACATTTTTATTTATGTTTTGACTCCGTATGCGAACCTTTACTTTTATTTATTATAGCAGCATATCGAGCCAATTGGAGACAACGCGTGATGTACCATGCAGTATCACAAGAACAATTAAATCGCGCGCATAATGGTATGAAGCTAGATGTTTGCTTAGAGCACTCAAGAGCTATGATTAGTCCGTCTCTTGCCATATTATTTTGCCTTGGCATGCCAATAACAGTTGGTATAGTGTGGGTTGGTATTTGCTTTAAACAGCTTGCTATTCGATATATATTGTTTTATCACGCACGCATACCATTATGGCGTGATGGCGCTAGCGTTCATTGGGATTTATCATGCTTAAAAATATGTGGTATCTTCCATTTTTTATTTTCATGGGCAATGTGTGCAGGTGCAGATACATCACAAGTCGAGGAAAAGGGTGATACTATGCCATCTGTTGGGGTGTATGTTATTCCAATATTTGGATTTTTGGGAAGTAGCGGTTTGATAATGTTTGCTTCTACGGTAACCCCATGCATTAAACGTTGTTTACAGCGGACAACAAATATTGTCGCCCCCGTAGATGACGAGCATTCAAAATATGGTGATCTCAGTTTAGACGAAAGTGAAATTTATAATAAACCAATGGATATAGATTTCGAAGCAAATTTGCATGAAATGCAACGAACCGCGTTAGAAGCTTTTGATTCGGATTTTATTATAAATCCCAAATTATATGTATCCTTTGATCCAACAGAGCATCCAATATTTGGCGCTGAAATCAGAATGAGACGAGCAACGGTTGTTAACCAGCGACAAAATCGTGCACAAAAAGAATTGGATCAAAAAAATAAAGAACTAGCGGAAGAAAAGCGTCGTAGAGATAAAGAACTGCTGGCACGACAAAAATTAAGGGCAGAGGAAGCCAAAGCTAGGTTGCACGATTATGTTGAATCAATGGCTAGGAAAAAAGAGAATGACCAAGATAAAATGAGGAAAAGGGCGGAGGCAAAGAAGAAGAGAAGAAAACAACAAAAAACAAAACGAACCCGTGCAAAAAGATTGTATGATATGGATCGCAGTGGTCAAAACTTTATTGTTTAAATAATGCTGTTTTAGTTTGTGTTGTGTATTGATATGAATGTATATTTATATATTATATCTTATTGTGTAAGTGCATAATATATATTATATCATATCTTATATATATATCTTTTTATATAAAATTTTATTTATAATTTAATGAGTAAGAATTACGAGTAATTATATATGATAATATGTGTGATAATGCATTAAGCTTATAAATATTATAAAAATAAGTTATACCGTGATTTATATATACTCAATATAAAACTTATCACAATGTATCATTCGCGAATACTCAATGTAAAACTTGTCACAATGTAACGTCCTCCCACTCAATAATAAACTTGTGCACTACTTCTTTTTTCTTATATATTTGTACATTACAAAATATGTATGTTTTGGTATATACTTTTCATGCGATTTTTCTTTTTTCATTTTGTGTAAATCATTTTATTTCTTCGTTGCAACTTATTTGGTCATTTACATGTTCAACAGCTTGAACACATTCTTAGTATAAGAATAATACAGCAACTTTATTAAGATTTTAACCATTCAAAGCGTTGTAAAAAAAGCTGTGGTAATTATACCGTTGACACAAAAAGAGAAGTAAAACTAACTAAAAGCAACGCCAGAAGTGCGTTTTTGTGCGTCACGCTTTTGTCTTAGGTTCATGCTCATTGTTGCTTCAACAAAATCGTTAATATTTATTAAACCTTCTTCATTCGCGTATCTACCAAACAATGCTTCTATGTTTTGCTGAACACCAACAAAATTTAGTTCCACCATTCCACACATAAATGATTCAAGATCCATATTTGGTGCCCCATCAACATATTTGCCAAGCGTTCTACTTAGTGTAAATTTTTGTTTACTTATGTTGGCAAAAGACGTCATAGTTTCAATTCGTTTTCTTAACAATTCTTCAACCGTATCAATTTTTTCATCTTGGGCAGACATCGTGTATTAAATTGTATACGTATATAAAAATATTATTCGAATGATTATAAGCGCAGCTAATTAATTATTGATTAGAATTTATACGTACTAGCAAATCGATGCAGAAAGGTTTGATTGCAGTGTTGCTGCTTTGGCCAGAGTAATATTATCACTAACTACTCTACAAGTGTTATTATATAGTAGTGTTATTATATAAAATAATATATAATAAAAAATAATAATAATGATAATTGATGAAGAAGGTGCGAATCACAACGTATTTATTTATAACGCAATAGTATATAAATATAGGGGCCGTTTTCCGAGTGGAAGTTGGATCCATTTTTGTATTAATCGTATACTAAAAAATGATTTAACCTATCAATAGGAAAAAAAAAGAAAAAAACAGGAGGGGAAAAAAAAAAACTAAAAAAAACAACGAAAAATTTTTTTATTATTCAGAAATATACGTGCAATTTCATTTTCTATCAAAGTATACAAAACGTTTATACCAATAATGTTTTATTTTCTATATACAGTATACAAAAGGAGTAAAGTAAGAAACTAGAGAAATGTTGATACGTGCATGTGTTTATTCCAAAATTAGCCCTTATAATTTAAATATTTTAACACTACAGAAAATTGTATTTCATAACGAAAGTTTATAGACTAGAATACGCTTACTATTTATAATAATAAATATTTATTTTAAATAATTTAGTTAGAGAGTATAATACTGCGCCTGTATATATTTATATATATTAATGCACTTACTCAATAATTTAATAAAAAAATGTAGTGAGATATTTTTATTTTATATACAGAAGCACGGCTTTGTGCAATCAAAAATAGTAGATAATATCAAAAAAATAAATGGTATATCATATAATTAAATGAGTAAGAATTAATTATATATATTTTTCCTAATTTACCACTCAATCATCATAAATTCTCACGAATCAATTTTCGCAACTCTTGTAACACCTTTGCCTTTTTTGCTCTTGTATCAACTCTTAATCGCCATCGTCTTTGCCTTGGAATAATCCCCAACATTTCCGATACAACAATTGTAAAATCTGTTGGCCGTTCTGACGGCTCTAATTTAATAATATCCTTTATAGTAGAAAACCTTTCTAACTTGATGCGTGGACTATCAACCTGGTCAATATCGCCACCCCATTCATTGGCATAATCCTCTTCGCATAAATATATGCCAGAGCTCGTTAAAACTAGAGTGCGTGGCATCACACGTTTTTTGTCTTTGTGTCGGCGATGAAGCATTAAAAATAATGTAATATTAGCACTAGGATCTTTTAATATATTTTTCTGCAACGATTCCAACATTTTTTGATCTTCATTAATAATTTCGAAAAGATTAGGCAAACGTTGCAAAATAGCATATGTTTTATCACGATTTCTAGTCAACAGTACAAAAGCCATACCATCAGTAGTTTTCAAGGTTAATCGTTGTGCCCAAAAACCTATTACTATTTGCTTCAATGCTACAAATTTATACGCTGCTACTTGCAAAAAGACGGGGTTGTCTTTAAATTTCAAACTTTTATCATCCAACGTTTTCATAATGTACATAGATTCATCCGTCAGTATCACAACGCATTCCTGATCATTGCCTTCAATATTATTTTTTTTCTCCCTTTTTTTCTTGGCGCTACTAGTTGGGGCATTTGTTCCGATATCAACTTTTGTTAATGACGGATCAAGCACAGCTACCATAGTGACTATTAAATGAGTCACTCGTTCATTTCGTTTCATTTTTGAACAAAAAACGCGTTCTCGAAAATATAATTCAAGGTTTGAGTGAATTTTCATATTTGCAAGTGGATCATGTTTCTCCTCAATGATTTCGTTCCGAACCGGCGCTGACGCACCAAAAGATTGTTTCTTGTCGATGAATATATTTCTTATTTCACCGTCTCCATCCCCCCCCTTTTTTTGTCCCTTACTGTCACTGTTATTAGAACGACCATACTGCTCGTTTTCATCAATTGTTTTACTTATCGGCACCGCACCAGTGTTATTTTCATCATTGTTATTATTACTATCTGTATTTTTGCTGCCAAAATAATCCCAATTTAGTGATTTAAATATTTTTGCATGATCTTTTGCTGTAGCATTGTTTCCTGCTGATTTCTCCGCTACAACATTTTCGACCTCACTTATAGCATCTTTTTCTGAATCTTTATTGCTACTACGTCGATGCTGCGAAGAGCTTTTGCGTCTTGGTGATACTCGTGAGGTACGCAGATTAGAAGTTTTACAACGTGTACATTTAAATGGTAAATTATCGCACGTATCCCACTCAAATAAATATTCACAAGAGAGGCATTGTAATGTTACAAATTGTTGAAAGCCACCACGATCTCCATTTCTACACATATTGTAAATAACACGAGCTTGCAATAAACAGCGTAACTCCTCCAAGGTACCAGCTTGATGAAGGGCATACAGAAGTTCACGTGTGCCGCGATCCCCGCCCGTGCTATTTCGTTTGTCACTAATTTTAGTGCTAGAAGCTTTAACCGGCAACATACTGTGATTTAAATTGAATACCATTTTTAAAAGTGTATCGCCTCGACTTCCATGAATAAGGGAAACTTCATTTAAGGAGTCCAGTGACATTTTTTCGCAAATATTACCCCCAGTTATATCAACTTCAACAAAGGATGCACCTTCTATCAATAGTATACAAGTTTTAATGGACGGGTTCGACGTACTATTGTTACTGGTTTTGTTTGACAGCGAAAACGAATCAGCTATACTACTGGTACCAGATGTTGCTTCTTGATAATGCCTTTCAGCAAGGTACTCCCGTTGAAACAATAGATGGGTGTCATCATCAGCATCTTTCCTATTTTTATCATCTATTGCTATTGTGAATTTACTGCCAATAGTTTTTGTACTTGTATTGTTTTCGCGGATGATGCTTTTTACATCATCACCTTTATCGCTATTGCTGCTTTTTTTGTTGTCCCGAGAAGATGAGGATTTTACTTTGAATCGATTTATATCTTTTTCATCCGCGTCATGTATCTTATTATATGCTTCATTTTTGCTTGGACGACGCGACCTTGTTTTTTTTCCATTTGATAAGTGCTTTCTCTGAGCGAGGTATGAAGGTTTATCACTTGGGCTGGACTCTAACCAATTTGCACCTTTCACTTCTCGCTTCTTTTCTAATTTACGGTGGTATTGCTCCATTTTTTTTTGCAACTGTAATTTATATTGCTCCATTTCATCCCAAGCATCAGAACCATACTGTAAACCACTTCCATTTTCATTACTGTTATTGTAATCATCATCGCTATTATCGCGATTTTTTAAATTATTGCTTTGATTATTAATATCATCGCAATTCTTCTTGCGACCGATTATGCCATCTTCGTTTTTATTATCATCACCTACACGAGCATCTTTAGTATGGCCCGTATCATCATTATTTTCAATAGCCACTAATTTATCTCTCTTTGATTTGTTCCCCTTCTTACGATTTTTACTTCTTCTTCTTTCTTTTTTTTCTGGACTTAAAGGCACAGTTATTGCCGATGGATCTTCAATGGTTGCTACCCGCTTTTTTTGCTTTTTTTTATCACGTTTGCGGAGCAGGGTATTATTCTTTTTCATGTTAATATTGTTGTCATTATTCCTATCATTCACAGTAATATTCTCAGACTGTCCATTTTCTATTTCAGTTATGGCAGTTTCAAATCCTAATGTATTACGTCTACGGTGTTTTCCACCAGCCTTGTTACCATCATTGTGGATATCACTACCTTTTGCGTCAGTGGCATATATGCCCTTGTTATTATTTGTATAATAGTTATTATTATCTTCAGATGATGGCGCTTTTAAATTTTGTTGCTTAAACCGCATACGTTTTCCATCTAACAGAAATTTATTTTCAGCAATGGACGAATGTGTGCTTGCAAATATATCACCTATTTCCTCTCGATACCGAGGATGTAATGCAATTGGATTTCCTTCCAAAGAAAATGAACGTAATTCTTGCAGGTTTTGCAAATTAAATATGTCATTTAATGAACTAATTAAATTATGGCTTAAATCTAAATATTGTAAATTAGTTAAAGCTTCTAAACCTTTTGTTGTTGAAATTCTATTGTGGCGCAATGATAGTGATTGTAAATTCAATGTTAATGACGGCGACTGTAGTTTTCTACGAGAGGACAATGGTAAATACATTAATAGCGATTCACATGAACTTAAACGATTAAATGCAAGATCAATGGAAGTCATCAAAGAGGATTGAGCAATTAATGCCAAAGCTTTAAACGACGAGACATCTAATTCGTTATAACTAAAATCGAACACACGGCCTTTTGGTAAAAAAGCAACAGAACGATCTAACATTTTCATTTGACAATTGCTACATTTCACACGAGCTAATCTTGGCCACATATATTTTGTATCATGATACTCACGCATAATAGTAGGCGTTGGCCGATCAATATTTCGTGGTGGATTTGGTAATTTACCAGGTTCAAATAAAACGGCACCAGGACAATGTACAGTAGAACCTTCAATATATAAAACCTCTAATCGATCTCTTAAAAATGCCAAATCTTCTAAGTCATATAATTCAGCACCATGAATTTCTAACATACGTAAATTTGCAAACATTTTGACATCACATTTTACACGTAAAGGCGCGGAGGCGCCACCGCTTCTATTCGGCGATAAAATTTTTAAATGTAACAAATCCATAAGCATCACAGCTAGTTTTAAAACAATCCGACGATTTTGCGAAACAACTTGATCTGCATTTGCACTGTTACTTTGTTGGTTATCATCATTATATGCCTTTCTATTACTTTTTTTACGACTTTTTTTCACTAAGGAAGTTAAATAAGATAAACACGGTGTATTTAAAGACAATCGTAACATGCCACTACGGAGATCTGATAGATTTGCTTGTACATAACCGGACAAAAGATGCAAAAAATCATCCCCCCGCAACACTCTACCAGCACTTGCTTGACCTAATAATACGGCAAAATCTTTTGCAGAGGTGTTTTTATTACCACCTGACGCCTTTGATATCCCAAATAAATTTTTCAACTCCGACAGCGTGTTGTCACCAACTATTGCAATTCCTTTATCATTGCTATTACCCCGCTTATCATTATATTCTTCAGATACTAAACTAGCCATCTCGGCTTCTCAATACAGTAATAATTGTTCGAAGCATATATATGCAAATATGAGAATGTTACTATTTGTGCAATGGATTTGATAAAGAAAACGGCATTGATATTTTGCTGTATATTTGAAGAAGGAATAATAAATAATAATACATATTATTATTATATGCATATACGTAATAATATAGCAGTACTATAGTACCTGTAGTAAATTAAAATTAAAATATATCCTCGTAGTTTAGTAGCCAGTTAGTGTTAATTATTAGTCTACACTACCACCAGGTGGTATATTATTACAACGCCGCCTGCCTGGCCTGATTTTGCTTACACAATATAATAATTGAAATAATACGAGCGTAAATAAAAAAATAATAAAAACCTTGCTGAGTGGCTATCTTCTTCCCTTGGCCCTACCAATAGTGACATAAGCTTTATTTAAAATATTAACTAAATGTCAATATTTATTAGTAGTAAAAATGTAAAAATAATTATTATAGTAATAATAATAATGAAAAACATAAGTGTTTATTACATAGAGTGTGCGAGTGGTAAGGTAAAAGGTTCGCACGTTGTTCGTCGTAGAAATTATTTTAGAGCTCTATATA
>JACKZZ010012385.1_pt1 | contig 10600 bp, 18 predicted proteins | sample 8027871 | NCBI WGS metagenome assembly JACKZZ01 (sample SAMN15724774, study PRJNA655200) | protist metagenome | isolation source: fluorescence activated cell sorting (FACS) single amplified genomes of... | place: USA: West Boothbay Harbor, Gulf of Maine | collected 2000-07-19
GTTTTACAACTTTCTAAACAACACCTACAGTTCGAGCTTTGGATAATACACAGCACCTAGTACTTCTTTACAATTTTCTAACGGTCACAAATCGAGCTTTGGGTAATACACAACAAAAACTACAGATTTGAATTTCGTTGCGTACAAAGCTCGGTAAATACAATTTTTGGTTCACAACTTCAATTTTTGGTGTACAGTCTTTCTAAGTTACTTTTCCTAGATCGTTTCAGTGATCATGAGTCTGACAAATGATAAACCCGTTCAATTTGTCACAATGGTAATCATAATCCGAGTACGAGAAGTACTACTAGAAACGTGATAGTCTTAGTTTAAGTTAGGTTCGTTTTCTAAGACTACTCGTTGGATCAACTTTTTGCAACTTCAAGCCGGGGGCTGGACAACAAGAAAATTAAATAACCAGAGAGTATCACTATCATTATGAGAGAAATCCGAGTTCAGTTATTGTCTAGGAAGTTGGTTTCAGTTGCCTTACCCATGAGCCTGGCCTGGCCTCTGGGCATCATCGTTACTGGATTCATCATTGACAATCATGACACGAATTTTTTTTTTTTTTTTTTTACTGACAGATCATGATACTACTGATTCATCTGGATGTATTTACTACGAATGCATAATAATTTTTGTGTTGCGGTATTCATAATGATATTCTCTCCTAAGACCTAGCTTGACTCGCCGTCTGGAACGAAAACTTCGAAGGTGCTACGAGCACAAATTCAAGTTGTTGTCTTTCTGTTACGGCCACGCATCGGCCACACACGACCCATCACCCAGAACAGGCACAATCACCATCAGACATACCAGCAGCATCCGGTCCGCTACAAGCTTTTCAAGTTCAAGTTTAAACCAACAGTTACAGACTCTGTCTGCGAATCACAAAAATATTCAACTTTCACTGGCATGCTAAAATCCATACTAAAACACAAAGTTGCCTAGATCTTAAATCCCTATGAGGGCGATGGACCCTAAGAGGGCGATGGACCATAGATAGCGGGAGTCATTCGAAAAGTTCACCAGTTGCTTAGCCTGCTGACAATAAAAAACCTCAGTTTGTTAGAAATGCAAAGATCATTAGATGTAAGTCATATTATGCTGTTCTTTGATGTTGCTTTCGGAATTTCGGGGCGTAACGGTAGACTAAGACTAAATTGTAAGTAGTTCGCGTGCAGTCATTGTACTTTAAATTTTGCTCTTCTGTTACGTTCTAAGTTAGTAGTTCACATTAGTATGCAATTTCTCTGAAATAAGTAGTAGACTTTGTCTTTTCATATTCTTTTACGGGATCCCTGACATGTAGCAGCAAGGTACTGCATTGTCATAGACTTTTCTTTAGATAATGATTGAAAACGAATCAGCTGAGTAAGCCTGTTAGGGCCACAGCACTGATCCTAAAGTTCAACATGAAAACCAAATTTAACAACACAAATCTCACCCTCATCAGAATCTCATCCCAGTACTAAATCCACCACAATAATCTGCTTCCACTCAGTGACAATGCCACCCGCTACACCGCGTAAAGCAGATTCTCAGTTTATAATCCCTCCACCTAAAATAATAGTCCCTCATCGCCACGAAACTCGGTAGTCCCTGAATCAGCTCCAGAAACTCGTACCTACACCGCCACAAAAACCAGTACAGAAACCACCACCCATACATGAAGTAAAACATCCAGAAGCCGTGGATTCCAAACGGAAACCCAATACATTTGTAATTCACGCACCAGCAGAAGATGTTGATAACCACCAGACACATGCTGCCGCCGTTTTTGATACCTGGGGTGTGTTTTGGCAGCAAATATCTCACTAAAAATCTTCACATTTCTAGAAGACGTCAATTTAAGGAAAACATAAAAAATTGAGCACTTTTCAAAGGGAAAACAATGCAAATTTGAGCTACTTTTGAAAACCTGAATTTTGGAGGAAAAATGCTCTCCACTAATCCCAAAATCACAAGGAAAGCTCAACCCAGATACAGGCGCTAAACCACTGCCCATTCTTGAATTGCCGGATGTTGGAGCCCATGATCGCGAATAACCAAGACATGATTTGGTAAGAGAGATAGCGGAGCATCCAGCCGCGGGTGCGTTGGGCCCAGTAGTACCAGAAATACTCGATGTACCAAATGATTATGCCATTGGTATAACACGCATGAGGTACGATGTCGAAGAACCAGATCGGGTAGATCCAGGAGCAGAGCATCCAGTTCCAGCCGAACCAGGGGGAAGGATCGAGGATCTACCGGTAATAGTAGGGGCAACAGCCGGAGTAGTAGGAGAGGAAGCAACGGGACGCACAAGGACGGCCTCCATAGAGCTCGGGTTAGAAGTGACAAGCTATCTTTTGCATTCCCCAGTACTCGTAACACGCACTGGCATGGGTCGATTGTTTACAGGGTATCCCGCATTCCGCATTGAGATTCCAAATATTAGCCTTATTACAGTGTCTACCCAAGAGATGTTGGTGGCCAGACACCACCAAATTCCGATAACTCTCTCCCCTGACACAGTACTTCTTAGCGTAATGAGAAAGACAATTCCTACTGGCTCTAGTCTCCTTAACGGCATCCCCCGCTCGATCCAATCCTACTTTATAAAGATTATAAGCCCGTTTCAAAGCCTCGGCCCCACATTTCATCTTACTCACTATCACTCCCTCTAAGTCTTCCTCACCCTTTATCACACCAAAACCGTCTACCAGCTGTGTCTGGCACTTCTAAAAGTCCCTTCCCCCGGCCACTTTACCGCATATTTCACCGAATAAACCAGCGGCATCCGGCGCAACACGACCAGATAGGAGATTCTTGGTGTGATCTACTAATTCTTTTAGGTCTTTCTGGAGAGCCTCGGAGTTCCAGCGGCGGTGCGAGGATTGAACGAGGGATGTTTCGGCTGAGTCTGAGGATAAGGGATGCTTAGGCCCTCTTCGAGAAATAACCTCGGCTTCTGAATCAGAATCCTTTACTAAAGTGGACTTAACACCCTTAGTAGCCTTTTCTGCCCCCTGAGCTAACGACTAACTGTTAGCACTAGCATCCTGTTACTACACACTCTGCGGTAAAGGATGCGTCTTATCAAATTCATCAGGCTCAGTGCTACTGACGTCAACGTATTCCACCGTTGGTATCGAGAGTGGAAACTTTTTCAATATGATTCTTCCGTCAGCCCACTTTATGCCATCGGTGGTGGTTGCAGTTGCGGTCGAATCAGCGCTTGCTGCAGCTGTTGCTGTACCAGCAGCATTGGTGCCACTGCCTGACTCACTAAGACTTATAGTATTCTGACCTTATGCCGCTGCGGCCTGATTTGTCTTTGAGTTTGACCCAGGGCGTCTCTCAATCACCCCCTCAGACTGACTCTGAGATGAGCTAGAATCCGAACTTTTAGGCAAACTACCAAAAAGTTCATCCGAATCTGAATCTTCATCCACCCCATCTCCTCCCTCAATTAGACTGCCACTCGAGCTAGAGCTAGCACTACTTGAGCTACTAGCCGCTGCATAATAATAGTCTTTCTTCCGCGGCAACTACCCCAACTTCACACAATTCCCATCTTCAGAAAATTTGCCTAACAACATGCAGTTTCCTTTCATCCTCCCCATGCCTGTACTCATGCCTCGATCGACTACTGCGGCACAGGTTGTGAACTAGTTATCGTCCCTCCGCCCCGCTGAAATCGACTGGTCCGCCCGGCCCACCCAAGCGGATAGTTTTGCCAGATTCATGGACTTGAACAAATCACGCGCTGTTTTGACGTCTCCGTTTGCTCTGTTGTGATTGGCGTTTTTCTCGTCTACGCGGTTACGGGATAGGATGTCGCGCGCCCGCATCTGAGCTAGGACGAGAGGCATGTCGTCTGCCGCTTTTAGATAGTCTTTTTTTATAGAAAGCACTTCTTCGTGGTCTTCCTTGGAAAGCAGGTCGTTGGGATTTGAACCTGAAGCTCCTGGTGGACCTGCTAAAGCGGGAACACCACCGGGATGTTGACCTTGAGGATGCATGCCGGGTGGACCAAAGGGATTATAATTGTGATACTATGCCAGCTGTTGATCGCCTCCAGGTCCTGGTCCTCCGCCTGCCATACTACCCGGGTCAAACTTCGGTTTCACCGCCCCCGGCCCACCCGGGTTCATTATCATCTCTCCCAGATTACTCGGCACCGCCCCATGCCCTGGTGCTGGCATCTTCTTCATAAGCTCCATCATCGATTTCGGGTCTCGAAATCCTTGGTCGTGTTTCATTAACTCAACTAAATTAGGGGTTTGAGGCGCGGGCATTTGGAAGTTCAGTTTTAGTTTTAACTCATTGAACTGCTTTATTTGCTGGGGGTCGATGCCAGACCCTGAGTCTCGTGGGCCTGAGTCAAAGTCTGAGTGGTGGCGGGAAGAAGGAGCTGTAATTTCGACCTGGTGGGTATTGGCAGTGGATTCGGAATCATCGGAGTCTGTCTTTTGGGCATAGGAACGAATGAGGCCTGAAGGTTGCCTGGAAGCTTCAGCAGGCTCGGTAGATGATTCTGGCTCCGTCTTAGTGTCAACAAAACTTAAAGGTGGCGCCTCAGACTGAGCCGCATAAGGTAGAGCACTAGCCGGAACTGTGTGACCATGAGCCTATGCATCTCTAGCGCTAGCCACACCACTCTGGATGAAACTAGTGCCTGGTAATATTGGCAATCCCCCAGTCTCAGCAACATGTTGTTCCAGATGCTCTTTCATATCTTGCTCTACAAGTACTCGATCCATCTCATACAGTTCCTCTTTGTGAATAGGATTAGCGCGTCCCAAAAAGCCAAGCGGAAGATTGTGATGCTTCTCAACCTCGAAACTCCAGTCTGCATCGTTGATGTCATCACTTGTCTGCTCCGGCCGCTGTATGCCATCTTTATGTGACCTGCCGACTGACTTAGTGTGGGATTCTGGTTTGAAGACGGCCTTTGTTGACTCTAATTGAAGGAACAACTCAACGGGGTGAGTAAGGGGCAGCTGTGAGGTAAGTTTAATTGGTTTACCCGTCTTTGAATCGAACCAGGTCTGGTAAGGATCGGGTCTGTGGTCGTGTTTATTAGCACCATCTGACAGTGATTCAGATGACTCAGACTCTGAGTCAGTCTCTAATTCAGATTCCGCCGCTGTTGTCTCGAGATCCAACCTCTTCTTTTCGAATCTAGGCTTTTGCTTAGCCTGTTTCGCCGAACCCTTAGTACCAGTGGACGACCCTTTCCCCGTCTACCGGCTGCCCCAAGTTTTTACCTCATCTGAGTCAATGTCGTCGGTATCTGATTCACCGTCGGAATCTTTATCCCCCTCTAATTCTGCCTCTCTTCCCTTCTCCACCTCCGCTTCCTTATAATCCACCTCGTCGTGCTCTCCAAGTGATTCCAATTCAGACGCCGAAGTTCTCAAGTGTTTCGGTAACTCTAGCATTTCATGGTACCGCCACAAGTTTCTTAGTGGGTTTCTTAATTTCCAAGAGTTACCGTCAGAGGCTGTGTGTGCATCAGATTCAGCGCTATCTGAATCTGAATTACTGTGCGCGTGATGTACGTAATTCTCCCACCCGCCCGCCTTCTCAACATCCTGTTTGATTTTTTTGTCGTACTCCAATCGGTCCTAACTAACTCCGCCCTCGGCTGGCGCCTCAGCTTCTTTGAACGATTGCTGTATCTGTGCTGCAGACTCTCTGGGATGCCCCCAATGAGCTGCTAACGCGATGTAGTGATTGAGGTGCTTTTCGTGGGGGAGCTCGGTTTGAGAGCCTGAGGTACTACTAGTGTGGTCAGAGGAACCATGAGATTGAGATCCGGTGTCACTGTCACCGAAGTGTTGCTCCATCAAACTCGACGGTCCCTAGTGCCCTGAATCACCACCGTCTTCATCCAACACCATCGATATTTTCTCCCCGTTCTCCTCTACCCATTTCGAATGTCCCTTCCTCAACATATCCTTCCTAGTATCGTGAATCCTCTTCAGGATCTCTCTACCCTGTTTCCCCTTGAGCGTAAAAAACGGCCTTAACTTGTAGAGAGAGGCTGCTAAACCGGATTCACCAAGGTTACGGGGATCTTCATCTTCTTTTTCTGAATTTTCACTATCTGAACCGTCAGTGCTATGATGTCCCTCATCCTCACTATGCTCAATAAAAGAACTGGCCCAGCCCGGGCCATCATGCGAGTCCCTACCTACCCCAACTGTGTCAATCAAACTCGATGCTGAACCCGAAGCAGCCATCGATGCTGCCGCCATCGTACTCAGACTCGCTGTCGCACTAGCATAGGTCATACTCGCTCTATTCGTAGTTAACTTCTCGTAACCTCTTAAATCCACCGGATCCCCCCTAACTAGTCTAGCATACTGCTTCTTGAATTCAGCTAGATTCTGCAACCCCGCCCCCGTGCTGTGTGCGTCAATATCTAGATTCTAACAGAGATCCGTCCTAGCCGAAGTCATCTTCTTGATATCAACTATCCAGGCGTCCCACCCCTTATTCTAAGCCCCCAAGCTCTACACCTCCGTCGCCATCAGTTACAACCTCTTCCGATTAGCGTCCATGATCTTTATATTCGCCTTCGCTTCACCCAGCATTGCCCATCTCTCCGCTGAATACGCCCAGTCCCGCACCGTCTGGAGGTTTCCTCTTTGGTTTTCCTGAAGTTTAACCTACTCTTCACTCAACTCCAGCTTCTAGGCAGCGGTGGCAGCGTAGGTGATCATCTTGGCTTGTCTATCTTGGACTCCGTCAAGTTGTTTGGCTGAGTCTTAAAGAGTCTGACAGTGGGCAGAGATGGAATTCTTGTTTTAGCTGTCAAAAGGTTTGTTGGTCATAGGCTCCTCAACAGCCCCAACGGCGTTTTGAGCGACATCAACGTAGGTTGGTTCTTGGGTTTGCTGGTGGTAGTAGAGGGTAATGTCCTTTTGACACAAATCCAATGAAGAAATAGCTACGTCGATTTGAGCGCGAGCTTCATCCATCAGCTCTTGCATCTTCAACATCTCTGCAACACGGGCTTCATAGGCCTCTATCGCCTCCAACAACTGTGACTCCCCTGCTCTGAGTTTGGGCTTGGCATGGGAGACAACAAGGTCGTTGATTTCGGCTACCTTTAATTTCATCTCCCTTATGTACTTGAATAAGCCGTCTTAATCCTCAAAAAGCAGTTAATCAGCAGCGGATAAACGATTTTTAAGAGAGTGGGCTATGCCAGAGTGGACTTTGGTGTAGCCTAGATGTCCGGTCTAGGATAGCCAGTTAATTACCTCTAGGTTATTCTTAATCACAGTTTCCCTAGGGAATTTATCCCTCCAAAACTCCAACTTCTGTTGATCCTAGCCGATGAACAACTAATCTACCGTGTCTTTAGCCGTGTCAAAATCAGCAATAGCACGTTCAGCGTTATCCCAGAGCGTCTAACTATGTTCCAAAGCCGCTTCGTACATATCCCACGCACCACCCACTAAGGTGGGGTAATCCGTATTCTCCGTCGAGTATTCCCTAAAAAACCCCTCAAAATTCCCCACGTCGAACACCGCATTCGCTGCTTTATTCTGCATAGTTTCCTTAATCACGCTGTCCAGATGGTTCCTAAATAACAGCCCCATCTACTCTATACTTTTCTCCATATCCGTGATCTACCCGTTGACGTTCCCTATCATCTCATCCCTCCTGATAATTTCTTTCTTGAATATCTCGTCAGCAGCCTCGTAGAACTCCACACCATTCGTGTAGGATTCGGGAATTTCTTCGTTTACCCGAATATCTAAGTCGTCCTTTAACTTGGTTATGTCTTCCTTCCAGGGTTGGAGGGTGTTGATTGACTTTTCGAGGGCGACGGCATCGTCGAACCTGGGAGAGAGTGTAATTGTTGGGTTGGGAGGGCGACAGCGTCGTCGAACCTAGGGTGGAGAGTTTATTTGTTTTTCGAGGGACGTCTGCTTCTTCAAGCTGAAATCCATTTCAAAACTTACCACTTATTCGCCCCATCCATTCTCCAAAAACCACCTACCACTTATTCGCCCCATCCATCCGCCAAATCGTGCCCCACTTCGCATAAGTTTTAGCTATCGCCAAATTCGTTTTCTCAGATTCCGCATCAGTGACCGATCCCTTAGCCGAATCAGTTACCTACAAATAAACCGTCCAAGCCGCGTCCAACGCGCTCCGATCCTGAGTCTGAAACTGGTTCTAACACTGCGTTAACACCGCCCTCTCCTTATCCATATTTTCTCTGTGTTTGATCATATCGACCGTATTCAGCTGTTGGATTTTAGCGGAAGGGCTTTCAGCATCATCAACATCCATCATATGCCTTAATCGTCTATTGGCGTTCCAACACTAATCAAAATGTTCTTTGCTAGTCCTTCCACAGTTGGCTAACTCCCCTGCTGACCCACCTTTAGCTAATTTTCCAACGTTTGTTGCGTAGATGTCACCCCCTAAAGCTATAGCAGCGGTTGCATACTTGGTCGTTGCTTGTTTTATGAGACTAACGAAGAGATTCCTCACCTTAACCATATAAGTTAAAGCACTAACCCTAAACGTTGTCCAGTGATACTAGGCTCTATCAATATCTAGACTAGCTTTAACCGTTTTTAACACCTCCGTACAGTTCACGTTCAAGTTCCTAGTACTGTTCTTAAAGCCCTCCAACTTTCCTTTCATAAAATCCAGCTATGTTTCCGCTTCCGTATACCATTTTTTGGCCTCCTCATGGTCCTTCCTCAAAGGGTGTAGAGCCATCCTACTATGGACCATCAGAGCTTACTTTTTGTCATTTATGGTCGGAAGTTTCTCTTCCCAAAGCTTCAATTAGTCGATCGCAGCCTTCTTCATGCCGACACCGGATTCCCACTGGGTCTTGGTTTCGGTGATCGTGTTCCCGCAGTCAGCGAGCGCCTTCTCCTACTCACTGTTTAACCTCTCCCAAGCCGATTACTTGGCTAAAAACGTCATCTTATTCTTCAAAACGCATTCAAACGCCTCCGCTGCAGCTGTAGCTGCTGACTCGGCTTGACTAATACACGTGTCTATCTTCTTGTTCGAGTCTTTTTCTAAATCGTCGTGCTCCTCCACATCCTTGACAGCAGCCTAAACTGTTTCCTTTGCAACATCCATCACCGTCTCATTAATCTCCTGCCCCTTCTTTTTCAGTTCATCATGCAAAGTAACACTAATATCCTTCTTGACCGTTTCCATCACAGCAGCCCCCTTGGCGACCCACCATTTCAAAACCCCACCTGTAGTGACGCCGACCTGGACCTTTAATTGGTCGCTTGGACTAGAACCGTTGGGGTCTTTTACGCCGATGGTGTTGTAGAGGGGTGTTTGACCAGTCGAAGCTTTGGATATGAGACTGTCTGGGGCCATTTCACCGGTCTCTTTAAGACTGTCACCGGTGCTGTCTCCCAGTGTGGCATCTGAATCACCCCTAGCAGCTGCATCCGTTACCCTCTGTGCCGCCCGTCTATACGCTTTCATCTGAATAGGGAACACAACATGCTGATCCAAAGCCATGTCCAGCTCACCCGCAGTAGGAAATGCATCATTCTTTTTATCCAGTTCCTCACTGTGTTTAAGCAATTTGTTAACCGTCTCCTTCGGTACCACGGTGGCTTCCTTAACAATCTCTTGTAAAAATGCTCTTGGATTATTGGCGATAGCCTTGTTAGGGTGCTTTTGAAGTTTCTTAACAAGCTCAGGGTGGAAGGTGACCGTCCTCTCAAGGGGGTTACCGTTATTGCCGTCAGAGAGGGAGACGAAGGAGGAGACACCTGAAGAGCCTGAGGCGGCTGTTGACTGGGATGCAGCGGAATCAGATGAGCTAGTAGAGGAAGCGGCAGCGGAATCCGAACTTGAGCTCGCCAGCAAATCCGATCCACTACTTAACTAGCTGCTTCCGCTCGAGCTCGTTATAATAGTTGGATTCGTATTCGTATACTGTTCCGTCTCATACTTACTTTTCCCAGCTCTTAACCCTACGTGGATCTCGCAGTCTCAAAGAGTAAAGAAGTTGTCAAACTAGTCATGAGTCGTATAGGCCTCGTACTGAGACTTTGCCTCTTGAAAGCGAGAGTGAATCTCGTCTTTGTAACGGTCTTCTTCAGTTTTGATGACCATGCCGCGCTGATGACGGAACTCGGCCATGTTACCCTGCCATATTCCCGGGACGTGGACATGAATGCGGCGTCTTCTTAGTCCTATTTAGGATGTTGCTTCTTGGATATCTTCTGGAGTAAGCTCTTTTTTGCCAAACGGGGGCTGTTGGGGCCAGTCCTTACCGGGCCAGGGCCAGTTCTGGGATTTTTGTTGGACTTTCTGTTGGGCTTTCTAAAGGATTTGGAGAAACGTAGCTGGGTCAGTAGCGGGATCCTTAGGCGCTTCGTTCTTCATACTACCATAACCAGGTCCATCATGCTCATCCTCTAATTCCGAATACAAGTCCCCATCATCACCTCCCACACTACTCGGTAAACTGCTCGGAACGACCAATATACTACCCGTTTTCGGATTAACGTTCTCCCAAGGGTCGACTAGAAAATCGGTACTGTGGTCGTGCTCAAGAATCTCGGTCGTGTTGTGTCCCATCAACAGCGGG
>JACKZZ010012628.1_pt1 | contig 10600 bp, 12 predicted proteins | sample 8027871 | NCBI WGS metagenome assembly JACKZZ01 (sample SAMN15724774, study PRJNA655200) | protist metagenome | isolation source: fluorescence activated cell sorting (FACS) single amplified genomes of... | place: USA: West Boothbay Harbor, Gulf of Maine | collected 2000-07-19
AAAAAAAACACTTTTCAATAATTGTTCAGCGCAAAAAAGACCTGGGTCGCAGAAGTGTTTTCTACCTACCTTCGCCCAGCGGGCGCGCCCGGCGGGTCCGACTTTATTTTGGAGGAGATATGGAGATTTTTTATCATCATAAAAGCAAAAAGCTATTTTGTTTTTTTTACCCACATAATACCGTAATATAAAAAGCTGGCTGCTGTATACCTGCTGATATACGTTATACTGGTATGCATCTAGTTGACATATAACGGATTTATTGTCAGAAATGCCTGTAAGCATATTATCATGACATGATACTTCAACGCTTAGAAAAAGAAGTTTAAACAATATTTCGCTCAACTCCGTGTTCATGCGACTGGTACTGTTGCTGAGTTTAGTGCTATTTATTAGCGCTGTATCACCATCTGCTTTTCTGGGTGATACTTCTCCTTATGCTGCAGCAACTGAGCCTCCCCCACGGTGCGACCTATTGCATATAGACGCCACATCAACTGTTAACTATAAACCTGACTTTGTCGGTAAGTATCCTGTTATTATCAGCGGTGCACTGTCAGTTATCAGTACAGATATTATTGCAGACAAAAGAGATGCTTGTACTAGTACTAGCGCTGGAACTAGAACAACCACGTTTTGCGGCAACGATTTAGAGAGTGTTTGCGCTTCTTCTGATGACAGGCAAACAGCCACTTCGTCGAATAACAAGGCTTGCCATAGCAGTAGCAGCAGCACTGGTTGGCTTGATGTCGATCAGTTTCGAACTATATTTGACTCTAAAAGTGCCAAGACATCTTCTGGATCCTCTATAGTGTACTCCAATGGTCGGGCAATCAATAACATCAACATAGGAACATTATTGGGCCTTTATAGCAATGCCGACTTCAGCAACGGAGGCTCTACACTTAAAATATCCAGCAGCAGCAGCAGCAGCAACAACAGCAGCAACAGCCATAACAGCAGCAACAACGAGAGCATTAACAATAACATGAACAGCGTAAACAACACTATGGAACATTTTGTGTTTGATTTGGACATATTAAGATGCAGCGGAACCAATGAAAGTAGTGGTAAAGAGACAGTAGAATGTCCAGCGCAGTCATATTTTCCCATCCCATCAATACTGTTAGACACTATATTTTCAGATCTGTTGCTGCAATCAGGAGATAATGGCGGTGCCACACGTTTTAGCACAAGTAGTGACGACATGGCTGATCTAAGAAATGAACTCATTGAACGTAAGCTATACGAATTCATGGCTCCCGTACTGTCCATAGGTGGCATCGACTCAGGGTTGCCCTTTCACGTCCACGGGGATGCTTGGCTTGGCCTACTACCGGACCCGAAACCGACAGAAAAACTGAAATCATCGTCAGGCAACACCTATACGCGAGAAGGAAATAGAAGCAGAAGCAGCAATGGCGGTAAATTGTGGATGATATATCCTCCTGGTTATGATGTAGATAGCAACAGACGAAAAGCAGGTATCAGTGCTGATGCTAGAACAGTGTCATCTGCTGTTGCTACTGCAGCGCTCAATCCCTATATGCCCGTTAAAGATTGGATTAAACAAGTTTACCCCGAGATATCGTTAGTAAGTCATGAATACCAATTTTCTAGTGCTACTACTGACGACGATCCTTTAGCGCCTTCAGCGTGTAAACTAAGTAGTGAAGAGTTCCTTGGTTTCAGTAGTGGTAAAAGTAGTAGTAACAGAAGTGGTGAATCTGAAAGTTTGTTACTGTGTGGAAGTGACGGCAGTTCTGCTCATCAGTCTTCTGTATCGCCTTTCACATGTGTGCAGCGACCAGGTGAAATCATGTACGTACCTGCAGGATGGGCACACATGACGTTGAATATAAATATCGACGAAACGGTGAAAGAAAAAAAAACTGAAACAAAAAATGAAACAAAAGCAGGAACCAACGATAACGGCACTAAAGAGTTCCTTATGGAGCATAATACTGGTATTGATGGTACCGGTATTAGGGCGACTGTTGGAGTGGGAGGCCAAGCAGTTTGGCTGGCCAGGGACCGGATGAAAATGTACAGACCTATGCTAGCGAAAGATCCGCAGAATCACGATGCACTGAAAGGGATGGCGGTGGCTATTCGGGCTATTGGCCGTGAGCAGAAAAAGACGTCGTCTTCTTCTTCTGCTTCTTCTTCTTCTTCTTCTGCTTCTTCTTCTTCTTCTTCTTCTTTATCTGCTCAACACCAGGATAGAGAACTGAAGGCACTGTTACAAGCAGTGCACTATGTCAGGTAAGTACTTGTTTCTCCAGTAGTTGGTTGTATTCCTGTAGAGGCAACTTCAGCTTCAACTTCAACTTCAAGTCTAGCTCCACTGACATATTTACCCTAATTCAATATATTATCTTATATTAACGTATCCAGGAGGGCGGTCACTGCTCGGCCAAGGCAACCCGATACGAGAATACTGCTGATCGAGCTCATGAGTGCAGTACTATTACTCAAGCAGCAACCGCAAAAACAACCTCAGCAGCATAGCCACAGCCTGCATTTCAAGAGCAATGCCGAAAACGCTGCGCCTACCTCGTATGAAAACAGTGGCACTGACTTTGGTCATGACGACGCTGAAGAGCATGTTGAAGATCATGTTGATATTCATATTGATTACCGGTATGGTGTTGGTATTGACGACAGTCGCAATAATCTTACAAGTATTTCTACAGTGGAAGAAGTTCTGTCTTATCTAGTACTTGATGTACGTGACTCGTTGATGACGTTTCAATCCTATCATGAGCCGCAGCCTACTTATAAATCTACTCAAAAGGAAACAAATAGAGAAAATGCAGAGAAACAAGAAAGACGGAAGAAGCAGATATTAGAGGAAGGTGGCGACGCTATTGCTTGCGGTGCTTGTAGTGACGCTAATGCTTGCGGTGCAGCTTGTGACCTAAGTAAACAGCAATCGTTGTATTATTCTAGAAGAGGCGTGGCCGTAGCATATTCCCGGATGCTGGATCTCTTACTCCCGTGCGTCCGATATTTGCACTCTACTAGTGTCAATACTAGTAGTAGTAGTAGTAGTAGTAGTAGCAGCAATAGTACCAGCAATAACAGTACCGGCGGTGCAAACAATTCCGATCGTGTTTCAGTATTATCAAATAAGTTAGATCAACTTGCGGTACAGCTTATAGACGGCGCACTGATGCTTCTGGTACCACAAACTACATTGATAACACCGTCGCCATTACCCACTGAGTATGTGAATAACTGTAAAACCCATGCTGCTATTAGCAGTACCGGTACTGTGAGTTATGATGACCTCAAAGCGGTGTCCAAATTACTCGCAAAGAAACTACTTATTCTGAATATGATGGGAGACTACTCTACTGCGCTCAATACGTTGCAATGCATGGAGCAAATATCTGAAGATGAAGCAAATGGTGACCAACCTTCGAAGCACATCGAGCATATGAGGAAATTTCTCGCGGAGAGGCTCCTGGAGCAGCAGCAACGGGAAAAGTAAGCGGGGTGACACAAAGTTGAAAAGAAGAAGAAGAAGAAGAAGGAGAAGAAGAAGAAGAAGAAGAAGCAGCAGCAGCGGTTCTGCAGCAGATACAGTATACTGTTTTCAGGAGGCTTGTCAATTCAATGTCATGCTTTACATTAGAAATCTTTACAACAACGCAACTTTACAACGCAAGACTTATAGAAAGTTGAACTTTTTAACGCTGCTCTTAAAAAACAAACAATGAATAGAAAAAGGCGAAGCCGTTTCGTTTTCATACAGCAGTATATTTTTCGCAGCCTTTTTTTGCTGATTTGTTTTATTGGGGTGTGTGGTGCTGCTGCGCGCGTTCGCTCGGTTTGTTTCGGTTCGCTCTCGCTGCGTTTTATTCGTGGGGTTTTCCAGGTTTGGTGGGTCGGTCGGTTTGGGTCAGTTCGCTACTCTTCGGAACTCTACCGCCCGCCGTCGTGCGTACTCTACCGCTCTACCTGGTCTACGACTGACGTAGTGTGTATTTAAAAAATAAAGCTATTGGCTGCATCATTACAGCAGTATCGTTGCTTGTTGTGATTCAGTCTGCAATTGCAAGTCAACGAAAAATAACAAGAAATAAAATAGGCAACACAAGAAAAGTATAAGATAAGATATAACAATAAGATAGAATAGGATGGGTGCAAGCGCGTCTGTCAATGCCGTGTTCGAAGAAGCTGCAACATGGTTCCGCGATTATTTTGACGAAAGCACATATATTGAAGACTTTCAATCTATCGATAAGAACAACGATGGTACTGTTACATTCGCCGAGCTGAAAATGTGGATTGCAATAAAAGCAAGGAGGGAAGGGGGTCCATGGAAACAGTTACTAGATAAGCCTGAGGTATACAAAATTGCTCATATTCAAACGAGCCAACGATTTGCGGAGAAAGCCAACGACGAGGTCCGATCGCAAATATTCGGTATTACTGAATTTCGAACCTTTCTCATCTATCTGTTTATGATAAGCATACTTTCTGTTCACTTTCGGAGCGCCGACAGCTGGGAGGACGGCGGCGACGCGGGCAATGATTCTTTATCCCTTGACGAGTTCAAGTTGGCCAGTCGCTCATTTTGCAACACGCGGGAGCAGGAGAGGCTTAGAGACGACGAGCTTAAAAGAGATTTCGACGCTTTGGACGGGAATGGCGATGGGATGGTTTCATTTGTCGAGCTTTGCAACTACTTCTGTACCAATTTCGAGAAAGACTTGCTGGCTACAAACGCGACTATCAATCGGACAGGGAGCGGTAGCGTAAGATTGAGCTCACACTTCGGAGAGGGCAGTGGTAAAAACGTGAAAGATCAAGTTGGGGCGGGTGTAAAGACGAGCGAGGCCCTTAATGCGATTGAAAGCGAAATGCACAAGAGCAAAAAGATAGCCAATTTGACAGAAATAAAACTATCAACAGAAATAGCAATTGGTAAGTAAGTCAATGTACTGCTAAATTGCGCCCAAATTGTATGCATCGTATTTTAAACAAAATCTTTATTTTATCATTTACATCATAGGTCACTCTCATCTTATCAGTCCTGAGGCACAGCAAAAATTGATACAGAGCATTGAAACAGATATGTTGACACGACAGGGAAGCGGAAAGGGCAAGCCCTTTAATCCGGACTCGAGACAGAGCAGTGCTACTGGCAGTGTGATCGGGGCGAGAGACTCACCGGTGGGCCCTTTGCCAGACATTGGCGAGTATCACGCGGCAGAGGACGCAGATACCAGTATAAGTGTTCGACCGAGCAGTGGTTTACTAGATGACAGTGGAAAGAAAGGAAATGGTGATAAAAGTGAAAATGCATTATCCTCGTCTGCTCCCGCTGTTGCTGCTGCTGCTCCTGCTGCTGCTTCTAGTGCTAGTTCCGTTTCTCCCACAGTGCCGGGAGGAGATGAAAAGAAGACAGAGAATTTTACGGCTGCTGCAGCTTCCGTACCTACGTTGGACATTTCACCGACACCAGGACTAGGACCGGGAACGGGACCGGAGGATACAGCGGTAGCAGCAGTAGAGAATACAACTGTTTTTGAGAGTCCCCGAGTCGCTGCCGCTGCCGCTGCCGCTGCCGGTACTGGTGTTGAAGACACTGGTTCTACTGCTAGTGCCACTGTTGCTGAGGATGGCGCCGATGTATCTGCTTCTTCTAAGAATAGTGGTGTATCAGCAGGAGCATATCATCATGAAAAGCACGAGCAGGGAACAACAGAACCCCCAGGTTCAAATGAAGTGTAGATTTTCTATAGAATGGAAAAGAGAAAGAAGAGATGTTTTTCTATTGCAAATACTCTACCATGTAATGCTATGTGTATATAGAGGAATATTTGAAGATATTATTTAGAGTTTATACCTCCAGATTTATAGATTCGTTTTGAGTCTTACATTGATAGCGGAACTGGTGATAGCTATATTTATTAAAAAATGGTTTGTATAGTTTCCATTTCATGTTGGCGCCCAAATATGATATATTTTACAGTTTATCACAGACACACCACAATCATACCCCTATCTATTACTTTTTCTCATTTCTTTTCTTTCTTTCCCTGCTGACCCCCCTTCTTAAAACATTTCCTTTGACTTTGACCCTAATTAATTACTGCGACCGGTACTACCCGTTCATACACACAACATAGTCCATCAAGATTAGAGGCAACTTTTCTCAAAAGCAAGGGCAGGATTGAGTCCGCTGTGTACTGTCGCCGCGCCGCCCAGCCTTTGTTTAAACAGTTCATCGTGTAACGACTTGAACGCAGATACAGATTTGAATCTACGTCTCTTCACTCTTTGATGATCATTCCCCTCTTGCTCCGCATTGTTCAACTTATCCTTCGCAACATAACCACCACCAACCCTGTTCCTACGTCTATTATTAGTGCTGGTGCTGTTATTGTCGATTCTGTTGCTACCCGCAGAGCCAGACTCAAGATTGCTGCTGCCGCTGTCATTGTAATTGTTGCGCCTTTTATAAAGTAACTCCCGTTTCCTGATGCTCTCCAGATGTGCGAAGGTATCACCGCTCCATTCTTTGCGATTGGCACAGAAATCAGACATGCACCAAATAACTATTGTGTCGCCGTATTTCATGAATCGCTCTTCAAAATGGTAAAAAGATGTTTTTGCCCGCTTGGAGTTGGAAAATAGCATCTCTTCTATGAACTTGTTCTCGTCTACAGAAAGAAAGACATGCAGCGCGACGAAAGAAAGAGAACAATATAAAGAAAGCAAATCAAATGTATGAGTATGTGCTCTAGTACTGATCACAGAGAACTTCTTCGTAGCGCCTTGGCTTCCTTTTCTTCTCTTTTCTTTTCGTTGCAGCTCTCTGCCCTGTTCTATGCCTTCTCTGGCAATAGGCAATTATTTGCACTTATACTTACCTTCGATTTTCTTCTTTCGCTCCCCATGGCATGTACAGAACGTATCATCTACTCGCAGACAGCAGCAGGCAAAGCAGTGCTTGTGCACGCACTCCGAGTCACAAGTTTTTCTGCACCCTTCGTATCCACAATATTCTCGCTTGGGCTTTGCTATGAGGAGACCAGCACCGGCATTCGAATCTGATGCGTCGGTCAATTTGGACTTATCTTGGATTCCTCCTCTTTCCTCCTCCTCCTTCTTCTTCGGTAATTCTGGTTTGACCTCTGTGTAGCACACGAATCCGGAAAGAAATTCGGCCATTTTATAACTCTCGCTCGATTTATTCAGTTTGCCTTTACCACCAACAGCTGCTGCCGCTGCAGCAGCTCCTTTCTTACCAGAGGGCATTGTTTGAAGAAGTTAAAGAGAGATGCCGATCATACAAAGCAAATTGATCGATCCATTCATTTACTCACGATAGAATCCTGCTAGATATTACAATATAGCAACCACTAATATCCAATAAATCAATTAGCTATTTGTGTGTGCCAGGCAGATGATGGATATGTGGCTGATGGCTGCTTGCTGTTGTTGTGTGCGGCTGCTGCTGCTGCTGTGCGTCGTGTGTGGCTGCCTCTTCTGCTGCGCGCCTCATGATGATGCTGCTGGCGCTGCTGGCAGAGTGGCAGTGGCTGCTGCTGTGTGGCGCGCCGCCGGTTGTGGTGATTTTTGACGATATTTTTTTTCTTCGCTCCGCCACAGCCAACACAAGCGTACCGGTACCGACGGGTACGCTTGTGCACGTGGTAGCGTGCGTACACAGCAGCAGCAGTACCGGTACTATACCAGCCAGTGGTGGAATAAACCGAAGTCCTGCAAAAACCGAAGACCTCGCCAATTTGAGTGATTTTTTGATCGATTTCTGAGACGGACGGAAATCCCTTTTCCGTCCGTCTCAGAATGTTTACGAATAATGGTACGACGTATAAGAATAAAAAGTAGTACGTCGTAGCTAATAAGAAGAATGCATTATGCTTTTAAAAATTGCATACACATTGTGAATAGTCGTAGTTATCTCAAAGCGCATGTATATGCTCCCACTGAATATCAGAAAAACAAATCAATCATGTCACCAATAAGCAGCATGACTGGTATTTACATGGCCATCGCGGCCATTGTGATCGGTATCTTCTTTTTAGCACAGAAAGGTGGCTTCATCACCAAGGATAGTTTCCAGTAAGTAGTAATATTGATTAAATGACTTGATTAAAAATGGCTCTTGCATGACATGAATTGCTCTAACGTATGTGTGCTTTCTCTCTTCGGTATTCAACACAGAGTTATAACCGTAGTGACCACTACGTTAACAATAGGAACGTATATGTTATGGTAAGAATACAAAACAACAAAAATATTTCTTTTTTTTTGCGGCATATTAGTTCTCCCTTCGTCAATAATCACACCAACTCTTCCTGCTCTTTCCCGCTCCCTGGCTTGCTCTGTGTATGCACATATATCATGTATGTGTATGTATGTACGTACGTACGCAGGCTTTGTGCTTGGATGCATCAGCTACACCCGCTCATAACTCCAATATGGAAAGGTGAAGGCAGCTCAGACTCATCTGGTGCAGGGGATGATGCAGCGGCAGCAGAGCGGTTTTAAGTGGGAGATCTTTTACATAAATAAACTAGTGGCCATGCATTAAGTGTAGATGGATGGAAAGAAGCGCATGTATTAGTCAGCAAAGGCACTGCAGAGAGAGGGAAAAGTAAAAAGTGTCAGAAAAGTGTAGCAGTTTTTTTGCGGAATACGAAACACTTTTAGTAGCACTGCAGTTATACATTTGTGTGACAAGAGAATCGCAAAGTTTGCTATAATATATATAGATTGGTTCCTATCTCACGCAGTTGCGTCACACTGTATATAAACCCTGTATTCTGCGCCGCCGCTGGTGCATTGTATATAAAGTAGCAATGTTCATAAGATAAGCAACTAATAAGATGTACATGAATGCCGTGCTTGCTCTGTATTACAGTTTGTCTGTCTTCTATCATCAGCGTGTTCCTTTCTTGTAGATGCGGTCATAACATGCTAAACTGGTTTACGTGTATACATTGTGTTCTGCATTCACAGCTGCACAACAGTACATACAAAGTAAGAATGGTCATTTATGTGTATGTATACACAGATGATGAGAGCACTGCTATGCTACTATAGATTACAATGACTCTCATATATCCGAATATCCGGTGTCAGTACAGTAGTTCCAGTGCCAGTCCAGTGAATCTTCACTCCGCACAACTCTTTGTTGCTATTATCAAACACCTTCCAGGTTCAAGACAACCGTACACAGTTTTTGCAGGATAAAATACCCCCGCCTTTTCACTTTCACCTGACAAGTGTTTCATAATAAAAGTACACCACTCTTTGGAACTATCTCGGGTGCAACGATGCCAACCAAACATTAGCGAAATTTGTGCATTGTATGAAACATGCAAGCTTTCTGCAACCTTGGTGCACATACATGTCTGCTGCACTGTAACTAACCACACTGTACTGTACGGTGCTTTAATAAGTCGGCGATCGTTAATACGGCAGTATTGCCGAGATGAGATGGGATAAGATCGGATTCAGATTGTGCGTGTAGCAGCCGGTGCACGTGTGTACGTATGCAGGGTTGTGAGTATTATCGTAATCCGCGCGTTGCTCCCGCTAGTCACTGTAGACTGCCAGCTTGGGCAGTTCCGCTTTTCTGCTTGATATCAACTCTCGATATTGAAATTTCCATTCAACGAACCTCATCTACTACTATCATCATCATCATCATCATCATCATTGGCATCTGCAGCGGCATACAACGCTATAGAGAACGTCCGCGCTCTGGTGCTTATCGAGTTTCAGCGGACAACCATCGTACTCTTTAATAGTACAAGTTCTTCCTCTCCATAAGAAGTCATTTTGGCACGTCTTTTCCAAAATGCGCATGACCAGAGCATCGTGCAATAAATCAGGACGAACGAACGAACGATAGTTTGAGACTGTCAAAGGCTTTCTCAATTCCATCAGCAAGAAAGAGACCATTTCGAACACTTTGTACATCATCCGGCGTTAAACTTAAGCGTTGGTGAACAGTATTTCTACCAGCAGAGCAGAGCATGGCACAATATGCGCAGCCAAAACTAGTTCTCCGTTACCAGCCTTTTACCAGCAGAGCATGGCACAATATACGCAGCCAAAACTAGTTCTCCGTAACCAGCGAGACTAGAAACCATGCATATGATAGGTGTTAATTCAATATACTGCATGCTAATCTTCATCGCAAATCTCACCAAGTCGCTACTGCTTCTCGGCCAAAGTCGAAGTCGAAGTCGAAAGCGTCTACTACCTCATCTAGAAAGAAAGTGTCAATTGTACATACACGACGTAGCTTAACGATTACTGTTATATACCTGGTATACCGTAGCAACAAGCAACTGCGATACGAACATAAGCACCATCATTCTGGGAATGTATACATGTATACTGGTATACGACGTACCAGCAGTAGCTATACCTGGTATATACCGGTAAAGTCTTAGATAAATTGGTGATGATGATGGCTGCATCATCATGATGATGATGCATGCATCAGCCAGCACGCGCGCCGCGCCGCAAAACCCAACAAACAACGACCAACAACAAAAAAAGGATTGACTGGTGGCTGGCTGCAGTGATGCATCGTCGGACACGC
>JACKZZ010008021.1_pt1 | contig 10592 bp, 12 predicted proteins | sample 8027871 | NCBI WGS metagenome assembly JACKZZ01 (sample SAMN15724774, study PRJNA655200) | protist metagenome | isolation source: fluorescence activated cell sorting (FACS) single amplified genomes of... | place: USA: West Boothbay Harbor, Gulf of Maine | collected 2000-07-19
ACCGGACAAGTTGGAAGCCTAGAAGAAGAGTTGGCTTTCAACTTCCCCGACGAAGAGCCCCTCCCGCTCCGCGTAGGACTGCATGCGCCCGCATTGGCATGCCTCAGCCACGTGTCATTCACATCTTCGCCAAGAACAACCGGAATCGACCTTTGACATATAGGGCACAGAATCACCCGCCTATCCTCACCCTCAACATTGGGACAATTGTGCTTCTCGTACGCGGCGTGATCTCTGCAGAAATACTTCTTGCAAAGTCGACACTCGATTGGCAAAAAATCCTGTTGGTTGCAACTCGGAACACTACAATGTCTTCCCAAATCGCTGAATTCCGTCATTTTCTACAGAACAGAGACAACCTAGACTTAGAGTACAACAAAATCCTATAATATATATTAGGAGAATTAATTCGTCAAAAATGGCCTATCCAAAAATAGCAAACTCACGTGAACTAATCCTTGACCAAAGATATGTAAGTATGCGATACCATATTTTATGCACTGAGTTCTCTGTCCAGGACTTTACTGGATATTTTGTTTGCCAAAGATACACATCCCCAAATCACATTCAATCTGCGTCATACTTATCTGAACCCTCATAGGTTAGTTAGCCTAGGCATGGATAATCCCTAAATTTGTCCCTGCGTTTCTGTAAATAGAAATAGAAATACACAATATGCACAGCTCGAAAATGAGCGCGGCAAATTTCATTTTCACTACCCCTATTGAATTTAATTCCTAATACCGGAAACGCGCATTCCTCGCTCCTTCTCGAAGAACACCTGAACAGCTGATTTTATGATATTTTAGTACTGTTTATTAAATATTTTTCTATTTTTCTATGAAACTCAATTCACTCTCGGACCACGCACTCAATCCACTCTCGGACACTCCGCATAAAGGAGCGTTAGACGGCCGTAGGAAGGCGCCAAGAAGTGGAGCCTGACGAGAGACTCTCCAGAGGAGAAACCAGACCAAAACCAAAATTTTGTTACTCCTTTTTATGATGCGGTCGCGCAACGCCGTTGGCACGCGGTGCGCCACCTCGATCAGCCCTATGATGCTCTCCCCTGTGACTGCGGTGGTGCGTCCCTTGATGTCCAAACGAACGATCTAACACAAAGGGGTGCTTGCAGGCCTGCTCCGCATCAAGGCGTTTCGCAGGGTCAAGGGCCGTCAGCTGACTCAAAAAGTCTGCCGCATGAAGAAGGCACGCCTTATACCTGCGGAAGAGTTACAATCAGAATGAATTCTGCCTTCAGGATTGATTTCTGTGCATTATTTTGGCCATTGGTGGGCGAGCCGGGCGCGTACGTGACTAGTAAGAGCGCCAGAAACAATTCACATGACTTCACCCAAGGGTTTTGATGGTCCCTTGACTCCGTGTCCCTCCTCCGCACGGGGCCCCGGAGACGATGAAGTTAAAGAATACTCACTCAACCGCTGACAATCTATGGAAAAGACCTGATACTCCTCATCTAGGAATACATGGAATACTTCTTCACATGCGGCTCATCCGAGTCTTTCCCCGGAAACGTCTCAAGGAGGAGATCCGTCATGTAATTGGCCGAGACGGGAAAGCACGCAACTGTCCTTGTGAAGTCCCTGCCGTTCTTGTCGACGCCTTCGTGCCTGACGGTGACGTGTACAGAATCAAAACTAAATTACTTAAAATTAATTTCAAATTAGTATACGTTCGGAAAGTTCCGTGCCACGCTGGGTGGTTCTTCCGCTCCAGCGCTCTTGGGGACGAAGAAAAAAACGCATTCGATGTTAAATCGTCAAACAGTGGTAGTATATTATCAATACAAACAGTAGTTCGTTTTTTCCTTGCAAATGCCCGCAGGCTGATGAGGACGTAGTGCTATTAAATCTTGTCTATTATTCAAGACCTTAATAATAAATACAAGAAGTCCATCGTGTATGCGTCAAAATATCTCTGCCAGCTTGTGCCTGATTTGATCATTTTGGTGGAGAGTTTCCCCTTCTTATCCATGATCACCTTGAGCTGATCGTTATTGGACCGCCCAGCGAACATAATCTCATTTCGCAGCATCTCAAAGATAGTACCTGTTTGCGAAGTAGGAAGAGAGATTGAGTTCATATTTAATGCGAATCGATATTTTTTTAAATAATTTCATATTAATGAAACCAAATATACAGGCGGCGCTCCATATGTCGATCTTGCTGTCGTACTTTGCCATGATTATGATCTCCGGAGGGCGATAGTACCTCAAGTTTTTGAAACATTGCTATGTATCAAAACGCTTTTGCGATTTTGTTCCATGTTCTGCGATTCTACGAACAATAATATATAAAAAAAAATCAAATTTTAGCTCCTTAAAATAAATTATAGCAATGCATTGAATGACTTGAAAGAATCGCACTGAGAGGACTGACTTGAATGGACACATCAGCCCAAGGGCATTTACAAAAAAAAAAGTTCCTTAAAATATATGATCACATTCACAACACCTGGAATTACGACACCATAAAGTATTACTAGTAATTACTAAAATGACCCTCACCTGGAAACCATATAGCTGGTGAACTCCATCTCGTGACTGTCCATTGCGGAACCAAGATCACATATTTTTAGCGTCGATGACTTTTGAGGATCGTTTACAAGGACGTTGTCCGGTTTTATGTCCGCGTGCACAATCCCATGCCTGAACAAGTGGGAGAATTAGTGAAAAGAGGACCCGGACAACCGAGAATTGGAAAGAGACCCCGGGCGCGGTCCCAGGCACGTCCCCGTTAATAAATATTTAATTTTTAGGAAACAATTCTATCATAATTAATCTTCTCTAGTCTTATTTCCGTATTAATAAGATACCTATGCATGTGCCGTAAACCCGTGAGGAACTGTTTCGACCACGAGTGCGCTATCCCCAGGGATACGCCACGTCCTGGCTTGCTCCATCGCTTGAGCCCTTCCCGGAGCGAGCAGTTCATGACCTCAAACACCATGCAAATGTGATTCTTGTACTCAAACTCCTCCCCGAGCCTGATGACGGGCCTTCGACCTGAAATAACATTTGTGGAAAATCTGCGTCTTCACAGCATACACGCTGGACTTCGATATCAAGGTTCAGCTCGCATTGGATATTAAAGTTCAGTAGGCAGTATTGAGTACTGTGACTGAGAATCGTGAATAGTGAATACTATCCTTGTCTTTGCCATTTAGACGACGTAGGATCAAAATTTCCTTTTGCGCAGCCTTCTTCATCATGTCGTTGTTTCCTGGATTTTCATTATGTTTTTCTCCAATCTTGGGTGTAAATACCAGAGTCTATTGATATACTAAATCTGTTCGGCGTGTCCGCCCATTATTAAATTGAATAGATTAGTAAATACTAAATAGTAAATAGTAAATACTGTTAGTAAATACCCGTATAATATAAGGTGCCAATGCTTAGGCCGCGTAGAAGACAAAAGGGGAAAGGAGAAACGCAGAATTCCAATAGTAACTTGAACCTCATCAAAATATTAATAACAAATATATGAAATTAAGTACTGAATGAAATCTGTGAAATAAATACGAATCATTTTGATGGCGACTTGCGTCTTTCCGGAAGGGTCTTTCTTATCCACGCACTTCATAACATTGGAAAAGACACCCTTACCAACCTCGTTGCTAATGACTTCGTACCGATCCTTTATTACCTCCTTGTTTTTGATCTTGTAGTACCCCTCTGGGTCGTCCCAATCGTGGTGCGAGGCTCCGCCGGCGGCGTTGAACTTCTCCGCCTGTAGTAATAGTATCAGAACAAAAAATGGCTATCAATCATTTTTTTAGGATTTCTATGACTGAAGAAAGTCATCAATATACACACTATAACTATCGTCTTTTAGAAACTGGGAAAAATTGCTATCTAATACTTTTAAACTTTTAAGAGTCGACTAGCATTTCCAATTTCTGAATAGTACCTTAATCTGATAGTTATTTGCAAAAATGTCGTCCTTGTCTACGGGCGGCGACGCTTTTTTTGAAATGCCGTCCTCCCTGTCCTCTTGTTCTTTCTTTTTGTTCCTGATGTAAACATTGAGGTCTTCCAAGCTGCCTGTGACGCTGTTTCTCAGTTCCACGTTCAAGTGGGTTTCTTCCTCCTTCGACGACTCCTGAGACTCCTGATCCTCGCTAGGGCTCGCAATTGCAAAAGGCGTGCCTTGGGATACCCGCTGTCCCTCGACTTCTCCTCCTTCCGCCCGGCCCTCCGCCGAATTTTCAGGAGGAACCCCCGTCGTCCCCAGGGCACTGCTAATTTCGTGCTTTCGCTGAATTTCCTCCCTTCTCCTTTTTCGCTCCTCTGCGAGACGTCGCGCTTTTTCGGCCTCGTCTCCTTCGCTCTCCACGTCGGACACATGGGGCATCTCCGAGGAATCGCTGTCCGGTGCCTTGTCCTTGTTCGGCGCGCTTGTACCGCTCGCCGGCGCGTTTGCTGGTACAAACCTATCCTCTCCTAATTGGCCCTGGCGACCCGAATTGGCCCTGGAGACAGTAGTACGCTCACGATCACGACTGCGATCACGCTCACGGTCACGGTCACGGTGGGAATTATTTCCTCCTCGGTCACGGTGATAATTATCGTTTCCTCGGTCCCGATAACTACCTCCTCTGCCCGGAGAGTTGTGATGATCCGTCCTCGGAAACCTCTGATGCCGCGGGGAGTGGTCCCTGCGCGAGTACTGCCTTTCCAAGTTGCCTCCTGAATTATTATAGTGCCGCCCCCCGGGAGCGCCGGAGTTACTTGAGTGCACTGAACTGGCGCGGTGCATGGCGGCGTCTCCACCCCGACCTGGCGGCGGACTTCGACTGTCGCGTCGCCTCCGGTCCCCCCCCCTGGGGTGCTCCTTAGTAAATCGCTCCCTCGACGCATGCTTCCTCTCCCTTGCTCTAGAAGATTCCTTTCGCTTTTCCGGGCTTTCGCTTTTCCTTTTGGGGTCGTGGAAGCTTTGCCGCTTTTCCTTTTTTCTCCCCAACAAATCGCCGGTAGATGAGTAGACGCGAGAGGTGGCCTGATGGTCGCTGGAAAAACTCCCCTTCCGTCCGGACGATCTTAAAGTGGGGACCTCCTCTTTCAATGAACCGCCATCCCTGTTTGAGAGCAAGTCCGAGGACGCTGCCGCACCCGCCCCTCCTACTGCAGGTGCAGGCGGGCCTGGAGAAACGTCGTCCTCACTTCTTCTTCTCGTGCGATCCCGGCCCCTGCGTCGACTGCGGTCACGTGACAACATCTTGCGCCTCTTGGGGTGGGGCCCAACACCCTCCTCGGGTAGGGAGATATCAGAGACGCTATCATCTGCCATTGCCCAAGGATTAGGGTTCACGGGTTCACGGGTTCATTGACCAACGGGTTCACGGGTTCACGAGAGAAGAGCCGGGAAGATCCGGGAGCTGAGAGCCTGCCAAAATCCTATTGGCAAAGACTCTCTGCTATCAAATTAGCACACTGTACATTGCTAATCGCAACAAATGCTCCGGCCTCCCCGAAAACTGTGAAGAATAATTAATGTTGCAAAGAGGAAACCACGAAAAGAATATTGTAATTCTTCAATGTTGCGCGAGAATAGAATTTCTTTCCCTGTGTCACAAATGAACGATGTGATGTACATGTAACTTCAATATGTGATCCACCATCGTTATCAAAAAGCAATAAGCCAGTAACCGTGAGCGGTTAATGTGCGATAGAAAAACAGACACCTGTGAGATCGATGCGTGATCCGAACACGTCTCGTCAGACGCCAAATAGATGCGAAATAGTGGGCGCATCTGCGAACAACGAACCGAAGAAGAACCTATTAGTTAATTATGACCAGCGGGTGCGAACGATGGATCATGAATCGCTATCATCGGAGTAGACCCTGGCTTTTCGCTCGAACCGCAGAATGTCTGCGCTCACCGCGGCGGCACTCTCGGGTTCCTCGTCTCCGAAACAACTGAACTTTTGATCCTTTCTTGAGTTTGCCGTCGTCACTCGCGCATGACAGTGCCGGTCTCCCCCCGGTCCTCCGGCTCGTGGCGCTGAGCTGGGCCTCGTGTAGTTGCGAATCTGCATCAGGCCACCCTCCCGGTGAGCCTCCAACGCGCATTCGTAGTCCTCCAAGGAGCTATAGTTCCAGTCGAGAGTCGGATATTTCTTGCCGTACGAATTAGCGACCCGCCCTTGGGGGTTCAGGACCTAATGATTTATTTAATCAACATTCCACACGATTGGAATTTAATAAACATTCCAGCACACGAACCAAGTAAAGGGAACCGTCACACCCACGTCTCCTCAAAAACGCACCGCGTTACATTAACATTTTGATATTAACCCGACCCATAACATTGACCTATATAGTCTTTAACAATACCGTCCGCATTTTTCGCACTTCCCTATCCTTCTCTTGCCTGAGACGCTCGATTTTTCGCTGTTGCTCCTCTTCTTGTTTCTTGAGACAGTCCAAATACAAGATATTGTCGACTGTGAAATCCAAGCGGAGGTTCCTGTCGTCGAATTCCGTGACCTTCCTCCCGTACAAGTCAATGCATGGCTTTTTTGACCTCCCGTACGCGGAACGAGGGCGGGCGCTCACCCCTCCGGACGTGATCGGCGTGTTTCCTTTCCGGCGGCCCGGTTTTTCGGGCCCCTTCCGCATCGCGGATACCCACCCTCCTCCCAAAGTGCGAATTTTTTCAGGCTCCTCGTGGTTTCTTCTTGGGCCTTTTTCAGGCTCGCACACTTTTGACAATACTCGACTTTCATGGCCAAGCTGAATAATTGTGCTAGATGCCGTCTTTGTCCTCTCTGTCCTCGTCTCTACACCGTGAACGCAGCTTTCAGGAATTCCGCTTTCCTTTCCCACAAGCCGCTCATACGCGGCCAATTTTTCCCTGATTTGCACCTGAGTGAGAGACCCCGGCCCGACAGGAGTGTTTGTCTCGACCCACCTGTCCCTTGTCATGCCTCCCAGTTGCGGATCTTTCTTTAAAACCCCGGTTGTAGTATTTCCGGTATCATTTCCCAGATGAGTTTCCGCATGTCCCAGACTCCAGGAGACCATTCCAGTCGAATTCCCAGTCTTGGAAATGTCCTCTAAGCTGCCCACTGCTGCCAAAAAGGGGTTGTTCCCCTCCGCAAATGGAGGAATGAGGTCCCCCGGCTTCATCCTTCTTCTCTGCGACGACGTGGACTGTGACGAAGCGGCTTCCGGTGGTACGGCAGCACTTCGGTCCTCGGGACTCCGCATTTTGTCCAGCGCCTCCGCATGCGCGGAGGCGAGATAGCCGCCCTGCCGAAAGTGGCCTCCGACCACTTTCGAGCTCGGACTCACGTCGACTCGCGTGGACAGCAGCGGACCGTGCTCGCCTTCGAATCGCGTCTCAGACACCACATGGTGCAAGTTGCCGGGATACCGGGTCACCACCGCGGGCCGCAGAATCTCTTCCGTTTTTGTAGGATTTGTAGGATAGCAGGCCGCGGTAGTTTCGGAGGATAGTAAATGTTTGTGCATATTATCTCGAGGTAGTCCTACCAATCCGCTACCCCGTCCTACCAATCCTCCGCTGGGCCCTTCGCTACTACTGGGCCTCTCGCCTGGCATCTTCGAGGCGCTCAGCACCTCCGACAGGTTCTGCAGGGTCCGCGCAGATACCGCGGACACGGGTCGGCCGCCGCGCTCCCCGAGCACAGAATTCGGTCGCGAGTCCGATTTTTGCGCCGACGAAACCGCACGCGAGGACACGGGACGAGCAGCCTCGGTCTGCAGGCGGGGTTTCGCCGTATCTGGTCGAATGTCGGACTCATTCTTCTTCACGGGCGGCTTCACTTTATGCACATCGAAACGCGGGTACCCATCTGGAACAAGTTGATATGGGAAGAAAAATTAAGGATTGGTACACTGTCCACACTATTAGCCAAGGTGCTACTGCGGAATTACTCAAACTGTGCTTCTGTATATTTTCCTCGTAGCCATAGTCACAGTCACACTGTAATACTGTACAAAAAAGTTATGACTCGAACCTGGTGGCTTCGCCGCGAAATAACTGTGCGCTGTCTGCGGTCTCCCAACATTGCGCATGAAGGCGTCGAACATCTTGTTGGTCCGCATCTTGCTCCAGCAGGGCCCCCTGAATGACAGTTCGGAGAGAGTCCACAAGATAGCAACTCTGTTTCAATGTCTAACATTCCTTCGGTCTGAATTGTATAAAGAAAACCAATGCAGCAAAACAATACTTAACAGAAGCAACAAATCTTGCAAACAGGGGTCAGAAGTGAGTCTGCAAGGGAGGGGGGAGTTCTAATAGTGGAGTAGCATACTTGCAAAACTCCGTTCCCTCCTTCGCCTCGCGGATCTCCTGCAACGTGTCCCCAAGCTCAGAGGAATAGTCCTCTTCTATCCCTCTCCCGGGACTTTCTTCGTGATACACCATGGGACTTTCTTCTTTGGATTCTTGGCAATGAATTGATGCAATAATAGAGTATACACCCTCGTGATACACCAATCTTTCACTCTTTGGTGGTCCAAGCTTTTGAGTATTTATTTTCGACCGACAAACGACACAGATCTGCTGACAGTATTACGATTTCCGGCTTTGTTTTGCATGAAAAACAACTTCTCTCCTAGGCTCCGACTCCGTCCGATCCATCCAGTCCTCCTTCTTCAATGACTCTCTCTCAATCAAATACCGGTTTTCATCCCTTAGGGTCCGTTTTCATTCCTGTGCGGAAAGAACATTTTGGTAAAAACGATTTAATGCGGTCCTCGCCTTTCCAAACCTCAAAAGCCTCGCGCACCGTTTCAGCTCGTCAAGGAATATTCCTTAAGGCGGTTCATCAAGGGTGGTTTTGAGGTGTCCCGGTCCCAGCTAGAGTGCGTCACCTCGATGCGCTGACTCATCTTATCCAACGTTTCTTTCAGCATATCCGCAAATTCAAATGCCATGGCCTCCATTTTCAGGGTCAAAGACCTTTTTTTCAGTACAATTTTCATTAATTTTAGGATAAGCTTCAACTTCGTGTATGCGGTTCGGGCCGCGGATCTTAATGCCCGAAACGGTCCTAATGTTCCAATAAATACCGAATTTCATCGTCCTTCGCGTGAATGATTTCATCCTTTTCTATCGCTGTCTTTACAATGTCTTCCCGGACCGTCTCAATCTCTGCCTTCGACGACGCGACCTGAATATGGAGGAAATATTCAAGACACTCCACCTCCAGGCTCAAACTCTTAATTAGTAATTACTCTGCAGGAGTCTTCAGGTTGTTTTTTTGACTCTTCCAAGTAGAAATAATACCTGCACTTGCAAATCCTCTATCCGCTCATTGAAGGAGTTCTGCATTTCGGTGTACTGCCGTTGCATTTCTGCCGTGTTCTCTAGAGATCTCTCGCTTTCCCGACCGAACCCAGCGTCCAACTCCGTGATCGTCCTCTTGTGCGAGTCCTGATCCTTCATGAACTGGCCTATCGAGTCATCCTTCACCACTGTGTTTGGGGAAAGAATTTATTTTTACACAGTGTAACACCATTTAAGCATTAGCATGTATAAAATATTTTTTTCGCACGATTCCGCTGCGTCTACGTGGACGACATTGCAGATATTTAGTTACGATTCTTCATTTCGGTCCAAATACTGAGTCGGTATTGCAGCACTTCGAGTCGCTTCTGGAGCATCTTATTCTCCAGATCGTAATCCTTTTCCTCCCCACCGCCGCCGCCGCCGGCGGCTTTTTTGGGCGGCATTCTGCCTCCTTGATTAACAAGGTTTGCGCTTTTCTTATCAAAAAACTTCCTAGATTTACACCTCACTTTTCACAGTTTTGATCAGGTATAGAATCCGAATCCTAGATATTGATAATATCTATAATCTCTCCTTGTAACAAGTCTGTCCTCTCGCTGCGCCCCGCTACAATCTCTATCTCACAACTTCTCCGCGAACGCAGTCGCTGTGTTTACACTCTTCACTTTGTGCGAGATACATGGGAGCTCTCTCTTTGAGGAAGATTTTCGCTCAAAATCCTATAGTCTCAAGTTAATATAACTAAACACAAAAATCGTGACGGTACTACGCAGGCAATTAGTATACGGCAGTCAGACAAGAACTGGCACTTGATGGTTAATAAATATTCCTACACAAAAATTTTCGCGGGAAATCCTGTCACAGAAGCTATTCTCAAACGTTTTTGTTTTTTGGAGGTGGTGCACCAGAACCGTATAGACGTCCTGTTTCTAATGTTACAACATACACTGCGTCTCGAAAAAACGCACCACATCGGCGTGTCCCTTCTTCGCAGCATGGTCTTTTGGTGACATGCCCCTTTCGTCCAACGTGGACGGGTCGGCATTCAGAGCCGCGATCAGGAACTTGCAGAGCTCCAGGTTCCCACTACGCGCAGCCCAGTGGATTAGCGTGTATCCGCGATCCCACTTCGTGGCGTTCCAACCGCGCTTCTCAACCTGTTAATTTTCATTTAATGCACACATTGAATTTCATGCGGGACCGCTTGCCGCTTCCGTCACTTCAACTTGTGAGCGTCCCGGGACAAAAATATTTCTCAACGTTTACGATCTTAACTTATAGTCTTATTGGTATCTTGCATTAATACCTTT
>JACKZZ010017518.1_pt1 | contig 10591 bp, 6 predicted proteins | sample 8027871 | NCBI WGS metagenome assembly JACKZZ01 (sample SAMN15724774, study PRJNA655200) | protist metagenome | isolation source: fluorescence activated cell sorting (FACS) single amplified genomes of... | place: USA: West Boothbay Harbor, Gulf of Maine | collected 2000-07-19
GAAGGTGTCAGTGTTCAAGAACAATATCTCCTCCTATTTGCAGATCCTCCCCAAGTTCTGGTCAAGATTTCCAATTGTGATTGGTCTTAAAAGTACACAGCGGCATAAATTAATTTTTTGTTTCCCCCACACCCTGGCCCGACTCCCGGCTCCGGACAGCTCAGACTCGGCCTCTGACACTGAATTGCAATCCAGCAGTGTGCAATCCAGCAGTCAGCAACTCAGCATCGCCCCGACCCTAGTAGTGATATCCTCGGATGAAGACACAGAGAATCAGAGCGTTGCCAGCAGGACGAAGGCACGCCACCGAACCTCGGCTATTGCACCGCCGATTGAAAATATCGCAAACGACCCTCCCCCGACATCTCAACCCACAGATAACAACCCCTTGACCGATTTACAAGTCAGACAACGAGCACCTCAAAAACAATTAAGCCGCTGCTTGGAAAATCGCACAAGGATTGAGTCACCTATGAGTGAGATATCGGATGAGGAAGTTGATTACGGTTCTTTTGCAAGCATTGCTAATCCAGATACCGATTCGGATCGTTCATGGACTCCACTCTAGATTTCAGTTTTCAGTTTTCAGTTCGCAGTACATTAATTTTAATTACTTAAATAACAGCCAATTTTCTTGTGATAGATAACAGCCAGTGTCTTGTTTTTTTGATAGCATTAACACAGCATATTAAATAATTACTTCAATTTTTTGTTTTTAATGTAAAAAGTCAGTGTTACAACCTCGTAACATATATTGATTAAAAAATAAATGGCCTGTTCAGAGCGTTCCGCCCTTTAATTTGGTTTCTCTTTCATGTTTCTGCCACTTTTGTGGGCAATGGGTTGTGTTCGATTTTGCATCAGGGAGGCCTGGTGCTTACGTCCATAATTTTCAGCGACCCTTCGCTGAAAATATGGACCGTTCCAAAAATAACATAGACAAATAATGTAAGCTCCAAAGGTTGATTGCGTTTCTGTAGTGTAAAGGGTTTTGCGGAGGACTAAATCTGTTAGCTCTGGGTTTCCTTTACAATGAACGTACACGCACCATGTCAACACAGCGTGATATAACATTCCTGGGTTTCGAATCCACGTCTGAATGATGGCGTTGTAACGTTTTTCATCGATTGAATTCATCCACCCCTTTTTCACGCAAACGAGCATTAAATAGTCCAACCCGCCGGGGAAACCGCTTGCGAAGAAACAACCGTGGTTCATAAGAGTTCCGGCCTGTACAGCGTATGCAAGTGGGAGCATAACAATGCACATGACTATGTGGTGCACCCAATCGATAACAGTCAGGGGTTGAAAAGCCATTATATGGTACAGGTGCAAGCCCAAAATGATCATGCAACTCCGAGTATCCGTCTCTTTTGCAAAATAGCTGTCCAGAACTGGCTGTTGGTATGACATAAAGGTATCGGGAAAAGCCATTACGGTCACCGCCGCGTTGCAAATAACGTGGAGGGACAGGTACCGTCCATTTTTGTCGTTTGGGAACCACCCAAACAACTTGAAGCACTGGTCAACAATGAAGTAAAATAGAATAGAGGACATCATCAAAATCCCGTCGGCCCTCACGTCACTCGTCATGTTGTCCGAAAACACGGGATACGTCCCGTCTGCATTAGCCATAATGCGTCCAGTAAAATAACCACTCTCGGCCTTTCTTTTACCTTCCTGTGAAAACAATAGTCGGGCGCTTTCCTTTTGTTCGACTGAGAAATTGCAGTTCCTATACTTGCATGTATTTCTTGTACAGAGCTCTAAAACAACAAGATGATTGTTTAATTATTATTAATATGATATAAAATAATAATTATTCTTGTGAGAAGTTGGAACGAACGGGGGACGGGGGAAGAAGAAGAAAAAGAGGGAAGAAAAAAAAATATTCAAGGTTGTTTTTTTAATTATTAATAAATACAATAACACAGCAACACAGCACACAGTTTCAGCACAGACAATAGAGTATGATATTTTATATCGCGCTTCTATCGTGAAAATAAGGAATCCTCCTTCCTCCCTCAACATTGTACACTGTATGCTCTGATCATACTGTACCTATTATAAAGAATTGTATTGTTTTTAATTATCAAAATGGTTGGCACCGTAGTACCTGGTATAAAATATAATACGGTACCCGTACGTACTCTGGTGGTGTACGGAGGTATAGAGGATGATTTTATAGTCTAGTTAGTATATAAATTAATTTTAATATAAATAATATATAATAGTCATTGTAAACATACTCGTACTGTCTTCTTCTATATAATAAATAGACTGACTAATTAATTTCGCGAAGAAGAACGAAAGAAGAAGAAAAAAAGAAGAATTTGAAACTTGGTGTTTGTTGTGTTGTGTTGCTGTTCTTGTGGGCGGGTTCCGTTGTCTGTTGTTTGGTAAAGCTTAATAATATAATCGAATAATCCTGCCTTGCAGTATCCTCAATGTAGTTTGTATGGTGTTGATTTTTAATAGAAAAAGAAATGAATAAATACGGATGGGTTTAGACATCTTCTAGTAAGGAACTTGGTGCTATAGATGTAATGGAGAAAAAGCGAAAGAGATCCGGGGCGACAGAAATTGCACTCACGCTCTTCTCCTTTGCGTATAAGAATGGAATTCCTGAGGGCTGTCTTTACTACGCCGACCTGAGAGCGCTTGAGAACCCTGCATGGAAAATACGGGACTATAAAACAAAAACAGGTGTAGATGGGGATGTAAAAGCGTTTGTGTTTAAAAGTGCTAGGGCACAAAAAAAATATGCAGATATCTTGGGGTCATTAAAACGTCTGCAAGAAGTTGCGAACGGTGCGTTGAAAGTAGGCATTGGCTGCAAATCTGGGCAGCACCGTAGTGTGGCATTCGTGGAAAAGCTATCGGCAGAGGCCAGTTTGAACGTCACCAATGTCCTTCATTTGGAACAAAGTAAAGTAGAGGGTATAGCGCGCCTTCCAACTTTTCGTTGCTCGTGCTGTGGTATCAAGCCGAAGGGGTGCAACGAGATGAACATCCACCTGTTGGGTAAGAAGCATTCCAAGAAGCAAGCGAAGCTTCGCAAACGTCGGGGACGCTTGAATCCCGGGGAAACGTCGTGAAGTGTGTAATAGAGTTCTCTGTGTAAATAATGCAAATGATTTGTTCTATAAAAAGTGATTATTTGTACATGTTAACTTATTGCTTGCCTTTCTTTTTTGGGAGAAGAACAGCGTGTATGTTTGGGAGAACACCACCGGCTGCGATGGTAACACCACCCATAAGTTTGTTCAATTCCTCGTCGTTGCGGACGGCCAACTGGATGTGGCGTGGCACAATGCGGGATTTCTTGTTGTCACGTGCGGCGTTACCGGCAAGTTCCAAGATTTCGGCGCACAAGTATTCAAGGACAGCAGCCATGTATACTGGGGCTCCGGCACCGATACGGGCGGCAACTCGGCCTTGGCGCAAGTAGCGGGCTACACGGCCAACTGGGAATTGCAAACCGGCCTTGGCACTGCGGCTGGTGCTCTTGCTCTTTTTCTTTCCGCGTCCTCCTTTTCCTTTTCCTGACATATTGATTTGTTTGTTTGTTTTGTTTATATGCTTTTTATATAATGTTTTTGTTTACTTCTTTGTCTTTTCTTCTTCTGAGTTGTTCCGTTTCTTTTCACTTTTCTATCTCGTCCGGCATGCAAACACAAACCTTGCGTGACTTGTGAATCTGTTGTTGCATGGAGTGAGTCAGTTGTTGTAGTTGTAGTACTTGGTAAAAGATGTCGTCGTTCTTCTTCTCCTTGGCGGCAGTGGTGGTGTGGGTTAAATATTTGGAAGAAATTAATAAATAACATAAACATAGCATTGAAAATAGAATATAGAAAATGAAACAGACAAGGTAGAACGTTGGTAAAGAGAATATAAAGATATAATATGTATGTAATGTAATATATATATAAAATATTAACATATAAATAGAACTATCATCTAATAGTATTAATGTTATAACTATGTATTATTAATGGATATAGTAATTAACCAATCAAATACGTTTGTGTAGTACATGTATTGTAATTATATAATTTCCTATTTGTAATAATGTAATTAAATAGTAATGTACATTGTTTATAGTTACTTCATTTTCAATATACAATATTATATAGGATAATAATTCCTTTCAATTGAAATGTATGGTATTAATATTACACTTTAAATAATATACTATTATTTGGTCGTTTATTTATAGTTTATTACATAGGTATTTTGTATATAATTTTTGAATTAGTATATTCACTTTTTTTAAATGCTATATTCATACTATTTCAAAACAATTTCTTTAAAAAGGGCGCGGAAGATAAATGAAATTCCAAAACTTGACTTTTATTCTATTTTCAATGCTATGTATATGTTATTTTACATAAATATTTTCATTTTCTCTTTTTTTTCTTCTTCTTCTCCCATTCTTCCTTCTTCTTCTTTTTTTTCTTCTACTACCGCACTACGAGACCTACCACTACGACCGACAGATTCAACTCATGCAAGAGTTGTTCCGGACTCGACTGGATAGAAAAGAAAAAGAAAAGAAACAAACGAAGGGAAGAAAAGAAAAGAATTAACCAAAAAATATATATAAAAACATATAAACAAATCAAAATGGCCAAAACTCCAGCAAAGAAATCCGCAAAGAAAGGTAGCTCCGGCAAACGCCGCCGCCGCAGGGTCGAAAGTTTCTCGATCTACATCTACAAAGTCTTGAAACAGGTACACCCAGACACCGGTATGTCCAAGAAAGGTATGTCCATCATGAACTCCTTCATCAACGACATCTTCGGAAAAATCTCCGAAGAAGCAGGTAAACTTGTACGATACAACAAGAAAGCCACCCTTTCTTCCCGCGAAATCCAAACCGCGGTACGACTTGTACTTCCAGGTGAATTGGCCAAACACGCCGTCTCCGAAGGTACCAAGGCCGTCACCAAATTCACTTCCGCTTAAGTGCACTCAGTGAATTCTATTTATTTAAAATAGAAAACCAAAACAAAAATGGCTTTCTTCAAAGCCGCATTTAGAACCAAAAGAAAAGGAACGTCTCTTCTACCGTGTACAGTTTACTCTTTTACAATTACCTGCGCCCCACCCTTCTCTCCCCACCAGTTTTTTTGACTCTTCCTGTGAACGCAGTATCACTCTAACGAAATAGCATAGCGTGTTAAATTTATAATTTTTACTTCTTTCAAAACATAAAGAGGAGTTACGACTAAGATTTATTTCTTTATCAGGTCAGCTGTACGCGCGACATTTAAATAGTTTTTAGCTTATGCCATGTTAAGATGTAAAAATACTCTTACTTAAGCTCCACTGCGGGCGTCTGCTGCTTCATTCCGTGCCGCCTCGCTTTCAATGGGTTCACGCCTTGAATCAGTACGACTACTTCCTCCCAGACCACGCTCCCGGCTAAATTCGCTACCATGCAAGTGTACGTACCGACGTCGCCCTCAGATGCGGACAATATCGTGTACTTTTCGGAAATAGCCCCAGGAATGTCTACCCCGTTCATTCGCCACTGAAATTTTGGCTTCGGTGACCCGGCAAGAACATGTACGCCAAGAGAAATGCTGTCCCCTGGTAATACCAGGATGTGCGAAAAGTCGCTTTTGACAATGGGCGGCGATGCCACGTGCAAGACCGACTCTTCCCAGATGACCGTGTCCCCTTGCCTGTTCGACACGGCACACGTGTAAGTGCCTTCGTCTTCTACGGTGGCTGCTCCCAACACCATCAAGTGGTCGGTCGCACGGGGTATGTCGACGCCATTGCGGCGCCACTGAAATTTCAGCATTTGCTCGCCTTTCCAGTCAACGTTTACTCGAAAAATAACCTGTGATCCCGTCGACACCCACTGGTTCGAAATATGAGAGTGGACGACAGGCGGTCCTTCTCTGTGGGAAGGTACAGTGCCCGCTGACTTCAGCGTTCTTTCGGCGTTCTTAGCCGCCCTGGCTTCAAAAGCAACCGCATCCTCCGCGCCGAGCAATTCCACAGAACCGAGGGGGGCGTCCGTCGAGGGCACCTTCTCGGCGTCAAAAATGTCCTTTCCCGCGGCCCCGTGGGACAACGGCGTGCGTCCGGGCATGCCAAAGGATGCAACTCCCCCTCGAACAGTAGTCGCGCGGCGGGCGTCAGGCGCAACAAAGGCCGTTCGCGCGGCGTCCTCCGGCGGTGGCGCCAGGGCGCCTTTCAGGATGCTGTTCACCTCCTGCCTCACTTGGGCCAACGACAGGTAGCCAAATATAATGTAAAACATGATTTTCGTAAAACTCCACTGATCGCCTGCGCTTGGTTTCCCCAACTTGTCCATCGCGATGCGGTCGCAGTCCTCCTGCTCCATTCTCCTGCTGGATTCGGAAGGCAAAAGGACGGCATCTGCTACAATGACGCTCTGGTCCGCTTCCCTCCCGTCGCGTTCCTGCGAAAATGTTGGGACCACGACATCTTTGTCTTGAATTGTGCCCCCCATCAACAAGGGCTGGGGGCTGCTCGGCCCGGGCGATCCCGGTTTCTCGGGGTCTTCCACGTGCGGTTCCGCCGCTGGCCCTTCCACCGGGTCGATCTCCACGATCTCCTTTTTCGGGGGTTCTCCTCCGCCCCCACCGCCTAAGGAGGCTGCCAACGACAGCAGTCCGATCCCTACCATTGACCTATCAAGCTCGTCGTGGTCGACATCCAATGTGCCAGACGAGTCTTTTGCGCTATTGTCTACCGAAGAGGCCCCCGTCACCCCATTGCAATCGTACCATTTCTGGCAAGGGTGCAACAGAAGGTCTGGGCGCCAACCGTCTCCTCTTGAAAATTTTCGTAAGCTACTGCGAAAAAAAGATTCCATCCCACTTTCTATCGAGGTGTGACGGTCTTGCAGTACATGGAACAAGTTCGCCCTGCCCGCCTTGAGCATGTTTTTCAAGGACTGGAAGGCGTTAACGTTCATGCTGCGGCCTAAATTGTTCGTCAAGTCAAACGGGTCTACAATGTTGCACGCGCGGACGGAAAACTTTTCGTGGATGAACGTGTTTGCCTTGGCCATGCCGTTAGAGACGTTGAAATGGTGGGAGGATCGGCCGGACAGCTCGCTCGTGGAGGTGCTCGTGGTGGTGCAGGGGCTACTGACGCTGCTGCGGCCCGAGCAGCTGCTCCCGTCGCCTCCGTTGGATTTTTTCCGGGACAAAGAGCCGTCCATGGCCCGCTGTCGCAGGGCAGTCACCAATTTCTGCTGGAACGACTTTATGCGAAGGGACTTCTTGCTATTACTACTGCTGGCAGCGTCGTCTCCGAAGCTGGTGCTCGCGGCATCGCCAGCAGAACCACTCTCCACGTTACGCCGCAGCGGGATTGGGCCGAACATGGACACGGCCGTGGACTCCCACGAAAAAGATGAATAATAATTTAAAAAGAGCACCAGCGCGTCTAGGGGGTGCTTGATGGAGCAGACGGAGCGCCCCTGCGACGGTCGCATGTGCTGGACAAAAAGTGCGGCGATCATGATGGAGAGCCCGTACGAAGACAAACCCCCGAACCGGGCCCCTAGGACTGGCTTCTCTTTTACGACCTCAGCCTTCCCCCCGTCCGTCCGCGCAATCGCCGCAAACCTTCCGCCCTCGTAGCTGCACCACGCCTTTATCAAGATGACACTCTTTTTAAACAAATGATCTACACCAATTAATCGATCCAACGCTTCAAAATACGACACTGCCGCCAGGGACGGACGACTCAATCGACAGACATCTACCGTGATGTTGTTGATTACACACTTCACCACCTTAACGTGACCATTTACGAAGGAAACGTTTCGTACGTGGTGTTGTTTTTGGCCCCTGTCGAACTCCCCGTGGTGGCTATTGTCGCTCTCTTCGCACCCAGCGAAACAGAGCGTCTCGTTCACGGCCATAAGGCACGCCGAGTCCTTCTGCGTCGGCGACCTAGGGCGGGCACTGCTATTATACAAATCGTTGTTCACGCCAATGACACCAACGTCTACGTCGCTGTCCGGAAGGTACGTTTTCCACGCGAAACTCCCGTTCTGGTACACCTCTAAACCTTTCTTTACGAGCAACTCCCGTAAATACACTAAAACTTCCTTTCGGCACACCTCGGACGACGGAGACGGCTGCAAACACTCGATTAGTGCGTCCACGTGCGTACGCATGGTTTGCATCTTTGCCGATATATCATTGCCTACAGGGGCGCCACCCTTTCCCAACGACATAGCTGATCGGTGCGGTTCTTTTCGTCTATTTAGTACGGTGCTCAAACTCGCCTCTCGAAGCGCGCCACAACGTCTAGTTAGCACACACACACGTAGTTCCCTATCTTTAGACGACTACTTTTGAACCTCTCGTTCCACACTTAGAATAGAAACAAACAGACGAACAAAACGAAGGAGAGAAAGAGACACAGGAAACAAAATTTTATGTACACTACTCCGTCCACACCCTCATCAATTGTTAACACATCCATTCGTGTGGTGCACCTTCTTCGTACCTAATCTATTGTTCCGATTTGATACTTTGCTTACAGTACTACTTTCTCAATTGTTGAGTTTTCGGTCGGTGGTCTTATTTTCTTTGTTATTGTAATGTAATGTTGGTTGCTGTTGGAGGAGCGAGTTCATTTTTTTTTATTTATTATTTTTTTTATTATATTTAATTATTATTAAAATGATTCCTGTTGTTGTAGTACATTGTACAGTATAATAACTAGTAGTATTTTTCTTGCTTCTTCTTCTTCTCTTCTTCTTCTTCTTCTACTTCCTCTTCTATCCTCCTTATTTTATTGTATTAATTATTCTATCATCTTCTTTAAATATATTAAATTATTATTTATTTTTTCGATTCTTCTTCTTCTTTGTTTGAGTGCTAAGTGCCCCACCCAACCAACAACAACAACAACTTCACCTTTTCTTTCTATTCTATATTCGCTTAGACTACCACTTCACCACCTTAATTGTATTTATATGTATTAAATAATTTGAATATAATAGTCTAGCTAAGTAGTATAGTAGTTTTATAATATATCTAAGCAGAGAGACTAATTTTAAAATAATTATTTTTTAATTATCGCTCGCTAGACGTTATATAGTGTTATTTTGTTTACTATTCGTTCGTATAAAATATGATACTCTCATAATGTACAATATGATGCTTCAACGAACACATCATTATCCAATCAGCTGTAGCGCTCAATTTCGGTCAAAAATATATATTCTATACTACGTCAATGTTAAATGTTAAATACAAGGGAAAATATATAGACTTTTTTATTAGTGCGCACAGTACAGTAGTACTGAATGTACAGTAGTGAACATTGTATTCAATTTTTAGTTTTATTATTATTTATCCTACAAAATACGAGGATAAAAAAGCAAACAGTACTCTATGTAACACACAGTACAGTAAGTAAACAGAGCTGAAAAAAGGAAAGAGGTTTGAATTTAATAGAAAAAATAATAATACTGTGTATAATAGATAAATAAAAAATAATAAAAGAGAAAAAAAATTGAATGGGATCGTGTTATAGTTAGGGTCTGTGGAGAAACTGGAAAGGAATAATAAAAATAATTAAATTTAAGTCTTTTTTCTTATTTTCGCCTTTTCACGATAATATACATACAACGGTACAGGGGTAGGTACAGCAGTAAAACAAAATAACTTGCAGTCTTTACAAGGTAAGAATAGCAGCATTAACAGAACTTTCTAGAAAAGAACAATAACAATAAATATCATCATCAAACAACAAACAACAACAACAACAACAAAAAGAAGAATAAAGCAATTCAATAATAATTCGGCAGTTACGGCAAACCACTGTACCGGATCGAATGTTTCCTACGGGAAACACGAGTTAATCGACCATGCGATCAATTGAAAGGTGGCCTTAAATTGCCGCCTATCTTTGTTCCTTATTTCTGACTGCGGAATCGTACAGCCTGGTGTAGAAGTGTAGTAAAATCATATGGGCAACCGGAAAAGTTTGCCTAAAGTGCAGAGCACTGATATTGTTAAAGCAGCGAAGGAAAAGAAATGGGAGAGAGTGAAGGCTATGTTAGAGGACGGGTATGATCCCAATGTACAGTTAAATTCCCGAACGGCGCTTCACTATGCAGCAGAGTATGAAGAATGGTGTCGAAAGGAGTGGCGAGAGAATATAGGGCCCCTGTACCTACTGCTAGTGAACGAAGCCAACATTGAGGCAGCAGACGAAGTGGGAAGCACGCCCTTGCACTTTGCAGCCAGAAAGGCAAACGAAAAAACGGTGAGGTCTTTATTAGAGGCAGGGGCGAACGTCGAAGCGAAAGACATATACGGTTCTACTGCCTTGATTAAATGTGCCGGTGCGAGGCCCGTTCTTGTGGACAACGGTCCGAACGGCCTACAAAGGCAGCTCGACAACTGGAAAAAATGTATAGAAAACACTTGCGCCGCCCTGCTGGAATACTCAGCGAGCGTGAACGCCGAGCTCTATGACGGTGGAACGGCTCTTATGATGGCAGCCAGGGGCGGCAACTTACAAGTTTGCGAGCTCCTGCTGCGTTCAGGCGCAGACAGCAGGGCGGTGCACACTGGCG
>JACKZZ010005096.1_pt1 | contig 10589 bp, 11 predicted proteins | sample 8027871 | NCBI WGS metagenome assembly JACKZZ01 (sample SAMN15724774, study PRJNA655200) | protist metagenome | isolation source: fluorescence activated cell sorting (FACS) single amplified genomes of... | place: USA: West Boothbay Harbor, Gulf of Maine | collected 2000-07-19
CGGTTGTTACCGATACCGATAAACTTGCAGATTGAGACGCTATCAATGAACCATTGGCGTAAAGTTTCAATGTTGAGCCGTCATAATTTGATGAAATGTAAATCCATTCATCTTGGTATGTCGTGCCACTCGTTAAGACTATATTCTGAACCTTGTAATAAATCTCACCGCTTGCAAGATTCAAAATATAAATTCCATCGTCGTCCCCATCTCTTTGGTCAAAAATAAAACCTAATTGTGAGCCATCAATATATAACCAAAAGGAAATGGTGTGATTTGTCGGGGCTAAAACGGCTCCCGTATCAATATAATCACTCGCCCCGTCAAACTCGGCCGAGCCTTGGGCGGGGAAGCTTAGCCCCTGGGTTATAAACTTACTTGCCATAACTAAGCCCTCCGTTATTAAGTTTAAGCCTCCGCTTAGTAGGCCTCTGCGTAGCAGGTAAAAAAATTGAGCCTTTCTCATTCATTAGTAGTATTTAATATAGTATAAACTTAGTACTTATTTACTTCTCTTTCTTTTGTATTATATACCAGTTACTGTCCTTACCAAGTAAGGTAATACCGTCGTAGCTGCGATCCATAGAGTAGGTAGCCTCGGCGTCTATACGCTCGCCGCTTTGGGGCGTGAGCGTTATAGTCCTATTAGCTAGTACGGTATCGTCCGTTTTAAAGCGTAGTATTGCGCCGGACTCTGCTGCGGGTAAATTGATCGTATACGTTCCGTTTTCCCCTTCGTAGCTAATAAAGTTAAAATGGTTACGCAGGCTTAAGGTTTCACTACCTCCAGGATTACCGGTAATTTCGTTTAGCGTTACGTTCACTCTATCGGTAGTAATAAACTCTCCTACGCTCGTAGTAGCTAAAGTACTGTTACCCGTAACCCCTAGCGTACCGCCTATCGTTTGGTTACCCGTAACCGCGCTAGTAGTTGTACTAACCGATACCGCATTTATAACCTCGTCCGTTCCTTGCTGGCTGCTTATTCTAGCTACAAAGTCAGCACCCCCACCGCTACCGACCGGAGTATCTGTAGTAATGTTACTTAGGTCCTTTTGAACCTTAAACCATTCGCTAGACCATTCGTCCATATTGGCGTTATAGGTCCCCTGCATAGGAAGCCAAAAAGCACTATCGAAGCTGTACCTTACCCCAAATGGGTAAGGCCCTACGATCGTGCCGCTATACCTTTCTATAGGTTTCTTATGTAAGCTTAGGACCTCGTTAGTAAGCAGCTTTAGTAAGCTCGTATAGCTACCGGTATTACCTCTACGCCATTGCGTAGAAGCTACCCAGTTGCTGCCGTCGTATACATAAAAGCTGCCCTGTAATCCGGTAGAGTCGCTTACCCTTAGCTCCCCTAAATCTAGTATAAGGTTACTGTTTATTTTAGTGTCCGTATTCGTAGCGCTGTATACTGTAACCTCGCTAGTAGAACCGTTATCGTTTAAAAATAAAGCTCTAAAGTTTTTACTTTGTACTATCTCGTTAAAATAACCTGGCACCGTTTGAGTATTGCCTAGTCGGTCGTATACATCCTGGAAATTAACGTCTAGCGTAGCGTCTCCTGCCACCGGTAGCGGAGGGGTTACAATAGCTACCGCAGTAGATAAATATAACCCGCTAGCCTCATTAAGGCCGATATCGCCGTCGATATGGTAATAGCTTGGGGTAGTGGTCCAAGTTGTAGCGCCGTATAGCTGCGCTCCCGTTAAGCCGGGCTGCCATTCTCTCTTTAGATAGTAAAAGGTTCCGGGGTTTAGTACGTCTTCTACCCTTACTTCTACCTCCCAAATAGGACGCCAAAACTCGAAGGCTATAGTACCGGGCGTACCGTTGTGCGTTAGCTGGTAAATTAGGTCTCCTATTATTTGAAGCCTTCCGTTATTGTCGTTATTTATAAAGCCTAAATCCTGCCTAGCCGTAGAAGGCAGAAAAGTTAAATTTGCAGAAAGTAAATTATTTATCCTCTCTTGGTTAAAAGAAACCTGCACCTTCTTAAGCGCTGGTAAAAAGTTAAACTGGTTACCCGCTAGACGTGCCCCTCCTCCGGTTGTACCGTCGAGGGTTACGTCGTCGCTCACCGTAGAGGTAAAAGCTTTAGTGCCGTTCTTGTAGTAGGCGCTTACGTTTCTACTGGTGTCCGTTCTTTCTATATACTGCTCGAAGTAGTAAACCCCCTCGCGCTGGTAGAACCTAGCGCCAAAAGCCGTACAAAGCTCTTTTAGGACCTCTAAATAATTAGAGTAAGTTACGGTGCCGTCTTCCTGCTTTTCGGAATACACCAAAGCGCTAAAGCGCGTTAGCGTAGTTACGTCGGTCGTAGCGTTGTACGTGTGTTGAGTGTCCCAAATATTTACACTAGTAGCGTAGTATAAATCGTCGCTAGCGTAAAGCGCATCTACGCCTATAGCATTTACTGCGCTCTCTATAAACTCCTCTAGCGTAGTGTTATTTACGTTTGTATACTCTTTATTCGATAAGTGGCCTATACCGTCTACAGCTGTAATATTAAAGACGTAGGGCTTATGCGTATCTTCCACCGTTACTAGGTCCTGCATTATAACCCCAGCCCAATAAAGTACTAACCCATTATCCGGGGGCAGCTCCGTATCGTAGTAACTCATTACTAGCCCGTCCTCTATACTTGCAGCTTCCGCGTATATACGCACGTAAAAGCGCTCCTCTTGGTATCCTTTTAAAGCGTTTATAAAGGTGTCAAAGGCGTCGCTATTATTATAAGCGCTTATAGTACAGTTAGAGCCTATAATAGGGCTTACTATATCGTCGGTTTCCCCGCTGTAGTTTAAGGTAAACCCATCACTAGCAACGGTAAAAGCCTCAGCGTCTCCGCTAAAGCTGCTGTCGTGGATCTCTACTTTAAAGAGCTTATCCGTCGAGCTGTGAAATTCACTATATAACCGTAACCCCATATTTAAAACCCTCTATATCTGCTTCGTGTTCTATTTGCTTTTTCGCTGCTTAGTAAGATGTCCTGGCCGGATAGCTTACCTACTACCGTTACGGTACCGCCACCGGCGCCGCCTATCATATTCTTAAGCTTAGATAGTGGGGCTATAACTTCCGGATCCATACGGGCGTTAGGGTTATCCCCTACTACCGCTAAAGTCTCTCCAAAGGCTAACCCCCCTTTAGCTAGTTTTATGCCGCTCATTCCAGCGAAGACGCCTTTAAAGCCGGTCGCAAAATCGGAAGCGGTCTTTATACTAAAGCCTCCTATACCAGCCATAGCTAATAAAGCTACTAGCGCGGCCGCTGCTACGGCTGCCGCTATAAGCTTTATTACTAACTGCTTTAAGTCGGCAATAACGCTACTGGTCATTTCTTTAAAACTCTGCTCGGTATCTCCTAAAGCTGCGTTTATTTGGTGCGTAAAGACGGTTTGAAACGCGTTACCTAATTCGTTAACCATTAGGCCGACTACGTCTACATTATTCTTTAAGCTATTGAAGGCCTCTTTAAGCTTGTTTATTTTAGGTTCTGCTTCTTCTGCTGCTTCGCCAGCATTTTCTATAACTGCTGCTGGAGTAGTAGAAGCACCAGCACCAGCTCCGCTAGTACCCGCTCCGCCCTTAAAGCTGAACATATCGGTAAGGCCGCCCCAAGCTTTTTTAATAGGCTCTACCATATTATCGATGCCCTGCTGTAGTCCGTCCTCCGTTACTAGCTCTATCTTGTCTTTAGGGCTAAATGAATTTTCTAAAGCCTCTCCGTAGTTATCACTAATACCGCTTATAATGTCGGTAACAGTATCTACTGCGGCGTCTTTAATATTATTTAAGCCCTCTTTAATCTTTTCTAGATCAAAAGTAAAAGCCCCTAAAAATAGCTGGCCTATACCTTTAAGGTTTTGGCCGAATCCATCAAATAAAGCTTTTCCTACTGTCCATAGGTTTTTAAAGCTTGCTATAACCAATTGAATAGCTACCCTAAAAATAGTGCTCTCGTTATAGAGGTCTATAAAGTAGTTTATTACTCCTACTAAAATGGGCCTTACTTGATCCCAAAATTTATACATAGCAAAACCAGCCCCAGCTATACCTACTATAATTAAACCTACCGGGCTAAGTAGTGCGCCTATCGCTGTAGCTATAAACCCTATACCGCTCATAATAGGGCCGCTTGCCGCTACTATAGCAGTAAGCGTAAGTATTGTAGTTTTAGTCTCGGTGCTAAGATCTCTAAAGCTGTTTATAGCTTTCGTTATAAACTCGGCTATTTTTGTAACCATTGGAAGTAAAGCAGCTCCTAGCTCTATACCTGCGTTACGTAAACTGTTTAAGGTTTGCTGGAATTTAAAGCCGGAGGTTTGGCTTACATTCTCGAAGCCCTCATCTACTATACCCGTACTATTACTAATATTATCCAGTACAGCGGCGTAGGTCTCGCCCTGCGCTCCAGCTGTACCGAGTACAGCGGATAGCGCGCGGACGTTCCCGAAGACGCTAGTAAGTGCCTCGTCGTTACCCTCGAAGCTTTGCATTAAATTAGCTAGGGTAGCTTGTAATCCTTCCTCGCTTACTTGGTTACGGAGGTCTTCCGCAGTCATTCCTAGAGTAGCTAAAGCGTTTTTAGCGTCAGCTGTAGGCTTTAAGAAGCTAGCCATAATACCCCGTAAACCTACTACGGCTTCTTCTGCCGGTACACCTAAACGGGTAAAGGTTGCGATATTAGCGCCTACCTCTTCAAAGCTTACGCCAAGCTGGGAAGCTATACCTACTACCCTACCTAGGGTAGGGGCTAAAGCTTCCGCCTCTAGGTTACCTTCTCTTACGATAGCGGTTAAAGTGTCGGTCGCTTGCGCTGCCGTCATTCCGCTAGAGCTGTAAGCTTGCATAACCCCGGTAAGGGCTTGCGCTATTTGTTGCGTATCTCCTAAGCCAATAGCTGAGGCTTTCGCGGATCGCTCTAAAACTTCCGTAGCTTCAGCGCCGCGTAAACCTGCGGAGCTGACCGTAAAGAGTGCCTCGCTTAGCTCCTGCTGGCTCTTACCAGTTTCGGCGCTTACTCCTTTTACCGATGCTTTAAAATCGTCTAGAGCCTTGCCCGTAATACCTACGAGGTTCTCTATCTTGCTAAAGCTGCCTTCTAGGTCGGTAGCCATCTTAACACCAGCTGCGCCCGCAGCAGCGAAAGGTAGAGTAACACTACTAGTAATATTACTACCTATGCGCTTCGCTTGGCTCCCGAACTTACGGAGGCTACGCTGTGCGATCTTGAGGCCTCGCTGGAGGCCGCTAAGGTTTGCACCTATGCTAATGTTAGTACTAGCTATTGTCCTTTTTGCCATTTGCTTAGAATTGCTTTAGCTTCTTTTTTTGTTAGCTTTGCGGCTTTGTGTTTGTTTTCCCAAGGGAAGCGGACTAAGTCCGTAGCTTTTACCTTTTTGTTTTTTGGTAGCTGTAGGTTTACTAGTACCGTAGTACTCCACCTCTCACGCTCCCAGCTTTGCTGCTGGCCTATTTCGTATAAATTAAAGAAGCCCTTAAGGGCGTTCTCTAATTCTCTAGGCGTCGCTTCGTAGAAGGTCGACGGCGTCCAGCTAAGCTGCCCTAAAGCTAGCTCCTGGTAATAGTCAAAAGTTAAAGGGGCTGCCGGGCCTTCACCCGGCGCCCCGTTTACTTTTTTTCCTCTTCCGAGGAATTAAAGCTAGAGCTAAACACGTTTAATACCTCCTCCATAGCTTCGGGCTTTTCGTCTAGCCAATCTGCTATATCTTCGATAGTATAGCTAAAAGGTTGCTTTTCTACTCTAGCGCCGTGCTTCAATCCACACCACACTAAAAAGAGCGCGTCTTTTAGTTTCATATTCTCGCCTAGTTTATCTAAGTCGGCCATAGTATAGCCGTTAGACTCGGTAAATTCCATAAGCGCAGCAAAGCCGAACTTAACCGGCCTGCTTACTCCTCCTATTTCTACGTGTTTAACCATTTGCTTTAAGTGTTTGTATTAGTGTTTATTACGCTACTGTAGAGTACGTAATAGCTCCCGTAAGCTCGAAAGTAGCCGAGTAAGTTACGTTATCTTCCATACCGCTAGAAACCTCCAAAGAAGTAACGTAAGCAGCAGCAGACCAGTAATGATCTCCGCTTACCTCGGTAGAAAATTTAACTGTAAGCTGTGAGCGTCCGCTCCAAGCTGTCATAAGATCATCGACGCCGTAAGCTGCATCTTCAGCGTAAAGCGCAGATACTGAAATAGTACCGCTCTTAGTAGCCTCTAATAAGTCGCGCGTTCCAGACGAGTCCTTACTTGTTGCGTCTCTTGTGTCCATCGACAAAGAAATAGAGCCCTCGGTAGCGTGCGCTATTAGAGTAGACCCTGCGTAAACCCCTAAAAGGGTTCCATTCATAATACCAGTAGTTGCCATTTTAATCTAGATTATTTAGTTGTTCTTCAATTATTACGGGGGCCTCGGCCCCAAATTCTACAGCCTTACCAGCTTCTATAAGCTCCTGGCCGTATTCGTTTACTACGCTTAAAGTTAGACCTTTCGCTAGCTTCTTACCACTAGGAAGGGTTACTTTTTTCGTTAGTGTTATTTTCATCGCTTAACTCTTATTATATACTCCGAGCTCGTTAGGTAGGTTTCCGTTCCTGGGTCGTTATTTACGTCTAAGTCGGTAAACTGTATAGAGTCAATAACTACACCTGCTACGGTTCCGCTGTAACGATCTAGAGCGGTTCGTATTTTTTCGGTTAAATCGCTAGCCTCTGCGTAAGTTTCGCTAGCTACTACAATATCGTAGCGTACCTCGTCTAAAGTACTTACCCCGCTCTTAGTATCGCTAGGGTCTACATTTTGTAGTACATATACAACAAAAGGAAAGGCAGCCTCTTGGGCTGCTATCTGCGGGTAAACGCGAGTACCTACGATAGCGCTTACGTCGCTGTCGCTGGTTAGTATTGAGTAAATAGCTTTTCCTTCGTTCATTATCTACTGAGCTCGTATAAGCTCTTATTTATAATGTTTTGTACTTCTTTATATAAAAGCTGCTGCGTTACTGCTTTCGCTTTTAAGTGTCCTTTTAGCGCGTAGTCCACGTTACGCGTATTTTTTATAGGTGCCTTAGCCTTTCCTCTTTTTAGCCCGTAATTAACTATAGCGGCGTAGTAACCGTCGTAAGTCTTACCTGCTTTGCTACCAAAGCGAGCCCCTACGTAACCCACTAAAGCGCCTCTTAATTTAGAAGGTACAAAAGCTATCGACCTGCGGAGGTTACCGGGCTTATAGTTAATGTCTTTTACCTTCTTCTTTGTTGTAACCTGGCCAGTATCGTTATAACCCTTACGCACCTTTTTACCTTCGGCGTCTCGGTTACTATCTTTAATACTAGCCTTTACACTTTTTACTAAAGGCTTAGCAGCTCTTTTAATACCCGCCTTAAACTGTCTAGCTTTCTTGCGGTCTATTTCTTTAAGCTTCTCTAGTTTCTTTAGTGCTTTCTCTAGGCCGTCTACTTCAAAGTAGATACCCTCTTTACCAGCATTTAAAAAACCACCGCTTTTAGTACCCGTTACTGCCATCAGTCCCTTAGTACAGTATCTATAATAAGGTAGCGCTCTCTACCCTCTAAGCTTACGCCTTCAATTTCGTAAGTCTTACCGCCCCAGCTTATCTTTACTGTGGCGTCTACGTCGCTGCGGTAGCGTATTGTAAAGCGTACCTTATTTAAGCTCGTTAGCTTCTCGGTGTCTTCCCCCTCTTTAGGGGTTCCTCTATAATCTACTTTAGCCCATACCTGCGCTAAGGTGCTGTACGTTCGTACGGCCTGGCCGAAGCCGTCCGTACTTACGCTCGCACTTTGTAAGGTAATCCTTCTATCTAGTTTACCCGGATCAATCAAAGCGGAAGACTCTATAAGGGTTTAGTAAATATTCGGAAGCTGTAGGTAGGCGGTGTACGCTGTCTACTCTCTTCTCGTACATTTCGCCAATCATTAAAAGCATAGCCATTTTTATGTTAGCCGGTACGTCCGAGGCTTGAGTATAACCACAAGTATAACGAACTATAACAGCGTTTACCGTGTCCTTAGTGCCGTACCAGCCGTACTCCGGGAAGATGCGGCTAGGCTCACTTACTAAGTCCGTACGGTAGTCGCTAGCGTTTACGGTAATTTCGTCGCCGTTGCCGTCGATGTATTTAACGCTCGCTAAGCTTTGTACTGGCCCTCTGCTTAAATAAATTATATTACGATCTCCGCGGAAAGGATCTACGCCCGTTTTATACACGGGGAAAAAATCGTAGAACTCCTCTATAACGGTAGTTAAAAGAAACCTTCCTAAGTAACTCTCGGCCATTTGTGTAGCCGCGTCAATAAGAACCCCTAGCAGGGTGTCCTCTGCGTCGCTATCTACGCGCAAATAATCCTTAACCTCTTGTACGGTTAAAGCTTTTAAAGTTGCTGGGGTAATTATCGTGTAGCTCATTACTTAGCTCTAGTATTTCTTTTAGTGCTTTTCTTACTTACTGCTCTTTCGGCTTTTACTGCCGGCTTCTCCTCTACTACTTCGCAGAAGCCCGCGTTTAAAAACTCAGCAGCAGCTGCAGAGGGCAGCTCTACTACTTGCCCGGAGGTGTAGTAGAAGTCTGCCCCTGCTATAGCTTGGTTAAATATAACCTTCATTAGCTGCCTAAGCTTACGCTTGTACTAAGTGCTTAATAGCTGAACCTTGCAATACGTTACCGTCGACTCTACGATAGGCGATATAGCCCGTAGAAAGTGCATCAGCGAAACGCTCAGAAAGTCTTAGTAACTGTACGCCGCCAGCTTCGTGAACGTAGTACTGCTTAAGATCTCCGAAAATAATAGACTTGTTACCAGTAGCGATACCGTCCATATCTTCGTTAATGTATACCGGCTTACCGAAAAGCATATCCGGCTCGCCTACGCTCATTCCCGGTACGTAAGCTGGGAAGTCGTTAGAAGATCCGAAACCTAATACGCGTACAGCTTTAGCTGTTGCGCTGTTCATCATAAACCCAGCACCAGGAGCGTTACGGTAAGAAGCATCTACTGAGTAGAATAAGTCCATTACTTCGCTAACTGTTACAGCTGTAGCAGAAGCAGCAGTTTTACCTGCAGTAGATCCAGCTACGATACCTTGAGGCTGTGAAGAACCCGTACCAGTAGTTAGGTGCGCGTTAATACCACGCTTCAAACGGTTAGCTAATTGGCCACCTACGAAGCTACCCAAATCAAAAGCGTTATCGCTGATTAACTGGTTAGATACTTTTACAATTTTAGAAGAGTAAGTAAACGGCTCGAACTTCACATTGGTAAATGTCATATCGCTTACAGTCTCTGCCGTACCTTCTCCTAAGATAGCAGCTACTACCGCTGTGTCGTCGTTAGCTGGTAGGTTGAAGTGCTGACCGTTAGCCGTGCGGATAACTGTAGCTACTTGCTCGATATCCGACTTAAATAATTCCGTAGCTGAAACGAAGTCGCTCCAGTTTTCCGGTACCAAGAAACCACCTAAACCGTCAGTAGTAGTTACCTGCGTATCAGTACCGCGTAGCTCTGCAAGTGCGCGAGCCTCTGCAGAATTAATACCGTTCATACCCTTACGTAAGTAAGCGTTAAACGCGTCGCGAGCTTCTACTTTAGCAGCAGGTGCGTTGTCGCGTACCTCTTCAGCTTTAGCAGCCATTTCTTTCTTCAATTCTTCCGAGCGCTCGATACGAGCAGCAGCAGAGCGGAGCTCGTCTACTTCGTTAGAAATTGCGTCAAATTTTTCGTTTTCCTCGTTTGAAAGGTTACGGCCTTCTGCTTTTGCAGCCGCTACCATTCCCTGCATTTGCTCTACTAGAGCGCCGCGCTTTTCGCGCATTTGTTTAGCATTCATCTTTAGCTAGTTTAATTAAAGCGTTGTGTAAATTAAAATTTAATTCCTCGGTAGGTGTCTCTCTTGCTTCCTCCGCTTCGCCTTCGCCCTTGGGCTCGGCGCTGCGTAGTCCGCTAGAGGCTGACGCATACGCCGGAAAAACCACCGGCGATACATCAAATAGAGATCCTACCCTCTCTATATATCTTACGTGCTGGCCTTCTTCCATTCGCCAGCTGTCTTTTTCTACTGTAAAGCCAAAGCTCGACTGGCTTAAGTCGCCACGTCTAAAGAGCTCTAGCATATCGTTTCCGTAGCTTGTGTTAGGCATCTCAAAGCGGTAATAAAGGCCTTTATCGTCCTCTTTAAGCTCTAGGGTTCCCGAAGTAGTACGCGCTAGTAAGTAGTTGCTATCGTGGTTATATAACGCTCTTACGTCGTTATCTAGCACGTTACTAAAAGCTCCCGGTAATATGATCTCACGAAAGCCGCCTAAGTCCTCGCTCATTGAATTAAAGACGCTAGCGTAACCTTCTACCGTGCGGCCTTCTACAGCTGCTTTAAGCTCGCCGTCGTAAGCTCTCTGCTCTACTACTTCGTTAAGACTGCGTACCTCTGCGCCTTCTACCTTAGTTAAGGTGCTGAATAGGTGCGCTACTCTTAAAGGCGGCTTACGCTCTACAAAAGCGCTCTCTTCGCTATCGTATTCATAGATACTAATAAGCGCCGCTGGATCTTCGG
>JACKZZ010005590.1_pt1 | contig 10588 bp, 8 predicted proteins | sample 8027871 | NCBI WGS metagenome assembly JACKZZ01 (sample SAMN15724774, study PRJNA655200) | protist metagenome | isolation source: fluorescence activated cell sorting (FACS) single amplified genomes of... | place: USA: West Boothbay Harbor, Gulf of Maine | collected 2000-07-19
CACGTAATCCTCTCTATTGCGCCGGTCGCTGGGAGGGTGCACGTGTCTGCTACGATCTCCGAGTTGTTTTCATCCCAACCATTTACCGCTTCTGTCCGTGTGAAGGTACGCGATAACGTCTCGCCCGCCCCGGTGCAGACCGTCTCCGGTAGTAATTCTGTGTCATTCCAGAAGCCTTGGCAATCCGTCGGACAAGTGATGGTCTCGTGAGTGCCATCACCGGCTTCGCAAGCTACGGCAGCGGCGCCGATTGCGCTCCTTACAACACTGTACACTCGGGTAATCACTTCCCCGTTTCCTGCAGCTGCACTGCATAGTTGCGTAGCCACGAAATCTATCAAATGCACACATGTCGGGGTCTGGAAGAACGCAACGTCTGTCATGCATCTCGCGTATCACGCAAATGGTGTGGAATGCACACAGCAGCATCACAACCTTCGCGACGACTCCTCAATGCCTATCCCGCATGGGACATTTGCCCTTTGCGCAAGTAGCAAGAAGCTGGCGACTTTTGGCGTTCATGCAACACAGATATTTATTTGTGCGCCTGCGCTCTTGACTCAGCGTGACAAGTTGCAGCATTCCAGACCGCGACATATTTGCAATGCATAAAATCGTCGTTCGTGACGTTCCACGAACCCTCACAGTCACGCACGCAGGAGTGATCCACTGCATGCAGCTTGAAACCCTCGTCCTCAATGCAACTAGCACAGCCGGGCGTACTCTCGTGCTCTGTACAAACTGCAGGATCCGTCAGTGGAAAGCCATTTTCACAGGTGCATCGGTTTGCCACACAGATGCCCGGTCCGTCACCGCCCGCCTCGTAGTGGTGCCCCGGGTTACAGTCTTGTTGGGGGTCACAGCCGTCCGTGACTCCATGCTCCTCACAAGAGGCGTCCACGAAAGGTTCGCCGTTGGCGCAGTGACAGGTGTTGGGGACGCACGGATTCCCTGGCTCCGTGTCGTTGTTGCGGTAGCCGGAATGGCAATGATCCACTTTGCACTGCACCGTGTTGTCCTCTGGGCAGTCGATCCCTGTGGCAAAATCACCGAACGCGCAGTTGCACTCGTTCAGCTCGCAGCGGAACAGTTCGGTATTTGGAATTTCAACTGGATGGTAGCCACTATTGCACTGTTCCTGGATGCACCCGACTGTGACTCCATGAACCACACAAGAGGTGGCGTCCACGAGAGGCTCGCCGTTGGCGCACGCGCAGGTGTTGACGACGCAGGTGTTGCCCCCGCTCAAGTGATGGCCGTCGTGGCACGGCGCCACGCACTTTTGCTCGCCGTGGGTTTGACATTCGACTCCGGTAGCATAGTTTCCGTTATCACACGTGCATCGGTTTTCTACACAGTTGCCCCGTCCATCACCTCCCTGGATCGCTTCGTGGTGGTACCCATCGTCGCAGCCCGTTTCGCTGCACCCGATCGTGTTTTCGTGTGCGACACAAACAGCGTCCACGAGAGGCTCGCCGTTGGCACATGCGCAGGTGTTGGGGACGCACACCTTCCGTACGTCCGTTACATTGTTCCGGTACCCAGAATCGCATTCATTGATCTCGCATTGCATCACGCCGTTCTCTGGACAGCCGGAACCTGTAGCAGATTTACCGAACTCACAGGTACACTCTTTCAATTGGCAATCAGATCTGCCATCTCCGTTGCCTATGTCCACGTTGAAATAGCCGTCAAGGCAGCTGCCCTCCACACATCCAGCCGTCTCATCATTTCGCTCGCACAGCACAGCACTAACCAGCGCAGTTCCGTGATCGCACTCGCAAGAATTAGCGACACAATTCTTCCCTTCACCACCATCGTTATGGTAGTAGCCGGCCACGTCGTTATTGCATCCGCCAACCACACACCCCACAGTCACGCCATCTTCAATGCAGTCCTCACCTGTTTCGGCTTCGCCGTGCTCACAGGTACAGGTATGCAGCGGGCACGCGGTACTACTGTCCTGTGTCGCACCATTTATGGGTAGGTTACACGAGCTTGCCGCGATCTCCGTGCCATTTATATGCGTGCCTGGTTCTGCTTCTACTCGGTTGAACATTTCCGTCAGAGTCTCGCCCGCACCGGTGCAGGTCCCTTGGACCTCCCAGGACCCCGTGCAGTCCGTTGGGCAGAGGATGGTCTGTGTCTCGCCGGGGTCGTGCGGGCACTCTGCCGCGCCCTGCTGAACTTCGTACGTCCTCGCCAGAGTTTCCCCTTTGCCCTCGCACTGATTCACCAGCACCTCCTCCGTCACATTCCACCTGGCCACACAAGACTCGCACGCCGAGATGCCGACGCAATCCCGGTTTTCGGTCTCAGTCTCGGCGCACGCTTCACTAGCGGGCTCTTTAGACCGCGTGTAAGTTTGTGTCCCGCCCGACCCGCAGCTCACCGAACAGGTTCCGCTCGGACTCCAGTCGCCCCAGACGCACTCCACTGCCGGGGGCTCAGGCACCACCACGCACTCGTACTTCCACAGTGTAGCGCTTTGCAACATGTTGTCCGCGAACGGAAAGACCATGCCGCTCGACTCTTGGTGGTTGCAGACATTGTCACCGCCCGGGTCGGTGGAGGGTTCGTTGGTCTCGCCCTTCTTGCAGCAGGCACCCTGCCGACCGTCCCCGGGGTTGCAGAAATCGCACAACCCGGCCTTGCCGTTGCACTCGCTCGTGCAGTCAGTAGGGACGGCCATGCAAACGTAGGCCGACTGGCCTGGTGCTGTTATCCAAGACTCCATAATCGCCAGATCCATACCGAGGCTGGGCAATCCTGTGGCGTCTTGCACCTGTCGAAGATGATCGCAACCCGTCTGGTAGTTTACCTGCGGCGGTGCTATGACTTTGTCCACTGTGTGGCAACAACTCCCGACATACTTGTTAGGTGCCCCAACTGGGGCCGCCGCGCTGCAGGAATTTTTTGCCGGATCACGAGAGCCGTCACATTCTCCATGATGATTCAAATACCACCACTCGCCGCAAGCATAATAGCAGCTTAGATCCTCGACGGTGGAGCACTTGTCGCCGTTATCCAACGTGCAGCCCAGTTGCACGTCGTGGTGCGCAAGGGCCGCGTTGTACTCTTCAATGGTCTGGCAATGCCACGCATCACTACACCCCGTCCAACCATCCTGGTCGTTGCAAAATATTTCGAATGTCGGCTGCTGCGCCTGACACTCTGCCACATCTGCAAAGCAGGCCCCGTAGTCGGCTCCCTCCTTCACGAAGCAGCTTTTGCCGGTCCCGCACACGCATTCATCCTCGTCCGGCTTGGCCTTGACACCGCGATAGTTTCCGCTCGCGGTCCATCCTCCCACCGGCATACTGCACCGCTGGAAATCCGCGCAGGTATCACCCGAAGCTTTCGCATGGTGTGCCTCCTCCGCAAAGCTGAGATCTTGTACTCGTGCAACCCCCGAGATTCCAGTGCCATCTTCTCTCGGTTCGTCCTGCCTGGACTTCTTGCTGCCTGCCACGGCAGTGAGACTGCCTCGCGTTCCATCGGATCTGTCGAGATTTCTCCTACTCCCTGCGACGATGTCTCGGCGGAGGCTTCCTTTGTTTAGACTCTTCTGGGGTTTTACGAACTGAAACGCCTTGACGAAAAGAGTACTTCTTGTAAAAGTGAACGACATCTCATACGAATCGTCCAACCAGAATGGTAGCACGTTCAGTACTGGCGCTAACAGACCTCTAATTACCTTGGTCATTTTGAATTGCCTGGACGTGAAAATATCCTGACCGGTCGTTGTTACAAACAGGTGCTAGACAAACGCAAAACCTAGGCCATGTCTATGATCTACAGACAAGTAGGCGAGCAAGTACTCGGTATAAGTCATTTTTCCGCTAAGAAACTAAAACTGTCTTGGGGCTGGGGACGAACAGTATCTCGGCAATACTGAAACGCCCCACCTCTGGAGAAAAAACTAAAAAAAAAATAACTTTCAACTTCATCTCGGGGGAAGCGTATTGGGGAAAGCAAGGGAAAGGGGTAGATAAACACAAATCTGGAGGAAAAAGGAAAGCATAAGAAGAATAAAGCGTCACAACGAGCGACGATTTTCATTTTGTTTCGTACGATGGATGATCAAAACGACAGAAGAACGAATATCGGACGAACTTGTACGCTGGTGTGGTGCACGATATTGGACGAGGTGTCAGTTCGTCCACGGGATGAAACGACCACACATAACGAGACTGAGTTTGTTTCTCTGCTGCATATCACTTTATTTTCTGTGCGGAAACTATTTGGAACTATTGCCGGACCCGATCTAAATCCTCTTCTACATGCACTTCGGCCTAGACAACAAGAAACACAAACACGCCAACATCCTATTTAAGCTGTCACATTGAGTTTTTTCTTCCGCTTTCTTTGGAATTTCCATTCCGTATTCAAACTAGGTCCTCTGGACGCGACATTACGTTAAGCTTTCGCCTTTTTTCGTCACGCGAAAGATTCTTCTCGCAGCTTGTTCGTGCGACGCTTCATTCAAACTACACAATCGCGTTGATGTTCAAATCTTTCCCTGCGAAACTACAGCGTAATACACCTGCTGAGGTTTCTGTTCCTATTGCGATACCGATACCTATATCCCTGTATAAAATCCCTTGCTTTTACCTGTTGCTTGAGCTCTGTCAGATGCAGCTTCTATTTCTTTCTTTGATGTGATATTAACGACACTCGCGTCTTTGTAAACTTCTGGTGAAAATAAAGGAAAACGAAGTTCTTGTGATTGATTCCTTGTGCTTGCTTGCTTAGATGGTTGCTTCAATATTTGAAAAAAAATTAGGAAAAGAAAACCGTGCGGCATACCCTGAAACAGGACCGCGCCAGCACAAAAGCGGCATACTGCGACTTCGCTGGCCCTCCTCGAAGTCTCCAGCACCGCACTGCGTCTAGCTTCCAAACAGGCCCGCAAAGACCCCGCTACGCGCGGAATCGATGGGCGTTTGGTCGGCCCCGTTGGTCTCTCGAACTGCGGACTTTGCCTGAAGACTCTTCTGCGTTTGACTCGCCGCCCGCTGCTCCGACCGGAGAGACGTGCGAATCTCTCGCTCGCGCAAGGACGCTGTGTAGAGTGCGCGCTGGAGCTGTGTGGGTAGAAGTTTCATCCTTTGGATTGGTGTTAACCGTCACACTACCTATGTTCTAGTTCTTCCCTCGTCTACTTTGCGCAAAAAAGTAAGTCTGACGCTCGCATCTCATGGCGTGCGGGTTACATACTGTCTAAAAGTACACAAATCCAAAAACGAACATTGATACGTCTTGCTTCAGCTTTTTGTTTTTCTTCTGCGCGACCCCGAAGTCCTGTGAGAGTTTTTTCGTCGCCTTGCAGGCGCGGGACCGGCGCCCCCACTCGTGGAAGCGGAACATTGTCGCGGGTGCCAACGTGCAGCTGAGATCATTCTCCGCTGCGTTTTCCTCTTCGTATTTGCGTCGCTGCAGGTCCCGGTTGGCGAGGTACACGTGGCCCAACTCCTCCTCGACCGCACCGGACTCCCGGATTTCCTTCCGACTTCGCTCCAGGTCCTGCTCGGCCTTCTTCAGCAGCTGTTTTCGCCGCGTCTCGCCCAAGGCCCGGTGCATCCTCTGCGCGGTTAGCGTTTTTAAGATGGCTCCCCTGGTATGCAAAAGGCCTAAAGCGCTGCACGGTTGATACTATGACGTATGATGCTCGAGCGAAGTTATCTAGAGACGATTCGTGTTGCTGCGCTAGTCCCCGATCTTGATGCAGTCTCTGAAATCATACCGCAGTGGAATGATGCTCTCCGTTTTGTACTATGGATCGACTTTTTCAAAAATGGAAGAGGAACGCGGTTGCAGTAACTTTCTCAGACGGTCTCGGTGCAGCTAAGTGCTTTGTTTGACATACTTTAGGCCTGACTCTGGTCGGATGAGTTCCGGATATAGCTTCTCCTTTGCGTGTTTCAAATCCTCGTGCATCCGCGGCAAACAGTATGGGGACGCACAACACCCTCGTGCTGCTCTCCCACTTATTTATTGAGGACTGGTCCACAGTAGGACAACATATTACACGTTTGCGCAACTTGCGGAGTTGATCATGCAATCGGACGATGCAGAAGCTAAACCCAGTGTGCAAAAAATGCGGTGGGAAAGTTGTGCAGCCTGTGACCTTGATCAAGTAGGTACGACCACACAAGCAGGAGCGGCTTGTGAAGATGTTGTGCAAGGTGATAGACACCGCTCATACTCCCGCGAGACAGAGGCCACCAGATCCTCCAGTAGCCGGACCTTGCGCAGCAACGTTTCGGAGTGAACCCGCAACGCAAACACGTCAATGGCCTGCACGTGCTGCCTCTGCCACGCTTCTAGCGCCGTAAAGAACTCGGACATGGACTGCTCGCCTCGTTGGTCTAGCGGGTCCACGTCTAACAGATCCAAAATCATTTGCACCTGACTGGACTTCATGCCGGCGATCTGCAGCGCGGCGCTTTGGTCGCCGTCTCGACTGCTCGAATTGGCGTGTCCACCGGTGCAACTCGCTGAGTGAGGACATCAGTCGAGAAACAATAACAACGTACAGGTTCATTTTTTGATACAAATCTTCGACATTTCTTGGGTCACGTGAAGCATGCATACACGACGAGAGAAGGATTTTCTACACGAGATGATATCATACCCTCCATAATTTTCACTGGCAATTCCTCGACGACCCTACTCATGAATGACTCACTGCACCACTGGATACGGTGTTGCTTTCGAACATTTTGTCGATTAGCCTGCGGTCAATCCAGACCTCGCCTTCCGCGTCGAGCGATACGTAGGCGGCCAGCCTCGAACGAAGCCCGCCCTGAATGTGATTTGCGGTGCCGTTGGAAGAAAGCGACTGCATGATAACTAGATGAACGATGAAACTAAGACCTTCACAAATATTCCGGCCAATCCTCATGCGCGTGAATGTACAAATAGCCGCAGACAATCTTGGTCCCCAGCAGACCTCCTAGACACACAGCACGCACTTCCATACACTATCGACAGTACCATGTCTCCCCGCATCTGCGAGTACCGCCGCATGTCCGTTTGTTTTCTTCGTTCTTCGAGAATTTCGTAGGCCGTCTCGCAAAAAATTCCGATCACGATGTTCAGGAGCCCGAAATTCATCAGCGTGATGATGATCGCGAAAAAGATAATATGCAAGAAAAAAACTGTGTAAGTGTAACTCTGTAATGCAGAACATGCAACAGAGTTACATCTGTCATGCCAGACAAGCACGAAGTCCTCTTTTCGGCTGTGTTTTCCTTTTCCCTTACAAGCCATGCATGACAGGTTTTCTCTGTCATGCAGAGCAAACTTGTGATGCTGTCAGCCAAAGAAAGTTACACTAACACAGTTTTTTTCTTGGATAGATAAACACCTGACTGTGCGCGTCTACCATCGGCTTCACCACCGCAGACCAATTGTCGAAAGTCGCTGCCTATGGACATTGCAAAACGATTGCTCACTTCGCATACGCTTATCAAACGATAAAAGGCTTTCTACAATGCCAGCAAGAATTGATTCTGTCTGACGTGCTGCTTGACGAAGTGCCAGTCGCATCTACTTGCTTTGTTGCACCTACCGCGAGAATGTAATCTATCTTCGCTCGACTCCACGTATGCGAAGCAACAAGGATGATTAATCATCTTTCGCGCAGCGTAGAATCTGCATCACCGTCAAACTCGAGGAAGCAAGGGTTCCGAAATACACCTGGGCATTCACGATGTCCTGGTCGCGGAGGAGGAGCATCCCGAAGATGCTGATCAAGTACACCAGAATCGCGGACCCCACCCCCACCCAGAAGAGTGTCCGGACCGCGGACTGCATGCCCTGCAGCAGCAGCCACCCCTATTACAGTGAAAAGTGCCCCCCACCCCTGACATTGCAAATATTTGTGATGCGCAGTTTCCGAATGAAAACTTTTTGTCATGCATGAAAGGAGTATGAATCTTTGTGATGCAGAGTCTAGGCGTGTATCGCATCGCTTGCATGACAAGCGCCGCTCTTTTTGGGGTCTTTTGCAATACAAATTTTTGCTATTCACAATTGGAAACCTGTGATGCTGATAGATGCAAGAGGGCGAATGTTTCATTTGGAAAGGTTTGCAATACAAATGGGGGGTGGGGGCATTTTTCATTGCAATAACCCCTCGTCGAAGTTCGGAAAGTCGTGGCGCGCGAACCGCAAAAACTGCACGAAGGGGAGGCGCAGCGGCAACAGGGAAATGTTCGCGAACGCGCTGGCCGTGATGAGGGCGAGATCGAGCGCGCAGTAGGGGTCCGCGCGCAAAAAGTAGGGGAACTCGCAGGGGAAGAGGGATACACCCACGCAGAGGTACTGCCGTTGCGGGAGAATGTTCAACGTAAAAATCACGTCGTTGTTGTACTCCGACTGGATGAACAGCAAGTACCGTAGCAGATTTTCCCCGATGAAAATCACCAAAAAAGCGCCCTCGATGAGGCGGAAGGCGTCGTTGCTCGACGTGCCGCTGTCCACGTGCGCGGTCGTGTTGAAGTTCGTGCGCTCGGACAGCGACAACCCCATGAGAATCGCGTGGAGCAGCGCGGCGGCGAACCAAAAGCAGTCCACGGGAAACAAAGCGTTGTTGACGGCCTCCCGGAAAAACACCAGGCTCGCCTCGTCCTCCCCGTCCGCCACGGGGGCCTGGTCGTCTGCCTGGTGCGCTGTGGCGTCGCCTTCGTTGCTCTCCTCTCCGCTCCGGTCCCCACTCCGCGGGGTCCCGCTGCCTTGGCTGCGGGGGCTCACCATCGCGAACAGGTTGGCTTTCGAGGTCGGGCTGGCCTGTTGTCGTTGCCGCTGCTGCTCCCGTATGAACTGCAAAAGAAGTATCGCACTCGTATATATAAATGAATTACAAATTTCCTCAGTATGAGAAATAAAATTGGTTATGCATGACTGCAATACGAGTACGATACTTTTGCACAGGATATCCCGCCGCCTTGCGTTCTCCTCCTCGCTGCTCCCGCAGCAGCAAATCCGGACAAACAGGTTCTTCAACTTGCCCAAACACGTGTCCGGCGCGGTCAGCGCGTCGAGCGTTTTCGAGGAGGTGAAGGATGCGAAAGAGGTGGAAAAACCTCCACCCGTGTTGTTCAACGAGTCCAACACCTCCTTCGGAATGTGCTTCCGGTGCTGTCCGAAATGCAAAAACCCCTGTTCGATCTGCACGTCGGAGGAACTCGCACCCGGCTTCCGCACGGTTTCCAATCGCCGCATCTCCGCCAAGGTTGACTTGTGGTACGTTTCCTGCTTCTTCATCACGCCCTGCCGTTCCCGGTCCACGAACTCGTTGCACTGGTCCACCAACGTCAAGGGGAAGTCGTTCCAGGGGCACTGAGCCCACCGGGCCAAACCATGCAGGTCCGCTTGGGGCGTGTTGCCTAGATGGGGTAGAATGCGGATGTTGTCGCCGAGCCGGAGGTGTTCGTACTCCATGGGCGCGAACTGCGGTTCAAAAGCGTTGACGAACGGGTGCCACAGCGTCAGCGTCTCCCGCCCGGACTTTGGGTAGGCGATCTGATCCGGGTACGCCGCGCGGTCTTCGGGGAGGAAATCCAGGGTGCACCGACTACTCGCATTGCCTCCATCTTGTGAAGATTCTCTCGTCCCTTGTCGTTGCGAATGAGAGTCCTGCTCTCCTAAAAAATCATCCTGTTCGTGGACCGGCGGTAAAAATTCTTTCACCTTCTGACTCCGTTTCGCCTGCCGTTTCCTCGTGCGCGCTTCCTCTATCTCTTGTTTCGAGATCATCCGTCCCCTCTTGGCGCTCGACGCCCGCTTGGCGGGGGAAATGAACGGCTCGAGCCCATCCAAAACCACTGACAGTGCCTGCGCGGTCTCCGCCTTGGACGCGACCAACGAGGACGATGCACTGCTCTGCCTCTTCCCCGGCGGCCGCTTCGGGGCGACGGACAGCGTGTCGGGCACCTGCAGCACCGGGTAGATCTCCTGCGCCTCCTTGTAGCAGGCGTCCAGTTTGTGCATGAAGTTCGCCACCGCCTGATTCGTTTGCCCCTTCAAATGCCCCATCATCTCCAGCGCGTGTGAGCTGGCGGCGCGCAGGTACACCATGTCGCGCGGCAAGAACACCCGCTCGCTGAGCCAGGACAGCACGTGAATGAAGCTGTCGATGGAAAAGTCGTATTCCTGGGTGACTGGGTTCACCTCCGCGATTAAATGCACCAATTCCCGGAGCTTGTTTAGGGGAAGGAAAGGTTTCAGAAACTGGATTTGCTTCTGAAAAGCACCTTCGTCGTACAGTTCCGCAAACTCGACCACGCCCATTCTGTGGGGGTTCCGGAGCAGGGGCCGGTTGTTGACGGACGAGAGGACTTTTTTCAAACGAATCAGCCCCAGCCGGTGCTCGAAATTCCGCTGCGCCTCGCCGGACCTGCGGGCGCTCTCCTCGATCGCGAGCGCGGTGTATATGCATTGCAAATATGTCTGGGTCTAGAAGAATGCAAACTTGTCATGCTAAATCCGAATAATGCAAAAATCAGCGTTGCATGAGTGCGAAAAGCTGTCCACTTTCGACCAAGTTGGGAGGGAGTTTCTCATGCAGGACAGGCATGGC
>JACKZZ010002113.1_pt1 | contig 10586 bp, 2 predicted proteins | sample 8027871 | NCBI WGS metagenome assembly JACKZZ01 (sample SAMN15724774, study PRJNA655200) | protist metagenome | isolation source: fluorescence activated cell sorting (FACS) single amplified genomes of... | place: USA: West Boothbay Harbor, Gulf of Maine | collected 2000-07-19
CTCAACGTCGACATTCTTTAAAACATTTTCCGCTGCTTTCTTTTCTTTCATCAATATTGTGTTAGCCTCTTGTATTGCACTTATTTTGTCGCTGTGACTTTTCTGTAATATTATATTGTTTGGTTGACCAATTTGCACATCTTTTTTGCGTTCTAAATTTGTGATAAGGGCGACTTCTTTCAGAGCCTTTGCCTTTTCTGTTTGTGCTGCCTCTGCCAAATATTCTAACGCTTTGTGTTTCTCCGCAGCGCTATCTTCTGCTGCTTTCTCTGCATCGGCAAGCGATTTTGCCATCATTTCCAATGCTTCTTGACTCTGGGCCTTTTGTTTCTCTAACATTTCCATTTTTATTTCAGAAGCTTCATTTGCATATGCAATCAACTCGTGTTTGCCAGCTTCTTTTTCGATCTCAATTGCCATTTGAGCTTTGTTTAGTTCTTCAGCTAAATGATCAATTGTATCTACTAGCTCACTGGTGTTTCCATTGCTCAATAAAGAAACTTGATCTTTCAAAGCAGATATTTCATTTCGCAGTTCTTGTTCGGTGGGTTTGGTTTTATAAGCGTCAAGGTCCAGCTTTAATACTTTTATTTGCTCTTTCATTGCACTTTGTGTGAGAACATAAGTTGCTTCGTTTTCTTCACTTGCAGCTAATGAAGCTCTTAAAGATGAGAGCATTTTTGTCGCATCAGCGTTTTCTTCTTCAAGCTCCTTGTTTGCTAATTTCAGACTTGCAATCTCCTGCTTATTCTTTTCTCCTGCCAGTGCTGCATCCTGAGACTGATCCAATCGTGCAGATTCTATTTCTTCTCTGAGTTCGGTTAATTTTTCTTCCAGTTCCTTCAATTTGTCGTTCGCTTTTTCTTCGTTGTCTGTGCTTTCGGAAATCAGTAAGTCTTTCTCTGCTAACTGCATTTTAAGCGCATCGATTTCGTCCTCTTTTTCTGCTATTAGTAGTTCGCTTTGTTGAGTTCCTCCAGCTCTCTTTTCGAACTCTCTAGATTTTTCTTCCAGCGACTTTTGGAGGGTTGCATACTCTTCTTCGAATAATGCTTCCTGGCTTTGCGTGTGATCTTTTAAAGTTTTATACAGTTCTTTGTATTCACTTCGTTTTGTATTTGCCTTATCTAACTTTCCTTGCAGTTTTCTCAGTCTGTCGGTGAGAGCCGCGCATTGTTTCTCCAGCCACGATTTTGCAACTGAGTCTTTGTGCCGTTCGTAGTCTAAGTTGTTCGCACGACAAAACTCTCGGGCATAATCTTCTGAAGCTGACATGGCGTCTGTGAAATACCCGAAGTCGCAGTTGAGCTTCGTGTGTAGCTTTTTGGACTAGGCAGTTTAAATGAAATCGGTTAAAAAAATGTTGTTCTGATTAAGAGGAGATCAAGAGGTTTACCGCTCCTTCTTTTTCATAATTGCATATTTCCAATTGCTGGTGCATCTCGTTTTCTGCGTTATTAACTATTAACACTACTGAACTTCTATTCTACCATGAGTTTCTCATTCTTTACGCTCGTATTTCTTGTTCGTTCAATTCTTTTTTTCTATCCTACTACTGGGCAGTACTATTGGCCATTCATTGCTAGCTCAGCTATCGATTCCTATTAGTTTCGGGGTGAAACGTATGAAACGTAACTTCGCAGATGAAGCAAGGTTGGCAGGTACAAGGTACATGGTACTCGCGTTATTATATTATTTATTTTTTATTTTCTGTTTATTTTGTGATTACCTCATCGATGTAGAATCTCAAAGAGTCGCAAGGTACGACTGATACGTCTTCCACCTGCGGTTCCCAGAGATATCCACCTTGGATCGAATATTTAAGCCCTCTGCATAAATGTTAATCGAAACCCCCCAGTATGAAAGCTGCGTTGTTAGCAACGACAGAAATTGAGGAACAGGTATCCACTGTCGGTTCTGCTCAAGACGAGAACGAAACGCAAAAATATGAAAAGCAATTAGCGGATGGAGTGTTGGATCTTTCTGACAGGCAAATAGGTAATGGGGAGATGAGTGATGTGATCAGCCTGATTGAATTATGCGATGTCTATTTTGTGATTTTAAAGAAAAATCATTTGTCAATGATAAATCAACCAATGCCCTCGAGGATTACTGCGCTTGACCTTTCATATAATTTGTTGGACGGTTTGAGTGAAAAGGGGTTTGATAGCTTGGTCAATTTAACACACCTGAACGTTTCGTTTAATCAGATCGTGAGTTGTGCTGGCCTCGAACGATGCAGGTTACTCAATACTCTAATGGCTTCTAACAATAACATTAAGTTTGTGAGTGGGTTAGAGACTCTTCAAGAGTTGTCAGAGCTAGACCTCTCGAACAACAGAATATCTGATATAAGTGGTTTGAGGACACTAAGTGTTTGTTGTAGAATTCAAAGCTTGCAAATTAAGGGAAACCCTGTGTGTAAAGATAGATTCATACGTCAAACTATCTCGCACATATTGCCCAACGTTATTATCTTGGATGGACTTAAACAAGCATTAAGACCGAACATCCCGTTTAGTTCCCCCCATCGGATGGGTCTCAACGAGAACGTTAAATCGAGTTATTCATTCCAGTATAGCTTGGGGAAAAGAAGCACTCCCTTTTCTGGTGCAAAACGCGCAGTATCATATTCTGAAATGTACCGCTCGGCTTATCATTGTGTCGATGCACCAAGTCTTAATCAAACTAGACAAGACGATTCCACTTGTGATCATAATATAGAAGACTTACATCAGAAACGAGTGCGAGACGACAGCTCAAACATACCACGGGCGGTCACTATACCTACTGTAACCTCCATGGAGCATGACGGAGACAATTATGACCAATCAAGCATGCCGAGTGTCATTCTGTTGGATGAAGACCTTAGACTATCTAGTGAGAAAGCCCTGTTCACAGAGAAAAAGCATACAGTGTCATTGGCGGCAAATAAAGGTGATTTTGGTCACACTCAGGAAAAAATTAAAGAGAAAAAAATACTTGCTCGTCGTCCAGTGAATGTTCATCATTTTTCTACCCCCCGTGACGCGGAAAACCTACAGCAGGAAAAAAACCTTGATGATGAACTCGATAGACGTTTAGTCAACTTGATCGAAAATAAAAGACAGATGCTTGCTCGTTTGTACGAGAACCTTGCAAGTGTGTACGAAAGTACGACTTTTACAGGAGGAACTACCAAGAAAACGTAGTGTACGCATAACGTAAACGGCAGAAACAACTTATTTTGAACTTCACAAATATTTATTTATAAACAATTAATTGTATGTGAAGAACGTCATATTTACATTAATTAAATACACAGCCATTATATACTATCATCACCAGCCGGATTCTTCAGCAGTTGGACTCAATTTAAAAGACACTGATAATCTATCCCCCTCAACACCAAAAGATTCGTACTGAACCAGGCAATCAAAAAAAATTCTAGCCGCTGTTCGATTGTCGGAATTAACGGGAAGATCGATCCTCTAAGTGAATATGATGAGGTTGATGAAGAAGTGATCTACTCACAGGAGTCTCCAAATATGGAGGAATTTTACAGAGATTTTGACTGGGAGTTGGATCGATTTGTTGAGTACAGATTACCAATTAAAAACCACTTTAATTTTTAGGATTGGAACTGAAATTGTATTTGATTTAAAATGAGAGTCTTGAAGCATACTATATATTTTGTTTTTTATACTATCATCATAGTTTTTTTTATAAAATAAGTATATTGGCTGTATATGTTATTTTTACCACTATAATATCATTACTAATATTTCTGAACACACACAAAAGTTTTTTTTTCATTATTTTGTATATACTGATGCGCATCAATGTTATATAAAAGAAGCATAGCCAATATACTATTTTTATAAAAGAAGCACGTAAGTGTACGTTAGGTCAACCTCAATCGTCCCCTAGGCGCCTTGCCAAAATGACTCCTTTGGTTTTTTTTCTAAATTTTTCCAATATGTTTGAGGAAGTTTTTTCATATTTAATACTTGCGCCACTTTTCTGATTGACATTGTCTAACACTTCTTCTTTTTCTTCGTCCAAAAGCCTCCGTTCTAACTCGGCCTTCAATGCAGCGATTTCATCTTCCATCTTCTTCATTTTCTTATCCTGCCCTTTTCGCAAAACTTCTTCCATACGGAGCTTTTGTTTTTGTTTGTCAGTTTTTTCTTTCAGTTTCGTTGCTTCCTCTTCCATCTCTTTTGCCGTCTTCTTATGTTGCGCAACCATATTTCTATAAAATATTTCAGTATTGCTGCTTCCCATAAACTCTTTCTTATCCCGTTTGATAATCCCGCGGCCGACTATCTTTTTTCTAGCTTTAGTCCAGCCCGTTTTGCGTTTTTCCTTCCTTTTCCCTCCGTTGTCTTGACTATTTTTAATTATCGGCATTTTCTCCTCCATAACGTTATCGTTAGTTTTCACTGGTTCTTCAGTAAGTTTTGCAACTTGTCTTTTATGATTCTCCTCAATTTTTTCCATACTTGCAAGGGCGAGTGCGCGTTGTAATTTCATCGACAACTCAGGGTCTTCCTCGTGAATGTTATCCAGTTTGTCAAACGGAATAGCAGCCATAATCCCATCTGTAGCACCTATGCAAGATGCGGATCGCTTTGCACCTGATAAATATGCCATCTCTCCCATTATTTCTCCTTGGTGCATTTGTGCAACAACACCTGGTCCTTCCACGTGAACATCAACTGTACCTTGAAGAATAAACCCTGTCCACGATGCCTCTTCTCCTTGCTTAATTAACCAATCTCCTTTTTTAAAGTTGATGACGTCCATATAATGCATCATCGAATCCATATTATCTTCTGAAAATTGATCAAATAAGCCTGTGTGCTCAGCAAATGAAGCAAGCAGATCCTTAGCTTTTCCTTCGCCAACTGTCTTAACACCTTGCATTTCCTTGCTTCGTTGAACTCTATCGTATGGAGCTACGCGGTTTTTATCGTTTTCTGCTCGCAATATCCTTGGTGTTTCATTCATGTGTTTTGTGGGGGTACAGGCTTCTCTGGGTGGTATTTTTGGCACTTTCCGTATGTGTTTTCTTTCATCCCAAATATTCTCTGATTTCTTTGTAGTAACCGTTTGGTGAATGTCGGCGAAGGCTTCCAACGCAAACTCAGCAATGTTGGCTGCAAGAACATGACCTTCCTGCGCTACTCCGTCTATTTGCATGAGATGTGTAGCATCTTGAAACGCAGCCTCCTTAGTGCAATCAGTCTGAGCACATTTTTTTAGCTCAGACGTAATTTCAGCATGTTTTAAATTAAGCTCGTCAATTTTAGCTTCCAAGCTTTGAATGATGCTTATATTTTTTGCTTCGTCTTTCTTTAAGCTTTTTATTTTGTCTCGAGCTTGACTTATCTCATTTGTTATGTCTTTCAGTTTCTGCTGCAAAAGATTGGCAACTTCGTTGTCTGAGCTACTCATATTTTTTAAGTTAACCCCGCTGTTTGAATCGGCAGACAAAGCACGAAAAACCGTTTGGGCCGGCTGTATGTCCCCTGTTGGAATAGATTTTACTGAACCACGCTTATCACCTGATGGCGTTGTATATGACATGGCCACGGAAATCTTCTGCCCAACATCTTCTTTTTGTAGCGCATAAATTTTCTTAGTCGCACCGTCGATAGGCAAGTCATTTCGTTTCCACTGGTATTCGATGCCATCTATATTATCTTGGTCTTCTGTGGTGGATGTGCTATGGTCTGTAGTCCTCACCAAAGGTTTGCTTTGCATGGCGATATCTAATTCTGATCTGATATGTTCTTCACTTCTGGGTTTTGGTTCTATATTTTTAAGGAGCGTTGATGTTTTCTGCATTAGTGTCTCCAAATCAGTTGTTAATGAGTTAATATACTGTGACATTTCGTCGTTACCAAATTGATCTGACTGCATCTCTCGCGTCATACTCAGCGATTTATACACTTCCACAAGTTTTTTATCATGATATTCGAGTTTTGGACGAATCGCTTCATTTTCTGCTTTTGAAATGCTCAGCAAAGTGTTTATTTTTTTCAAAGCATTGCTATTGCTCTTTTTTTCTTTGTTGGCTTCCACAAGATCATGCTCCAGCTTCTTCATACTTTCTTTGTCCCGCGCAATTTTTTTCTCTCTCTCGTTTCCATCAAATGTTAGCTGTTGTATTTGCTCTTCTAAAGGCCCTATGACTTTTTTAAGTTCACGTTGCAATAACGCCTGGCCATCAGGCTCCCCCTTTCTAGTAATAAGCCTAGGTATCCAATTAGATTCCTGACTGTTTTCTTCTTCAGCAGTCGTAGCCACATTTCCAATATCTAACTTTCGAGGCAGAAGAAAAGACACCTGAAGTCCAATTTTATTCAACAACCTTTCAATCATATGCATATCTACAACATCTTGCACAGACTTCTCCGATCCTAAAGGGTCGTATAAAGCTGATTGTAAATTTTGTGGTAAAAACTGCATACATGCCGGGAAGCCAGGGTTTGTTTCGCCCTCCGCTGTCTCATCTCTAGGTAAGATATGGCTACATTCTTGATCGCATAAAATTGGCATGGAATTATCTAGAACAGTTTGTCCAACCTTGTTCTTTTCAGTACAATGTTCCATTGGTTCAATTTTTTTGAGTTTTTCTTGCCGCTTCTCTTCTGTTTCTTCCCATTTTAATTTTGCTACTGTTATTAACTCTTGTACTTCTTCATATTGCTGAGATGATAATTTCATGTGGTTACTTTCATGATCTTGTAAAATAAGCATTCCAACTTTACAAACATGTACATACTCCCCGCTAGTCATGTGTCGCCGCGCATTTTCCATCCTCATTTGATGTATCGTTTCCAGGCTTTCAGCAAGTTGCATCCTCAAGAGATTTCTAGCTTTGCGCTTATTGTATTCCTCTCTTTTCATACGCTCGTATTGACGCTTTGATAATGCCATATTTTGAGAATACTTTCTTTCCCAATATTCCTTCTGTTGAAAAGCAGCAAATAGGGTTTCAGCAATGGCCTTTTTATACATGTTGCGAGCCTTTTCAATAATTTCCCGTGTTTGAGGGAAATGTTGCATAGATGTGGCCAATGTTTCAAAGCATAGGTCATATTGAGACAATTCTGATTTTAAATCATTTATATTTTTAATTTTGCATGTGTGACTTTCCGTCCATGTAGAATTGTGCATACCATTTATCACAGCAAGTAACTGGGACGCCTCTTTCTCTAGCTGCTCTGTCTCATCATTTTGCCTGGCACTCACCTCGTTCGTGGTATGAATAACCCCGCTATCAAAGTTATCATTACGACAAAGATAGGAACATGCGTGAGGGGTGTAAGGCGGTGAAGCAAATAGCTCGGGGAGAACAATTTTATTTTGATGCAACGTTACGGCGGAAACATCTCTTCCTAAAAAAGCGATCTCCTCAAGATTCTGGGCGTTCTTTTGCTCCGAGACATTGACATCTTGCCGAAATACTGTGCGACTTAAAAAAGATGCACTACTCTTGCTGCCGTGAAGTTTTTGATGTTTTCCGTGATCCTTATGAGGATCCCTGTGAGAATGTTTTGGCCATGGCCAGTCACTTTGAACTTTATTCGGGCTAAAGTGATCAACAAAAATGGAATTTTCCTTGAATTTTTCTCTATATATGGGTTTGGGGATCAATTTGCCCTTGGTCATTTCTGCTTGGTCGTTATCTTTCGCAGGGGGGTCTTGGGACCGTGAAATCATGTTGATTGGGTTTTCTTCCTCCATTTGTTTTCTACGTTTTTGTGGTTTTCGTTTATGAACTAACCTTCGCAATGTAGGTCCGACCTCGTTGCTTATTTCAGACCTTATTAGTGCTTTTGCGAGATTATGCGGCCGATTTGCCTTCGGGTGCTTTTCTTTCCTTATTTTCCGCGCCAGATACTTAGGCATTGTGCCCTTGCTTTCATCTAGGCATTCACTCAGTTTAGTTATGTGACTTTCATCTGTAATAATTGGTTGGCTTTTGAAAATAGATCTTAACCGACGCAAAGACTCCGCCTGTCTTAATTTGGTCTGTGGTGTTACCACTGGCCGGTCTTTCTTCTCCTCCTTCCCTTGTGCAATTTGCCAGGAGAAGTAATTCGGAGATGATTCTGTCCCCACCCCATCGAATTCTTGAGGACACGCCCCTTTTACGACATATTCCATGCTGTCCATTGTGATGTCTACAGCCCACAATACACCTTGCAATGACGTGGTGGCTTCACCAAGATGAAGACGAACACACTTTGATGCGAAATCTTATCGACGAGTTCTTGTGCGTCGAGCGTATGGGGGAGATTATTTGTCGTGTTAGACTTATTTCCGTGAGATTATTTTTTAGTACACCACCATTATTGTTTTGCCTGCATTATGAGTGAGGACATCGTTAACGGATTTATTCCTATCACGGATACGTAATGTTGTGAGATAAATATGACTAAGATACAGTAATGCATTTAAGCACCATTTATTACTAAAAATATTCATACGGAATTTATGTATGCCTTAGAAGGCAACTCGGGAGGCAGCCAATTGATCCACCATCTTGCTAAGTGACGGGGGCAACTTTTGGCTATGACCATTTTCTTGAACTTTGTCCAGGCTATGCACGCACGATGCTTGCTGCATTTTGTCGCCACTGGTGCATTTTTGGACACATGAATCGGTGGCTTCTTTATAACATTTGTCATAGGCTTTCGTGTTCGTCGACGTGAATACATGCTTGCAACTATCAAGGCCTTCGTAGGCACAGCAGACGTAGCATTCCTTGGCGGTCGCTACCGGCTTTCTGCAGTCTGCGGAGCCTGCGTATGCTTTCTCGCACTGGCAAACGCCTCCTACACATTGTCCATGACCATTACAATTGTTGGGGCAAGTCGTTGCGTTCTTTCCACGCAGACCGAGTCCTCTGACGGCAGTATTGAAGTTTCCGCCGGACATTTTGACGGCGTCTGCAGCCTGTTCCTTAGTCATATTTTTGCCGGCTTCCGTAGCTTCCTTAACCACTTCCTCCACTTTCATCATAGCGAGTGCGCTCTTCTCGTCTCCGCCAGTCTGCGAGAGAAATTTATAGGCCGATTCTGCATCATCAACAGTTGGGGCACCATCGTCATTGCCTCGGTAGAAGGAATGAGCCTTCGATGTAGTCACCAATTTCAACGCAGCAGCGTTCGCAGGTTCCATGACCTCTTTGCAAGGTAATGCATCGTCTACTTTAGCCAAGAGAAGTGCTTTGGTAGCGACCTCGCGGGCTACATCATCTTCAACGGCAGGAAAGGTTTTCTTTACAAAACGCTTCACTAGAGCTTCCTCGGTCATTGAACGGGCCTTCTTCATTACCATGTCCGCAGCCGCGAGAGCAGTCAGCGACAATTCACCTTCGCTTACCGGCGATGTCTTGGTGTACTCGGCTATCTCCTTCATTAAGGGAACTGCGGTTCGGATCAGTTTGATCGCCGAAGAGAAGCTCAACTCGTATTCATCATATGAAAACGCGGCAAGTTTTTTGGTCAAAGCGTCAGCAGTGACAGACTTGCGACCAAGGGCGCGCTGCAATGCAAACTGTAACAACGCAATCTTGATTTGTTTCCTGTCCATATGAGCACTCAGCAACTTGTCTGCATCGACCAATTGCGAGAGAATCGTGTTAACATCCGCAGGTGCAACGTCGGCTAAATTGCATTTGTAATCACATGATTGCAAGACGAGATCTGCAGCAACGGACATCATAGTGTCCCCAAATTTCTTTGCAACAGCATAATTGCCATCAGCGGCACGAGTAGCGACTTCAGCGATTTTCACGGCACGCTTCGGGAAAGTTTGGAAAAGTTGTACAGCTGTGTCATCTATGGACTTGATCATGGCTTGGCTCTCGGCTGTGCTCACGTTTTTGTTACTCGAGGCAGATACGATTGGAATAATCGTATCAGAATGAGCAGCCGATTGGGTTTTTAATTCTTGCTTATGGCTACACAATTCACCAGCAAAACCCGGGTGGCAGTCGCATTTCGAGTGTTTCGAGTTGCAAACACCGTGGTTGTTGCACAAACCATCAATGCCACAGTACGTGTTGTTGCAATGAGGCCCGTTGAAACCAATGGAGCATTGGCATTGTTGGAGGGAATGGTCGCACTTTCCATGGTTGGAGCAGGCAGCAGCGTCGCCGCAATAATTATTCTCGCAGTAGTGGCCGTTGAAGCCGGGCTTACAGTCGCAAACACCAGCTTTAGGTTTACCTTCAATTGGTCGGCACGCCCCATTTCCATTACAGGCATCTTTGCACAGAGACACACCACACCCGGCGCCGGACCATCCGGCTTCGCACACACATTTCATTGCTGCAGCAGAGCATTCTCCGTGACCATTGCAGTCAACAGGATCGCAAAATTGTTTACCGCATGGTCTGGCTGGGTCGGCGGTCATAAAACCCTTGTCGCAACCTTGATTACCACAGTCTTCGCCTTTCCACCCGATCGCACAGGTACACTTCTTCTTGTCCAAGTCGCAGTCACCGTGACCGGAGCATGCTTTCGGGCACACGGGAGTCGCGCAAACAACGCCAGTCCATCCCTTCTTGCAAACACATGCCGACT
>JACKZZ010010712.1_pt1 | contig 10585 bp, 13 predicted proteins | sample 8027871 | NCBI WGS metagenome assembly JACKZZ01 (sample SAMN15724774, study PRJNA655200) | protist metagenome | isolation source: fluorescence activated cell sorting (FACS) single amplified genomes of... | place: USA: West Boothbay Harbor, Gulf of Maine | collected 2000-07-19
ATCTGACATCTTTTCTTGTCGCTACTGCAGGGTCGATGTTGGCTCAGTAATACAGACAGTATCAGCTAGCTCACCCTCTGAAGCATTTCTTATGCTGCCAGATGCAGATGCAGATGCAGATGCAGATGAAGATGTATTTGCTCCCGCGCTTTCATTTCATTTTTTCGCGCGCAAACGAATAATAAAGTTGAAGAGATCGTCATCACCCCTCCATTCCAGATGTCGACCGGCACGCCTAGCATCACAGAGCTTTTTCCTGAGTGGAAGGCACTTGCAACAACGGGAGAAGATGCTCTTTTCCCTGGACCTGTCACGAATTCAGTGAATATTGGAGTTAATAAAGTCGAAAACAGCACCAGAGCAAGCCATGGAAGCACTTCTGGTGCAGACAGCTCGCCCAGTAAGGACAGAGGCAATGGCAGCGACGATGTCAATGTCAAGCTAAATAACAAAAACGACATAATGGCAATGCTCTGGCCTGGTTTTGCTGAATCGAAACGGGCAAGGGACAGGGATAGGCTGAAGGGGATACTCGAATCTGATAATCCTGCTGTGAAAACATGGCTAGTGAGATTTGGTGGACCAATGCGAGTGCTCTTTGGTTCTCAGCTGCTTCTTCATAATTGCTGGTGGATAATTTTAGAGTATTTGGCTGGAGAAACGCCCAAATTATCCCGCATACGGCTCTCACCATTACCCCCCCTTCTGACGAAATCTACCACTCCTGCCACTCGAGACAGCGATCTGTTTCCTATGATGAGCAATGCAATGAATAACACGTCAAATAATACTTCGAACAATATGGCGAATGCCGAGTCAGGATCAATAGATACTAGTAGCAGTAGTGACAGTGATGACTATGGTGATGATGGTTGGGCCGATTTGGAAAATTTCGACTTTAGCCGATTTCCAAGCCTGAGCCGCCAGCCCAGCACCGAGTCACAGCCAGCAGTAACGACTCGCGAGGAAGAAAACGGACAGGCCAATGCCACAGTATGTACTAAAAACGCGAAGAAGAAGAGAGAAGGAGGAGCGGATTTAGCGAATTCATTTTCAATAAGTGATGTTTACACACTGCTGAAAGATATAGGTTTCGCTGTAGAAAATATCGAGGAAGAGGAGGAAGAGGAGGAAGAGGGGGAAGAGAATGGGACTGACGAAGATGAGGCTTGCAGCGACAAAGAAAAAAAATATGAGAGCAAATACGACGTCAAAAAGGAAAAAATGAAAAAAATAGGCGATTCTGACAGCATATTCGGTTCGAATCCAACGTTGATAATAACTTTTAACGACAAACAGTGTGAGACAAAGGATAAAGCTTCTGGAAGCGAACAAGCTTTAACAGCCATTCATGTACTGCATGGTATGTATCTGTGCGGTGTACAGCTAAATGTTGAACTACAACCATTTCGATGCTCCAGATCTGTGAAATTTAACAGTGAAGCGATGCTGTCTGAGGACGATATGGCTTGGAAAAGAGGATTTACGAAGAACACCAGCTAATAGTAGCACGAATTATTAGCCATACAAACGACAGGCGACAGCACATCCGCGTGCGTACATACGCGTAGCGCGTATTGTAAAGACACTGTGTAAGACACTACTGGGGAGTTTTTTGCGCGATATCCAGTAGGCTGTCTGTATTGTTATGCTATGCCCATCAATTAACAGCAATTCCAAATAAATTTACTGAAAATCAGCCGAATCGTACAATACATGTAGTACATGATGTAGTAGTGTACTAGTAGTATACTACGATTATTGTAGTACATGAGAGAGAAAATTTCTCCTTTCCGGTTCCTTTGAAATCATTTTCTTCGGCAGCTTTCTGGTCTTTAATTTCTCGACAATATGATTTTTATTACGATTTGTAATCACCGTACTGGCACGTACATCATTACTGGTAAGTAGAAGACTTGTGTGCCTCGATTACATGTACGATCGTAGTTCCTCACCAGCATCCTCCTGTTTTCTTGCCTTTTATTATGGTATCAAATTAGACTGGGCTTTAGCTGCGCTGTGCATGGACTCATGCATATTTGGCGGTCTTGATTCTAGCAGACTGCGACCATTTTTTCGATATTGGGTAGCAGGGCTTCCTCGACGAGCCTTCGGACGAGCCTTCGAACTGCATGGACATCGACCAGACAGAAAGCCATGCAGAAAGCTTTGTGCGGAATTTCGATTTCCCGGGATTTCCATTGATGATTTCCATTGATTTCCGTTGATTTCCATTGATTTCCGAACGAATTTCCAAATTTGATCCAATCTCTTTTGCTTTTGTGCCACCACAACATCAATAAAACATCCATCCACACTACCCACTACTATCTCTCATAGTCTTTTAGTTCTAAGCGCTGATTGAAGATATACCACATTAGGAGGATTTTAATACTACTCAGTAGAATACGAGTTGCACCTGTGTAGTTGTAAAATGTCGGCTGAAAATAGCAGTAGTGCGCATAAACGGCAGCCGGAAAGTGTGGCTGATGCGGAGATGCCAATTGAGGGCAAAGGTTCGGGTGGGTCAGAGGCGGTCGAGTCTCACCAAATTTCATGCATATCAAAGTTTCAAGGCCCTGTGCAGGTATTCAAATATCCGCAAGCTAATTTTGCGTTCTGCTTTAGCATTAAGAATTCACCTTATCACCAATGTATTCCTTCGCGTACAGGCATTTTTACGTCCTGGGGTATGGGTGCCAGTTCTGCGACAATCCCGTTATCACAAAGAGGTAAATAATTTGCCTCTTTTTTTGTGTGTCCATTTGTGATATCAATATGTTCATCAGCTAATCTTTTTTTATTCGTGTTTTGCGTGACTGATACTCAGGTGTGGAGTTTAGACTGTAACGCTAAGTCGGGCCTGGCACACTTTTTAGAAGCAATAAAGTTGTACAAAGACGGCGGTAGTGATTATAGCGGATTTAACATGCTTGGGAGAGAACATCTTGTGATACACTCAACCAGTGAGTCCAGTGGTAGAGCGTCAGCTTCAATGTGAGGAAATTAACAAGAAATTCCTGCTACGTTTGTACTTTAAACCTCTTTAGGCGAATTTTTCACAGTTGTTGTCCCAATACAACCCGAACTAAAACACGTCTATATCCAATTCTCGAACGTCAACTGCACTAGTTAACTACTGACTTTTTTGACATTTCACAAAATAATTATGCCGTGTCACAGTCACTGCTACACAAAAGCAGGCTGGCTCGACGTTGTTGAAGTAAACATTGTTGACGAGAAAGACAATAATGATAAATCACGAATGGAAATATCCTCATTTTCATCTGGATTTCTTCCTACCAGTATACCTCTTGCACCACTGTTAAATGTCGCTTGCTTTTGGGTTTGCTTCAGTGGTAAGGCTTCTCCATTTTATTATTATTATTATTATTATTATTATTATTATTATTTTTGAGATGCTGAATCGATACAAAGTTAGTTCCTGTTATACACAAAAGGTTTTCCCTTGAATAACCCCAATCTTCCTGTGTATTCAACGTATTTTTATTTATTTATTTTTCGACACAGGGATAACGAGATCAGATGGCAACGCGTACTGGAACAACAACGAGAGGGTGCGACAAATTAAGTTTGAAATGGATAAAAAATGCGAAATCTTTGTTCAAGACGAAAACAAATGGTTTTGTTAGTCGTATGAATAGTTCAACTCGATGTCACTTGAATGTCACTTGATAGCAGAAAAACCAAACACATTAATCACAGCCTCTGCTAGAGATCGACTCAAGAATGAGGCACAATTTTGCTGAAATTTGACATGTACACTATAGATATCAGAAATATGGCATATATGTACATGTATGTATGCATGTGATGACCTCTCCAGAAAATGGGCCGTATTATTAGCAGCTATGCGTGTCAATATTGGTTCTGAAACTACATAAGCAGATCATCTTTTTATGTGGAAAGCTACTATCTTCCTCACAAGCTTATTGCTTGTGTTTTGATGCTTTTTCTGCTTATAAGAAATTAAGCAAATAGACAGCTTATTCCCATATTAATGCTACAGTCGCAGCGCACGAAGCCATATATAGGCAATATAGGCATAGCATAGACGCATGCGCTAGTGACAGCTAGCAGCCATAGTCGCACACAACACGCGCCGCACGTATACGCATCATCGTATATCTACATCATCTAGGTACAGCGCCTACTAGGCGTCGCACACACATCTGACTACGTAGCTGTGACTACGTAGCTGTATAGCTGTGACTGCCGTAGCTGTAGCTGTGGCTACGTAGCTGTAGCTGTGACTACGTAGCTGTGACTTGTCATGATTTTCATTAATTTCATGATACTATTTCGCATTTTTTTTTCTGTTTTTTGCTTTACCACTTGCACCAGATGCACCTTTCTCAATATTACCCCTTGGTCGTTTCTCTTTAGCTGCAGAAATGCTCCCAGCAGCATACGATTTAGGTCGGACCTTCTTCTTGGTCTTTCCACGTAGAGATTTCCAGATATATTCTTCAAAAATCTTGCCTAACACATAGAGCACACCCAGCCAGACAATCTTTGCTGGCATTTCAGGAAACCCATTTTTCATTAGAAACGCAACCGGATGAAAGAAAAAGAAACCAGCTATTTTGTCCATCCATGGACCTATAGCCTCTTGGATAGGATCTTTTGGCTTCGGCACTCTTCTGAATCTCTCGCCACGTGCGTGTGTCTGAGCAAATGTTTTTACCATTGATTTCGTGTACTTCCGACGTGAGTATCGGGCGAAATGGGCCTGTTCGATAAACAATAGCGTTGGAGACGTACGCACTGCAAATCGGTCAAAAAGTTCTGAATTTTTGGAATCAGCAGTGTCGACAGTTGCGAAAACAAGGCCTTTAGATGAGCGTTTCAGCTCATTTGACAGTCTGTGGATGCGGAGATCAAATAGAGAAAAAACAGAGCTTAGGTTAGGGTACGGAGAACAGTTTGAGATGAGAGATATATGTTTGCGGTTGGTTTGAGGTTGGGATTGGTGTCTGGATCATGACAGAATTAGGTTCGGGATAGGCGTGCAAGTATCAAATGAAGTGTTTGGTTTTGGGTTCTGGTTATTACTCAGCCATGATTCCTTCCAGTTTCTCACACTGCTTGCTTTTGTCACAAAAGCTCACTACCCAGTACCCACTGTATTCGCCTCGAGAAGCCTGCCGGAGGTTAATGTTAGCAGGGGCATGGTGTGTTTGTTGAACGAAAAAGTCTGCGAGGTGGTATTTGTGGTTTGGTAAGGTAATAAGAGGGAGTCTGGGGTAAAGTTAACCTGCGTTTTGGACTCAAAGTTCTTCGCGTTCAGTTTTATAACTGCGGATGAAGACAATGTCATACACATCGCCAATAGTAGCATCATTGGTGACGTCGAAGCCATAACAGTATGGTGAGCAGTCATGCTGAAGTGCTCGCGATCGTTCCGTCAGCTCTCGCCGCTTATTACCTGCAGCCTTCTTAGCCTGGTACCAGCAGTTCCCGCGAAGTAGTTGGCCGACATTTTTTTTTTTTTTTTACTTCTCAACACAATAATGCCAAATCCCAAGCAAACCCCTCTCCTGATTCTTCAGAAGGACCAGTTTCGAGTGGCGCCATTTGTCCTCGACAGGCTCACTTCGGACCTGCATCGCGTCAATTCAGCCAGGTATTTGTACTGATTCGTCAACCCGTATCAATTCTTAGATTGAATCATGAGCAATCCGCCTCCTCTGCCTTTTGAAAGTTCGGGTTTAGAACGGGATTCTGAACAACTGGACAAATCATCAAATGCCCTTGTAAGACCTGCACACACGCAACATACACAACAGTCAAGGTTCGAATCCGAATCAACAGTATCGTCACAACCACCCGCTTTACCATCCGCTCCTCCCCCAGCCGTGCAACCTCCGAGGACAACTTTCGAGGGAAAGTCGACACAAAACGCTGCCAATTCTACCGGACAGGAACATAGTGTCGCACCTGGGGTCTCATCACCAAGATCGCGTCCGCCCATGCCCAAACCTCATCGTTGTACGCAGCCTGTTTTGCCTGAAACTGCAGGAAAAGCAGGAGAAACAACCATTGGCGAAGAGTCAGGAACGACAACATCGTACGCACAACCTTCACCGCAGTGTTTGCCAACATTACAATCTTCAGCACTATCGATAAAACCAGTGACATCGCCACCACCTCTACCAGAATTAATGGGCCGTAAAAGTCTCGACAGAAAACACACCAAAAACAAGAAAACTGGTTCTAGTTTGACTAGTAGCTATTCCAACGCACATTCTCAGCAGCAATCCACTGAATCGCCCCCACCACTGCCAGGCCGACGAAAGAGTTCTGATACACGGCGTAAAAGTGTCGAGGGAGGAAAAGGGTTAGGCAGGGGAAGACAAGGACAAGAGTTATTGATTAGGCGACTGGAAAAGGCAGAGGCAGACACAGCCGAAAAAATCAAGAAAATTCAGCAGTTGGAGGCGACAATAGCAAGTTTGAAAACAGAAGTGTCAAATTTGAAAAATAGCGTTGGACTTAATAATTGTGAAAATGAAGAGCAAGAAGAACACAAAACAAAATGGGCCAAGAAAATCTCACACAGAAAAAAGATGTCGAAAATGCGATACCCTACTGTGAATATGCCACAGCAATCTTCAGCAACTGCTATTTCTGGTGCTGACGGCAACTCTCACAACGATGAAAAAAATGCGTCTGATGCTTCGAATTCAAATGCAAGCAAGGTTTCTGCAAGCATGCTGTTTACAGAACTTGTGTACCAGTATGACACAGTTCAGTCACAAATTGATGCAGGAATTCACATGGTCAAACGGGCAAAGAAATTTATGGCTAAAATGGCGGCTATTCATACGCATTTTGCGTGTGATTTGATCAAAGCTGCAGCAGAAGAGAAACTAAAAGTTAAAAAAATGCGATTTGGTGATCGGATGAATTCTTGTAGGGACGCTTTTTTGATGATTCTGGTACAATCAGAGAATATGGCGTCAGGTAAATTATCGTGTTTTTTTCGGCCGATTTTTTAATCATTTTCTCCTTTTGTGTTTATTATTTGTATGGCATGAAGTTATCGACTCATGCTGGTCATTGTATGTAGTCCACACAGAGTACGCAGAAAAATTGTCTGCAACTGTCATTACTCCACTATCTGCTTTTTTCGAAATTGGCGCCAAAATATCTGAGTCAACTCTACACAAGAAGGAAACTAATGCTAAGAGTCTTAGGGATGCGTTTATTGCTCTTCGTACGTGTATTTTGTTCAATTTGATAACAACACAACAACGAAAAAAACAACAAAATCAACGAAAAAACAACAAAAACATAACACAACTAGAGTTATTTTCAACCCTTGATTGTGAACTGTACAGGCAAAATAATGTCGCTATACTGTTTACTTTGCAATATATTTAGTAATCCTGCATATGGCATTTATTTCGGTCATTTTTTTCACGTTGTTTTAGGCAAATCTGAGCATTCAGCTCAGAATATGATTGACGAACTTGCTGCGAAAATATCAAAAATACAAAAAATGGAGGCAGAATTCTCCAGCTCAGAGGGCAGGCGTGGCAGCGCTACAAAGAAAAAGAGCATTTTTCACATCCACAGGCAGAAAGCAAAGAAACCAAGCCAAAAGATGAAAGATGACGTGAAAAAACTGCAAATCAAGACAATTGAAGCCATGGGGCATCACCAGGATCTTTGTCGGTCAGCATCAGCTCACCAAAAACATTACCTTGAGAATGAAATGCCGTCGGTGCTGACGCAAATGCAGAGCATAGAAGAGATGCGTGTGGAAACATTCAGGAAGCAGCTGCTGTCATATAGCAAGATTCTGGAGCAATTTTCAGACGACTATATGAAAGTTGCAGCTGATGTTAATCATTTTGGAAATGCAATTCACAAGGATGAAGATATCCGTAACTTTGTTAATAATCTACATAACAATGATAGTAAAGGTGTTTGGAAATTAAGAGTGCACATCTGTTTTGATTTTGTGTGTTTTGCGTTTTTGTGTGCTTTCATGTGTTTGTGAACCACTAATCAAACAGTTTATTGCACAAAAACGTGATTTGTTATTTACGATTCGTCATCGATTCATTTATTCATTCATTTATTCATTTTTAGGTGTGTCCTTGCCAGATGTTCACTACTCGTTGTCAAAATTACCAGAAGAGCTGCATGGAGACCTGCTTTTCGATCACGAAACAGCGCTATTTGGGACTGACCTAGACCAAATAATGCAAGTTCAACGAACACTGTCGAAAAAAAGGAACAAAAATGGTGAAGCTAATCCAACACTTGACGTACCGCGTGTTTTGATCGAGCTGATTGATGCAACGAAACGGCTGGGAGGGTACCAAACGGAAGGCATATTCCGAGTGCCAGCATCTTTTAATGAACTGGAGGGGTTGAAGCGAAAAATGATCCAAAATAATGCGAAAGAGCGAAAAGAGGACTATAAGGACAATAATATGGAGAGCAGTTTGGATGTTAAACCTAATATCGTGCTTGCCGTGTGTGGACATAATGCCTCACCTCATCTTCCTGCTGGGTACGTCACGAATAAAACGTATTGTATATCAATTTAACGCAAAGTTGGCAGTATATATTCATCAAGGTTCGGTTTGCGCTGATCCATCCAAGTAACTTTTAATCCTTTTTTGTTTTTTTTTCATGCGCGTAGTTTACTGAAAGACTTCCTTCGCAAGTTAAGGTATGCACTTATCCCAGCAGAACAATATGAAAAGTGTGTCGCAGTTGGACAAGAAGCTTTAGCACATGAACGTCAAGGTGGAGTGGCTGGTGACTTTAAAATGATTAATAAACATATTGATGAGATCTTGAGCAAGACACCCGCTGTTAATCAAGCTGTACTACGCATGCTTGTTGGTAGGGTTTTTATTTTTTTTCGTTTGCAGTGCACCGCAGTAAAAAAATCCACATTTTTGCAAACCTTATTTTTATCGACCGGTGACTTTTTACACCTGAAAACAGTTTTATGTTTGAATGTGCTGTATCAACCCCATCCCAATCAAATGTAGACATGATAACCGAATTATCGTCTCCTGAGAACCTGAAGTGCAACAAAATGACCGTTTCGAACCTTGCTATGGTATTTGCACCATCGATTCTACGTACGATATTTGTGGCTTAATCGATTTCGTCATTGTTTAGGTTTAACCGCTAGCTGGAATGAGGCAAACCTTGTTTTAATTTGTATTTTTTTCTGGACCTGATGCCTTTTTGCTGTGTTTAACACGTGTAAACGTAGCAATGTAACGGCAGCTAACTTGTTGAGTTCATTTGAAGGATGTGTTTCCGATACTTTTTGAATTTTCTCAGGAAACCCGTCTACAGATCCTCTGCATATGATTGCAAATATAAATTTTGAAATCAAATTCTGCAACATGTTGCTACGACGTATTGCAGCTACTACGTACTAATGGCGTTAGATTCCTAGCAACAGCGCACTTTGACAAAAGTAAGCAATGTAAAAATTTTTTACTAAAAAAAGAAAAGAGACATCAGCTCGCAAGTACAAAGCTTAAATGAACACAAAAGTGAGCAATAAAAATCACTAGGCAGCTAGGCAGTAAATATCATTTGGGCTAGATAGAACAACGAAGCTATGACTAAATAACCAGCTAGCGCACGAAAAAAAAGACCTCGCTGTCTTTTTTTCAGAGTATCATTAGGTAACCAGTTAACCAGTTGCGCACCAGTAATAAGCGCCGATCAAATAAAAACGATGAGTTGCATGGACATATACATTTGTGCATTCTTGACAAAAAAAAGATAGATAGTAAACCCACAGCTATGTAACCGATTTGACACAGCCTGTAAAGGCTGCAATTACTGTGCCAGCTCGCTGCATAAAAACCTCTATAGCATTTGGCAGCACGTTTTTTCTGTTGAGGAAAAGCTACATAGGACGTGATGCAAATTTATAAGCTTGCATTATATATCAGCGTAGGCGCGCGACGAGCGCACGCTCTACTTGCGGCCACCGTAGCCATTGTTACCAAAATAGCTTCTGTTGCCCGAGGGTGTTATCGTGTAGGTCCCATTACGAGAGCCTGTGTATACCGTGGGGCCTGATGAGGTTCCAGCTGAGCTGTAACTACGACTGTAGCCGCTAAAAAAACACCCTGTCTTTTTTTCCGCTGCTGTACCCACCACCACTACTGTATCTGCTGCGATTGTAGCTGTCGACATAGCTACTACGGCTCTGCCCGGTTCTGTTTTGTTTTTGAACCTGATTTCGTGAGGTTTGGATCTGGTTTCGAGCAGCCTGGATTCTTTTGTTGAGCTCTTTTGACTTGTTTTTTGCTGTGTCAATCTTCTTCTTGATCTCCCTTTGTGTCAGCTTGGCAATCAGCTGGCTCACGTCCTTAGACGCATGGGCCACAATCTTGTCAAACTCCTTCTTCTTTTTAGGCTGCGCGGCTGGTCTATTGACTGCTGCACACATGCTTTCTAGCATTAATTAAAGGTGGCTACTCTGTTTGGCGACTGTTACTGGCAATCCAGAGTCACTTTGGTGTACCCTGCCCTGACATTCCATCAGGTTGCCAGCATTAACTGCACG
>JACKZZ010001576.1_pt1 | contig 10583 bp, 15 predicted proteins | sample 8027871 | NCBI WGS metagenome assembly JACKZZ01 (sample SAMN15724774, study PRJNA655200) | protist metagenome | isolation source: fluorescence activated cell sorting (FACS) single amplified genomes of... | place: USA: West Boothbay Harbor, Gulf of Maine | collected 2000-07-19
CACAGACAGAACTCCATTGTTTATAGGATGCGATTTCAACAACTCGCCTATTACGGCTGTGGTTGCCACCAAGTTCAAGGATACGCTACATGTGATCGATGAGATTCAAATTTATGGTAGTAACACTGAAGAGCTAGCACAGGAGATTAAGCAGAGATATGGTCAGAGTCGTCAAATAACTATATTCCCAGATGCAACCGGTAGCAGAACAAATACCAATAGCATGGGCGTAAGTGACCATCTAATATTAGACAGAGCAGGATTTAAGGTCATAACTGGCAAAACAAATCCTCCAGTTAATGAAACCGTAGTAAGCGTGAATAGTATGTTAAAGCAAAACTGTTTGCTGATAGATCCCAAGTGTAAGAATCTTCGCAAGAGCATATTACGATATGTATACAAAGAAGGCACTCGCATACCACTCAAGGACAATGTGCACGATCACATGGCCGACTGCCTTCGGTATCTGGTCAATGGCATGTTCCCATACACGCAACCTGGCTTGGGTAGCAGAAAAGCCAATAGCTCATATAGGCGCGTGTGATTCAGATAAGTATTATGAATATGGCAGATACTATGATCATTCCCACGAAGACAGGCACCACTACAAGTGTTAGTGTAGAAGTCGCACAGCGATACTATGTGATGTATTCTCACCACTTAACACATAACAACTCATTAACACCAGAAGAACGTGAATATTTAAAATTGTATACAGAATATTTTGAGAAGGTAACCAATTCCGATTATGCATGAAACAATAGACAAAAGTAGCAAAGAGTGGCTAGCATATAATATGCATAGGGTTAGTAGTCATAAGAGAAGAACAGACCGTAACGGCAACCTCATAGAATTTAGATTGCGTTTTGAACAATGGTTAGATATCTGGATGGCTAGTGGTAAGTGGCATAAGCGGGGCAGACTCAAAGGATGTTATTGCATGTCTAGACACAACGACATAGGACATTATGAAGTAGGTAATGTTAAAATTATTACACATAGTGAAAATGTTAGTGCAGCAATGAAAGGTATAAATTCGTGGGGAGAAAATAATCCTAAAAGTAAATTAACAGAAAAAGATATCAGAGATATCAGAGCATTATATAGCACAGGAAATTCTTCTAGGTCAAAACTAGCAGAAAAATACAATGTTAGTTGTTCAACAATATATAGAGTGTTATATAGACACACCTGGAAGCACGTAGCATAGGAGACTTATCATGTTTAGTGGAAAGACGCCCGAGAAGGGAAGCAAGCAGCATACAATTAATGAAAAAATTATTAATAACACCGGCGTATTGAAGAAGGCTCGTGACCAGTCTGAAGGTTTCAATACTGCCAATAAGACATATAGCAACACTGGTGCTGGCAAGGGCAGTTCACAACGACCTACCAATCATCAGGCATATAGCGACAATTTTGATCGTATTTTTGGAAAAAAGGACAAGTAATGAAACAATCTAAACTAGCACAGAAGCGTCATAACAGAAACCTTAAGCGTAAAAACAAAAAGTTTGATAATCGTAAGCACAACAAGAACCTTCTGGATTATTGTAAAAAAATATTGCCTCCAGAGGAGCAGACCATAGAAGTATGAACAGATGGGATATCATAAGTCTAGCTGGAAAGGAGGCCGTAGGCATAGAGTTAGGCGTAGCTGAAGGTGTCTTTTCAGAAAATGTCTTAAAACACACAGATGTAAAACATTGGTATAGTGTAGATATGTGGGCCGGAGACCGTGGACACGATGACTCACAAAGAGCTCGTGCTATGAAAAGATTACTGCCTTATCAGGACCGCAACACCATCATATGGAGTAAGTTTGAAGATATCATACCAAAGTTTGCAGACAACTATTTCGACATCATATATGTGGATGGTTATGCACACACTGGACAGGATGGTGGCAAAACTATAAGTGACTGGTGGCCCAAACTAAAGCCTGGTGGTATTATGTCAGGCGATGATTATAGTAAAGCATGGCCATTGACTAAACAAGCAGTAGATCAATTTGTTCAAAGTGTTGGGCTAATTTTAACCGTATTTGAATTTGACAATACCCATAACGATAGTTGGAGTCAGCATCCCAGCTGGTGGGTAAGAAAGCCACAAATAATCCTGTGATATAAAACAAAGTTTTAGGATAAATATATAACTTAATGAGGGTTTAAAATGGATAGCAACTTTATAGTTGGAACTCATCTTCTGTATGATCGTTATTTTGACGATTGGAATTTGCAATACAGAAGTTACCTGGGCGGAACTGAATTCCGTGAAGGTCAATATCTCAGACAATATTCATCAGATACTCAAACACCATCAGAAACAATCAACACCTATAGTGTGGATGCTGATGGTAGCTATGTGTTTAATCAGCGCGCCAAAGTAGAGCGGCCCAGATCACAGCGTGACACACTCACAGGATCAGACAGCACTGTGGGCACCTTTTATGGTGAGAAGCTGGCCAATGTTCCCCTATACAACTATGTCAAGTTAATTGTGTCAGAATACAATGCCATGCTGTTTAGAAACCCTGCGCAGAGAATACTGCCTAATAACGACCAGATCAACGATTTTATTATGAATGTGGATGGTGAAGGCACCAGCATATCAGAGTTTATGAGTCAGGTCGATCAATACACCACAATCTATGGAGTATGCCATGTTGGATGTTATTTGTTTAATTCAGAAGTGCGTTGGAAGATACACACGCCTCTGGACCTCACTAATTGGGAATATAATTATGATCGTAATGGTAACCTACAGCTAGACCGTGCTGTGGTAAAACTGGATGCCTGTGATGATTATACCATGTATAGATACATGGATAGCCAAACTATTGCTACGGTGTGGTGTGGTTCTGAAGAAGATTGGCAACCAGATGATATTGAAAATTATTACCAGTTAAGTGATGGTGTATGGATGATACCCGAAGTCAATGAACTGGGATATGTGCCACTGATTACCTGCTATCAGAGTTTGAAAGTATACAACAATGTGGGCACCACGCCCATAGCAGATTGTAGCCAGATCCAACGCAGTGTGTATGGCGACCTAGCAGAGATATACTCAGCTATCACATATTCAAGTCATCCTACCTTAGTGATTGACGAAAACACAGACCAACTCAATAATGGGGAGATTGGTGCAGAGCCTGGCAGTATTGTCAGAGTGCCCACTAGTTTAAGTGGTGAGCAGTCATATACCTATGAGTTTGTGTCACCAGCCTTGGATGCTATTACTGAGATATCCGATTTAATCGACAACAAAGTATCAAAGCTCACCCAGTTAGCCATGTTGAGATCCGAAGACCTAGTAAAATCCAGTAGATCCGGTGAGCAAATCGAAACCTATGATGATAAGCTAGCGGCTAGTATCAGACGCAAAGCAACCAACATGGAAAACTCAGAATATAGAATGTGGGAAATCACCATGGACTGGTTAAATCAAGCCATGCCAGAAGATTTACGCATTAGTTATAACCGTCAGTTTAACAAACGTGCCATAGAGCACGAAATTGCCGAACTTAACAAGATCCTGGACCTGCAAGCCAAAATTATAGCAGTCACAGGTGAACAACCAGATCCAGTGTTAACTGAAACATTGCAAGTCAGATTGACTGAGTTGCTGTTGTCCACTAGCACTGACTCAGGAGTATAAATGAAAACCACGACACCACTCCAGTCGAATAACCCAGGAGAAGTAAAATGACCGATGAAGTCATAGCAGAGCCAGTCGCGGGCGTTAATGTCGACCCTGTTACAGAGCAGGAAACATCAGCACCATCTGCTGAAGCAAAATCTGAACTAACTACACCAACTGTGGAACACCGTGATGGTAAAATCTTTGTGGACGGCGTAAGAGTCTATAGCAGAGATGATACCAATCGTATCGCGGCAAATGCCAAACGAGAGCTAGAAAGCAGTTTACTAACTGATCTGGGTGTTAACGATTTTGACCAAGTCAAGAATGTTATAACCAGTCTGCAAGAAGCGACACCTGACAACAATTTAAGTGTTGAGTCGCTCAGGGAAACTGTTAAAAAGCGTGAGCAAACTGTGGAAGAATTACAAGCAGAACTCACAAGCCTCAAAACAGAAATGGTCATGGGTGACCATATCACAAAACTTAAGTCTGAGATGCCACAATCATGGAACTCAGACCAACAGAATGCTGTGATAGACTTAATGAAGAGTCGTAATATGTTTGAGTTAAGTGGCGCAGAGTTTGGTATCAGAGCAGGAGATAGTTTATTGGTAGACGATTCAGGTGAAAGGCCTGATTATGCTAGTGCCGTAACCCTCATGGCCAAGCAGCTGGGTTTACCCCAGGCCAAGACTGGTATCTCAGGTGAGTCAAATGATCGTAGCGTAGCAAAATCTGAAAAGGTGCATGGTTTAGACGAAAGTCGTATTGCCACAGATCCAGAGTATAGAAATGCATATGTTTCAATCAGAAATTCAAATAAAAGCCTCAGTAGATCAGAGATCACTGATAAAATGATTACAGCACAAATGAACCATAATATTGCCAGAAACCCTGGACAAACAATGTTAAGTTCAAATGCTGTTAACAAAACAAACTCTAGGAGAAAATAATGACAACTAACTCAAATGCAATTGCTGATCTGTATGCTGAAGTAGTCGCGGACTTAATCCCATTCTATGACAACATGGTATTGCTTCCTAACCAAGCATTGATCCTTAATTCATACAACATCTCAGGCACATCTGGTGATACTGTAAAGATCCCAACTCATGATCCTTATAGCCAAGGCGCAACTGTGGGCGAAGGTAACCAGATTATCACTGGTGCATCACAATCAGACTTTGCAACAACTGCAGCAACTATTCAAGTTGTTAAGCGTGGCGCTGGTTCATTCGTAACAGAAGAGAGCCTGGAAGACGGTGGCATTGCTACTGTCCGAACTGCTGTAACAACTCAACTTAGCCGTGCAATCGCACAGAGCACTGACATTGCTGGTTTCAGAGTAGCATTGTCAAATGCTGAAACTGAGCTTACCGACATCGCTAACGTAACTGTAACTAAAGTAGGTCCAGCAGCTGGTGCTCTTACTGGTGCTGACGTTGCTGTAGTAATGTCACCAGAAGCCATGGGTTATGCCATGAAGCGTGAGCCCACACTGAAAATGTTCAACGACGTAGATCGTGATCGTCATGACATGGTAGCTACCGTGCGTAATGGTTTTGTTCAGGTGCGCGCCAACTTTATCAATGGTGTAGTATCAAGTAATGTTGTAGCAGAAGCCACAGCGGCTATCCGTTGCAACCTGGACGATATCAGCCAAGCAGTTACTAACCTACGCACAGAAAACGCACCCACAGATGCCTCTGGCTTCTACATTGCATGTGTTACGCCTGCTCAGGAATATCACCTGGCTAGCCAGCTTAACAATGTTAATGTTAGCGGTGGCAACATTGGTGACCTCAGCATGATTGGTAACGGTGCTCTGTTAGACGGACTTATTGGTCAAGCAGTAGGTTGCCGCTTCTTTAGAAGCAACAATCTGCCAACCGGACTGGCAACTGCATAAGGATATATAATGGCTTTTATTGGATCCAATCCAGTCTTAAGTTATGCTACTGCTGAAGATCTCAGAGATAGAGATCAACGGTTCTTTGAAGCTAACGATGGTATAGCATTTGCAGGGGCAAGCAGTCAACTGCCTGCTCCTGCTGATCTAGATGATTATCTGGAAGATCTTACCATCCGTAGCACACGGCGCATAAATCAGAAAATCCGTGCCAGCAGTGCCTGGCGCGAATATATGAATCATGTGGGCATTGAAAATGACATCAACAACATACCAGACATTAATCCAGATCTGATCATCGATCGCAAAGAGGCATTCACTGATATGTGTGTATACTACACATTCAAGGAATACTTAATGCCAAAGATGGCAGATTTTACAGAAGACTCACCTGAACTGGTGAAGATTCGTTACTATGAAAACAAGTTTGAAGATTTGTTTACAGAACTAACTAGTGTTTGGGATTGGTATGATGTCAATCAAGATGGAACTGTGAGTGACTCAGAGAAACTAGTAGCGCAAATCAGGACTCGCAGATCGCGTGGCAGACGCGCTAGGACTTATGTCCGATGACCGACTACCGCGCATTATTGCTAGCAGATATTACTACTAAATTAAGTGGTAGCAGTTTTAATGTTAGCTCTGAACTACCCTGGGAATCAGGGGATACTCCCCTGTTTCTCAAAAACCTGAAAAGATTTTATCTGGATGTTCCAAATACAAGTCTTTCAGAGTTCATACTAACATTTAATGACAATTGTGATGGCTATAATGAGGAGACTCAGATAGAAGGATATTTGGCAATGAATGCTAAAAATCTTAAATCAGATCTGCAACAAAGCGTAAGATTGATCATGCAAGCCAAGGATTCGATACCAGACCAAATATCAGGTATTGTAGAAATGTCAACAGAAATCACAGGGGATGTATTGGTGTATAATTTTGTATTTACTTTTACTACTCTGTATTCATACTAACAGGAGAAAATAATGAGTTGTTTTACTAATCTAGCACTCACTACAAACACAGCAGGCTCCGGTCCAGTGGTTTACATCAATGGTGATGCTGTCCTGACGTATACTCAAGGTGCAAGCGCAAATACTGCATTTACTGGCGGTAACGCTAGTGTGCATGCTGCCAATAACCTTAAGGTCAGCAGTATTCAGGATATCACTATTAATGCAGCAAGTTCACTCTTTGAGTGGACGCAGGCTGACAGCACAGCAGTGCTGGTAACTACTACGCCCACCAGAAACAGTGTAGCAATGAATGTAGCTCTCACAGAAGAGTTGTTCAACACTGGCAAAGGTGACACCGGTAGTTTGTTTGAACTAGCCAGTAATCAGACACCAGTATTTTGGAGAGCATATCTCCAGGGAGATGGTAGTAATTTGACAACGGCTGGAACATATGAGTATGTAGAAGGATGTGCATATGTGAGTGGCTTCGCCGCCGCAAACTCACCAACAGCACCAGTATGGGTAACACCATTAACACTGGAAGTTGTGGGTGTATACACAAAATCAAGCGTAACCGTAACTTAAAACTCGGGGAGAGCTGGGTCCCCTGGCATATGCTGGGGGTTTTTTAATATAAACAAAGAGTATAAATATGAGCATAAAGGATATATTACAGAACCATTCAGAATCACAGATACATCAGAGTATAGAAGCAGAGCTGATCCGCTCACACAATGAAATCCGTTGTGCCAGGGGCGATCTAAATAAAGCAACTAGCAGATTAAACTTCTGCATAGAAGCTATAAAGAGCATACAGGAGAAACAAAGTGCAACTACAACAACTAGCAAGTAAACCTCAATTAACTAAATTAACTATCGATAACCCTGATCTCGTGGAAACCTACGGTGAAGAGTTAGAGTTTTATGTCTGGGACAGGTTGGACATGGCAACATACACCAGACTGGCAGGCATGGATAATAGCAACGTCACAGATATGTATACCGCACTCAGAGACATGATCCTAGACTCTGAAGGCAAACCAGTCATGACAGATGAGCAGGTGTTGCCCATGGATGTCATGACCGCGGCTGTGGAAAAGGTAGTAGCAAGCCTGGGAAAGTAACTGAGGTTAATCTGCTGGAAGACCCTGGTTGTAGCTCCATGGTTGCTTTGTTCGATCAGATGGCCAGTAAATATGGTATGTTGCCATCAGAAGTATTAGATCGAGCTACAACATTTGATGCGCAGGTCCATTTAAACAGTGAGACCTACCAGAACAGGGAACAACGCAGGGCTAGGGGCGATGATATAAGTGAGACCTATAGTCAGGCAGAAGCAGAGTTTATACTCAGGAGGTCACAATGACAAGATTTGTCAATGTTAACAGCAGAAAGTTTAAGCGTAATATACGCAAGGCAGAAAAGTTTTTTAATGAAACATTACCTAAAAAAGCTCTGAAAGAGTTTAAGAAATTAACTCCCAAGGACAGTGGTTATGCTAGATCTAAAACCCAGGGCAAACGAACTGCTAACGGGTATGAGATCACAGGCAATTATGCTTACTCTGGTGTCATAGACCGTGGCCTGTATCCCAATCCTCCCAAGGGTGGCAGTGGTAAAACTCGGGGAGGTTATAGCAAGCAAGCGCCAGAGGGTATGGTCAGACCTACGCAAAAGTATCTGAGACGACAAGTTCAGAAGTTTATCAAGAGGTTACGATAATGGCATTACCCATAGCAGCTAGTTTAATGTTGAACACCAAAAAACTTTACAGCCGGTCTGGGTGCGGCTAAATCAGGCGTGCTTGGTCTGGGCAAAGCGTTCACAGGCATAGCAGGCACACTTACCAAAGCCACAGTGGGTTTTGCAGCCCTGGGCACAGCGGCAGTGGGAGCCATTACCGCAATCACACTAAAACAGACAGCATTAATTGCTGGCCTGGAAGACACCAGACTCAAACTGGGTGTAACAGCAGAGTTCCTACAAAAATTTAGATATGCCGCAGAGCAAGCTGGCATAGGTTCAGACACCACTGACATGGCATTACAACGCCTAACCAGACGCATGGCAGAAGCCGCCAAAGGCACTGGTGAAGCTCGTGAAGCATTAAAGACCATGGGCATCAGTGTAAAGGATAGCAGTGGCAACCTCAGAAGCGCTGAAGAAGTGATGTTCGATATAGCAGATGCTTTCCAAAATACCACAAACAGCAGTGAAAAACTCAGACTAGCATTTAAGTTGTTTGACTCAGAAGGCACAGATTTTGTCAATGTGTTGAGTGATGGCTCTTCAGGTCTGAACGCCATGTATACAGAGGCACAAGCCCTGGGCATGGTAATGAGTAACGAGACTGTGAGTGGTGTAAAAAGTTTCGATGACAGCATGACCAAATTAAAAGGCATCATAGAAGGTGTAACTAACAGAATTGTAGCCGCGTTTGCTCCTGCTCTGGAACAAATGGTTAACCAGTTGGTGGGTTACATACAAAACCTAGCAGAAGTTCACGGTGGTTTTAAAAATTTGGGTCTATACCTAGCTAATGAGTTTTTAAATACCATGAAAGCGGCTGGTTTAAGTATTTTAGCATTCTTCCAGATGATAGAACAAAGCATATTAAGTATGTATGATAAAATAGCTGGTTTGCCTGGCGCTGAAGCTATATTTGGATTAACAAAGCGTGAGAACGCAGACATCTTGGCCCGCATCAATGAAATCAAATCTGAAATGGAGGCATTACAAAATCTGCCTCAAAGCCAACGTGGACCATTGTTTGCCGAAGGCATCGCAGACCTACAAGCTGAACTACAGACCCTACAAAGTCAGATGCCAAGTATGTTTGGTGACATGGCTAACCAATTTAGCACCATGATGGACAATTTTATAGTCAAAGTAAACCAAGCAGCCACTGCGGTCAAAGAAATAGTGCCTGCAGAAACCGTAGAAAAACAAGTGGACTTCCTGGATGAGTTATCAGAAAGTCTGGGAGGGTATACAGAGAAAATTTCCACAGCTGGTGATGCGTATCAGGACGCCATGAGAGCCATAGAAGAAAATGCCGAGCCTGCTAAAAAAGTCAAAGACCAATTCTCAGAAATTAAAGATGCCATAGATGGATTTACAAAAGATTTTACCAACAACCTAGTTGATGGACTCATGCAGGGCGAACTTAAATTTAAGGATTTTGCTAAAAATGTTTTGGCAACCATTACTAAAATGATGTTGAACAATGCGTTTAGTAACTTCTTTGGCATGATCACCGGTGGCATGGGTGGTGGTGCTGGTGGAGGCATGATGGGTAGCATAGGCAAAGTGTTTGCTGGATTGTTTGACAATGGTGGATTCATAGGCTCAGGTAAAGTAGGCCTGGTAGGCGAGCGTGGACCAGAACTAGTAACTGGCCCAGCCAATGTCATAGGCAGATCAGACACTGCCCAGTTACTGGGTGGTGGTGGTAGCACAACTGTTAACTATAATATATCAGCAGTGGATGCATTGAGTTTTAAACAAATGGTGGCACAAGATCCAGAATTTATATACAGCATTACCCAACGAGGAGCAAGGGGGATACCTAGATGAGTTGTTTTTACAATGCCAATGACACACAGGGCCTGCAGGGTGTGATTAACACTGCCCAGAGCATAACCTGGGAACGCAGGAAGATAACTGGACACACCATGAGCCGTGGTGGCAGAACCAGAATATCCAGCATAGCTAGTGCTGTGCCCTGGAACTTCACGGTCAAAGCCAGGCCCAGAATGAAATACTCACAGACCAGAGAACTCATAGAAAGTCTGGACACCTTAGATCTCAGCATACCCACTACTATTAATATTGGATCAAACAATACAAATTTAAGTTATATCACTGAGTATCAGGGTGTGTGGACACCAGCGCAGTTAAATCAAATAACATTTACAAGTCAGAGTGGATTAAATTTTACTCTGGATGTGTCAGGTGTTGCCAACAAGAATGTGGGAGATGTAGTGTTCCGCAAGGGTGATTTTATTCAGCCCGGCGCACCCATAGGCGACAGCTACAGATATCCCTATACTGTTACAGACACCGTGACC
>JACKZZ010004882.1_pt1 | contig 10583 bp, 2 predicted proteins | sample 8027871 | NCBI WGS metagenome assembly JACKZZ01 (sample SAMN15724774, study PRJNA655200) | protist metagenome | isolation source: fluorescence activated cell sorting (FACS) single amplified genomes of... | place: USA: West Boothbay Harbor, Gulf of Maine | collected 2000-07-19
AATCGTTGTTAGGCTCGGCTGGCACCGGTCTTCTATCTATCATATCGTTGTTTATCGTTGGTTTGGTTTGATTTTTCCCAGTATATATCTTGTTGTTAGTGGCCTAACCGTCGTAAGTAATGTGCTGTCAATTGGCCTGTGAGTGACCCCCCACCCCGCCTGTTGAGCGCGCAGTGAGCGGGCTAAAGGCGGCCGGTGAGCACTACGACCCCATCAGCCCTCGGCTGTTGTTACCGAAGGGGTAGGAAGTCGACGCGGTCACCCTTTCCCTCCGCGGATTGCTCCATCCCGGGCACCTCCGACTGCTGGTGCCACGGGCACGGGGGGGGCTAGACCGAAATAATGTTGTATCTTTATTTTGAAATCGAGGTGGAGGCGTCGTATGCTACGCTGGTCGTTGAATCCTCGTGACGGTGGCTCGCTTGACACCCTGTGCCCCCGACTGTTGTTGCCGAAGGGGTAGGAAGTCTAAGCGGGTCACCCGGTCCCCCCGCGGAATACTCCATCCCAGGCACCTCCGACTGCTGGTCCCACGGGCACGGGGGGGCTAGACCGAAATAATGTTGTATCTTTATTTTGAAATCGAGGTCGAGCCGGCGTATGCTGGGCTGGTCGTTGAATCCTCGTGACGGTGGCTCGCTTGACACCCTGTGCCCCCGGCTGTTGTTGCCGAAGGGGCAAGAAGTCTAAGCGGGTCACCCGTTCCCCCCGCGGATTACTCCATCCCGGGCACCTCCGACTGCTGGTGCCACAAGCACGGGGGGGCTAGACCGAAATTACTCAAGGTTGTATCATAATGCTGAAATCGTGGTGGAATCGGCGTATACTGTGCTGGTCGTTGAATCCTCGTGACGGCTCGCTTGACCCCCTGTGCCCCCGGCTGTTGTTGCCGAAGGGGTAGGGGGATGACTCTGTTCGCGCCTGCTTCGCTTCGCGTCCGGATCGCCTGAGCTGCCCCGTTTCGCGCCCGGATCGCCTGAACTAAACTGTTTTGACCGTTAACCGCGCGCCCGCCTCGAAACTCACGCAAGCGGCGTTCCACACCGGGGTCCTCGCTTCGAGGTTGAACGAGTCCCAGGTCTTGATGGCGTCCACTCCGCCGTCCGGGCGCTTTGCGACCACCTTAAACGCGGTCTCCGCCGGAATTTTCCTCTGACGATCCTGGACCCAGGCATCTAGCTCCGCGGCCGGCATATTCGGCGCTTTTTCCGCCATTCCCGCTCTCGCGCTCGTCCAATACACCTCCGTGACAGAGAACACGTCGTCCAGGTCGAGGGTGCTCGCAAGACGGTAATCACCATCCGTGCGGGCCACCTTCGGGGCCGGCCCTGCTTCCGATTCCGTCACGGTCTCGCTCCCGGTCCTCCACTTCCCGGGCAACGCCCCGTCACAGATGTTCTCGCGCCCCGCAAAGCCGGTCACGCGCCCGAGCACATAGGCCTGGAACGCCTCCTGAGCGCGTTCCACGGACTGCAGGAAGGGCATGGAATCGGGGGTAGACTGGGTGTCGGACGACGACCCGACCGCCAAATTCCGCGACGACAGCTCCTTCGCCAGGAGAAGGTCGACGGCCTCGTCCGCACTGCGGGAGAAAGCGCCGTTCCCGGTTTGGTCTGGGGACGCCAGATGCTGCAGAAACCTGACCAGGTAGCCGCAGCCGTCCAACTCCGCCCTCCGCACTGCGGGACTCGCCTCCCCGATGGCCTTCTGGTAGAGTTTGGAAATAAGCAGGGCAAATTGGGATTCCCCTCCGTACTCCCCCAGGTCTCCACCATCCTGAGTGATCAGTTGCAAATGGAAGTACAGACGCTTGAAGCGGGTCTCCACCTTCGCATTCCTTCGATCGAACTCCCAAACTCCGCACTCTACCCACTCCCACATGCCGGACATCGGGTAGCTCCAGCGGTCCGGGAGGTCCGCGACGGGAAAACGGGTGTTCTCGACAACGTTCCAAACCTGGTCGTGCACGAAGGCCCTCCAGCGCAGGGTCTCCGGTTCGATGGTACCGGAAACAGACTCCAGGCCGGTGACCGCGTCGAGAAACGGGAACGCGATCTGGCCGCGGGAGTTCAAGGCCGCTTTAGTAGTACGCTGCCTCAACTCCTCCCCGAGCAGCTTCTCTAGAAGGTCTGCAGCACTGCGGAGGTCGCGGCGAAAAAAGTCACCTTCCACAGACTTCGCCAGCCCTTCGAACCCGGAGTGCGGGTGCGCCGGAGAAGCCAGGGCCGTCTGGTAGGCCGTCAGCGCCGGGGCTTCGTTCTGGTACTCGGTCAGCGCCAGAAACCTGACGGCCCCCGCTTGGGAGACCGCCCCGGTGGCGGCGACGCCGACTGCGAACTTGGAGAAGCAGGACATTGTGAGGTCAGTCACGGAAAGTTGAAGCCTAGATAAACGAACGCTCTAAACAAAATTGTTGGAATACTTGGTGTTTTGAATACTTGGGACTAGACGATAGCGTCTAGGAATGATGATAGGAACTGTTAGTATCTCCAGAAGATTCCTGGCGGGAGGTTTCGTTTGGTTAGGTTGGGCAGAATCGATGAGAGTCGGCGGGGGTAGGAATAAGGTTAGGAAGTGAAGAGGGTGGAGGGGTGGGGAGTAGGAATAAGGTTAGAAAGTGAAACAGGGTGGAAAAATGGGAGGACTGATGGTGGTTAAAGAGGGTGGATAAATCGGAGGACTGAAGGTGGTTTAACAGGGGGGAGGGGGGGGGGAACTGATGAGGGATAAAGAGGGTGGAGAAATGGGAGGACCAATTGAAGAGAGTAGTAGCACGAACTTCGAAGAAGAGGCATCAGTGACAGTGGTGAAACCGATAGCACGAACTTCGATGAAGGGACATCAGTGAGACAGCCGATGGTGATGGACCGATAGCACGAGTGAGACAACCGATAGTGGTGGAACCGATAGCACGAATGGGGGGAGATAAAAGCAAAAGAGACACGAATCTCGGGTGAAATCCACGCCAAGAGATGGAGGTGACCTCGGACCTATGGAAGAATCTGGAACACACGACTGCAATTCTCAATCCTTCGTAGCCGATCAGGCTTCCGTTGCCGATCGGGCAACGCTGTGCTGCGTTGACACATGCTATTACTAAGACAAGTCAGTACTGATAAAAGTATCTGGTGGCACGACTCCGAGTCGGTAGTCGACGCAATATATCTTGGATAGCTTCGGGTCTTATCGTGGATCTAGTTGTTGTTGTTAGCTGTCTTTGATCTAGTCAAAATTGGTGTATAATGTCTGTTGCACTACTTCCGGTATCACATTCTCGTATAGCATCTGTTTGTTCCAGTAAGTTCATTATTTCGCGTCAGCTTTGTCAACCCCCTTCTTCGCAGCAGCTTGATGCTCGACCGCAGCTGCACCTGACTTAGACGCATTTGTCCCCGATTCCGCCCCTTCCGCTCCTGCTTTCGCCCTCTCCGTCCCTTCTGCAGTGGATTCCGATTTCGTCCCCTCTGACGCGGACTTATTTGTAGGCACTTCGGCCTTGATTTCCGCCAACGCCCTGCTTGAGACATTCAGAAAGTCCTCGCACCCAGTGAGAAACTGGTAGATGGGAATGTCCTCTGGGAGGTAGGCCACCTGGAGGTGGTTGTTTTCTGTTTGGTCCGAGTCGCCCACAACGTCTGCAGCGGTAGTAAACTCCTTCAAACCAGCGCCACCGCCTCCGTGATTCTCGTACCCCAGCACAATGCGGAACGCCCGCTCCCGCAGCTTTTTTGACTCGGCTATTTCTCCCTTTTTGGGAGGGGTAGCCGCTACCTTCACCTGCTCCACAAATCCGAGAATTTCCGCGTGTGTGTAGTGGAAGGGAGAGGGGACAGGCCGTGAAGCTTTGACACACACAGCTGGTTCTTTCGGAGTCTCGGTCTGGTCCTTCTTGGGATCAGATCCAGATTCACGGACAGTTTCAGTTCCCTTCTCAGATTTGTTCGATTCCTTGTCAAAGAGGAACGCGGTCTGGACCGCTTTTTTGTCGGAATCTCCACCAACGGAAGCTTCCGGTTCGTCCGTCTTACCGGTTTTCTTAAACAACTGGACCCGCTTGGACCTCGCCGGTTTGGGCGGTGCCGCCACAGCAACTACCGGAACTGGTACCTCCACCTTCTTCTCTGCCTCTTCAGAAATCTCAACCCCCCCATTGGCCGCCTCCCGGTCCCACTTCTCCGCCCACTCCCGCCAGTGGTCCAACCGGGTTTTGACCTTCCCCCCCTCGGTTTTTTCGCTCTGTTCATACCCCCCGTCAACTTCCAACCACTTCCCCAGGGGCATGAGCGTCCCCAGGGACTGAACAACCTTGAACCGACATTCCCCACTAAATCTCTCCCGGTACTTCACAATTACGATCGAGTGTCGTCGATCGTCACCTTTCACCGCCGCCGCCTCCGAAGAGCTATTCCCGCCGCGGAACCCGCCCAGCCCGAAGCTGAGGATCATCAGGTTCATGTGACCGGGGGCGAGGGCCGGGCGGCGGAAACGGGTTGACCCAGGGCCACTACTCACTTCCACGTCCTCCACGAAAAAGCGCGAGATGAAGTTTTCATCCCCATTGGAAGAAGCACTGTTTCCGCCTCCTAGTTTCCGCACCCCAAAACAGCACGCGTCGCACATATTCGTGGTCATGATGAGTCTGAAGCGTCGCATCAGGTCACCAACGTCGTTTGGGGGACCTTCTCCCAGTAAAACTGAGTCTTGAAAGAGTCTCAGCGTGGAAAACCGCCCAAGATACGCGAACAAACCACTCAGGACCTCCGGGTGGTGAGAGTCCAGGGGACCGGGCTTGCCAGTGGGGACCACGCCGGATTCCTCCTGGTTTTTGGTATGGTCATTTTCAGCGGTTTTAGTAGGAGGATGCAGCTGCTTAAAGCGCAGCGGAGACACCGCTAGGTTCCAGCTGGGCGGCAGCAGGGTGTGAATGGCGGGGATTTGGGGGTTTGACAAATCCGGAATAAACAGCTTGTGAATCGACTGCGGCTCTTCCTTCTTCTTTTTTGGGGGTTCCGGCTTCTTCGGCGGTTTTGCGGCTAATTCTTTGGCTTTTGCCGCTCCTTCTTTGACTTTTGCCGCTCCTTCTTTGACTTTTGCCGCTCCTTCTTCGGCTTTTCCCTTGTCCTCTGGCTTAACCGTTACGGTTTTAGGAACGGTTTCCTCACTAGAACTGGATGACCGATCTTCCTCCTGGCTCCCGTCGTCACAGTCCTGAGCAGCTGTTGTTGAGGTGGGTACAAACGGCCTAGGAACGTCTGAAATCCCGGCAACTTTAATCTCCGAATCGGACTCTGACTCAGGTGAGTGAGAGAGCTTGGAATCCGGTTTCAAATTTTCACCAGTAACGGTTGATTCACACTCCGCAGAAGAATCGGTAGAAGCGGATTTCTCCACCGTCTGACCCCCGAAACTCTGTCCAATTAGCTCTTCAATTACGCCTGCGACTACATGGTGGGAGAATTCGGTGGCGAGTTGCTTAGCCTGTTCCTCATGGGTGGCCGGCACGGATTCTGGGCAACCCTCCGGTTTCAGCCACGACCCCAGCGAGTTCTCCTCCACAGCCTCACTCGGAGAACCCGATTCAGCAGACTTCGTCCTTGATGGAGGATTAAACTTAATCGAGAGGTTGAACTCATCGCTGTTAGCGTCATCCGATTTAGAGGTCTCACTCTTGGATTCCCCAGACTTCTCGGTCGCTTCTTCCGCCTTTTTAGCACCCTCTTCTGAATCTTCACCCTCGTCTCCTTCTGCGATTGACTCCAGTTTTCCACCTTTTTTACCTTCGGTTTCCCCCGATTCCCCCTCCTCCGAGTCTTTAGAGGCTTCTTCAGATTTGTTCGCCCCCGTCGGCTGCAGACAGGGTAGCGCCTTGCAATCCCCATCTAAACCGACGGCGAACGCAACGCCTTTTTGGTCCAAGGATAAAGCCATTCCGAGGTCCACGGGGTCCATCGCCAACTCGATTGTCGACCTTCCTTCTTTTCCGCCCTTCTTACCCCCATTTTTCCCCACAATCGTCCCCTCCGCCTCCCCCCGAGTTTCTCCTTCGCTGGTTTCGACCAGGAGCTTACACACCCCATTAGTCATAACATTAAACTGTTGAACAAACGGCACTCCGGGTATACCGAGGAAAAACTCCTCCTCCCGCCCCAAATACCTCCCCAACAACGAAGAAATCCCCAGATCATCGCTCTCGCGAGCCCCGCCTAACAGCACAATGAGTTGGTTTATGGTTGGCAATTGAGGCTTGCTCTTTACATCCGCCGGAAGGGGGGTGTTAAACCACTTCCTTTTTCGGAAATGGAGCTTTCCCGGGGGGAAATTCCTCCCAGCCATCCGCCCCAGTCCTCCGCCGCGAGAAAAAAACTCCTCGACGTCGCAGAACTCTCTTCGGATATACTCGTCAACATACTGCCCTCGTAGGAAGAGCTCCGCGTTGTGCATAAACGGGTCTCCAGGCGCTGTTTCACCACCTCCAGCAGCAGCCTCCCCCGAAAAATAGTACCGGTTCCCGTTCGGAACCTCTGGCCGACTCAGGTCGTTGTAGGCGGTGCCCGTGAGCTCCTTCAGCATCCACGTATTCCAATCTGGGGAGGTGTTTTGAAACGACCTTTTACCGGTTAACAACCGATCCAAACTCCACTTCACCCCTCCAGACGGCGTATGGAACAGGTCCACTCGGTCGTCCTCGGAGAAGCCTTCCAGGATGAGTTTGAGGGCGGACTCGAAGGAGCAGTCAGAGTGAGATTCCTCCTCCAAAGTTTGGATGTTGGGCGCGATTTGAGTCAACTGTAGGGCCGGCATGGAAGGCTCCGAAGCCACAGATTCCTCATGTGGTGTAGACGCTGTGGTTCCAACGAATTCCTCAAATTCCTTGGCAGCTGCGGAATCTATTGTTGTTTCGGGGGCTTCTACAGACGGTGTCACCACCGCCTGCGGTTGCCTCTTCGCCTTCTCCACAACGTCGCGTTCTTCGCCGTCGCTGCCGTCAGAATCGCATTTGGAGAGCTTCACCTCGTGATCCCAAGCTAAAATATCGTTTTCGAATGCTCCGTCCTTTTCCGCCGATTTCTCATATGTTTGGCCATCCACTCTCGGTACCACTAATTCCTCTTCAACTCCTAAGGCCCCCTTAGCATGAGCCCGCGGTTTCTCGGCGTCGCCCTCTTCACCGTCCCCCAAAGCCAAAACCGCAGCTTCTCTCCTCTTTTTCAGAGCTTCTTGAGTCTCGTCTCTGGCGTGTCTGAGAGCCTCTTGTGCGCCCACGATTCCCCCCGCTCGACACTCCTCCATCGTCAAAGTCCGCCTCATAATGTGGCAATATAAGTTGGACGGATCAATCAAAAACTCCCTCGCGGCACTGTATAAATACACCGGTACCCGTCCTGAGTCATCCGAGGTTTTGTTCGCGAGGATGGTATCTTCGTCCCAACCAGAACTTAGAGTAAGCTCCGTTTTTGAGCCACATAACCGCCCAATACAGCCATTATACTTCGGAGATTTCACTAGACCCCGGATCTCGACGAATTTTATTGCAAGGAACTGTTCTTGAGGCGGTTCTTCGGACGTCTCTCCCTCTACAGACTGAGCCTCCTTGGTTTTCTCCTGCAATAAAGGCATCTCCTCCTCTACTCCAGAAATTGGTAGGGGGAGATTCCAATCCTTATACCGCCCATCACACGCGCCCGTCCGCAGCGAATTCTGCCTCAACAGCGGATTCCCGAAGGGACACAGCTGCGATAGGGCAGCGATGCGGTTGTCCGTAAAATCCAAGTCCGAGAGGCATTCTTGTTGAACGTCGCTAACCGGCTCTGGCGTCTCGATCGGGGGCCGTTTCGGCCCATCATGCATAATATTGTCAGCACTAACAATTGCTTTTAACCCTAGTTTTCGGTAGCCAGAAAACTCCTCCACAGCCCCCTCCTGCACCCTCAAAACCCGACCGTCAGAAGAGATTTCATATGTCGCCTCTGAGTGTGAACTCTTATCCTCTCTTATTGACTCTCTTATCGATTCCACACTCGGTCCTCCCAATTTGCCGCCTACCGCTCCTGATTCAATATCTTCGATTTCTTTTTGCCAGGCTTCCTCGCTAACATAACCCTTTTCAGATTCTTCAAGTTTAGGTCTCTTCTCCCTCCTCCTCTGCAAAATCTTGATAGCTCTCTCACATTTTAGTTGAGTTAACATCATTCTCCGCCTAAGAGGTACCATATGAACAGCATGATTCAATTGTAGATCGATCCTCCTGGCCCTATCCGGCTCTTGAAAAATCGCCAAATCCCGGGGCGTCGGCCTCTGTAGCGGCAGTAATCGGCCTAAATCGAGCTTCCTCCCCTCCTTTCCGTGCTGAACGACCGCTTCCTGCCGCCGTTTTCGCCACTCCGAAAACTCCTGCGCAGACGCCGCCAGGGACTGGGGTGCCCCGCTATGCTCCGCAAATCGCTTTCCATTCGTAGGACCCTTCGGCTGCTGAACGGAGCCTTTTCCCGCTTTTCCCTGGCCCCTCCCAGCGGTGGGTGCTCCTTTCGCGCCCCCCTTACTCACCCACTCCGAAATTTCCTCTCCCCAGTCTTCGCCCTGATAGAGTTCCCAATTTTGAAGAACCTCTTTAATGATTTGGCTTTCTACCCCCGCAAATACCCCCTTAGGCATCCCCTTAGTCGCCTCTTGGAAGCTTGCTACCTCTTCGGCAGCCATCCCCATTACACTCGCGATCCGCTCCTTCTTCAATTGCAAATAAACCCCCTCTTCTATTTCTTTATAAACAGTCTCCCCTAGTTTCTGCTCTAAAGCCCTATCTATCTCTACATTAGATAGGCTTTTTATCACTTCCTCCGGGTCCTTTCCTTCAGCTTTTGCCTGCTTTCTTAACGATTTCAAGTACTCAACCCGCAATTCCTTCTTAATCCCCCCTATATCCTCTGATAACTGCTTCTTAGCGAGATCTAAATGCTGCTTTAGGTCCTCTGTAGGTACTTCTAACAACTTTCTGAACTCGGCTTCCGTAGGCTTTTTGCCGCCTTTCCCGCCGGATCCCTTCCCTTTGGATGCACTAGTTCCCTTTTTCCCTTTCCCCTTAGTAGACCCTTTAGACGAAGCTGGCATCTTCCCCTTCGGGCCCGGCATCCTTCCCTGTTGTCTTTCCTCAATCACCAGACTCTTGATTTGTTTCTTAAACTCTCTATCAATAGCTGGAGTTACTTTCGTGTTTGGGTCAAGACCCACTTTCTCAAGGTCCTCAGGACCGAAATTCGTCAGACTGTAAGGGACATCGTCTATGTTATCCGGGTCATTATCCATATACAACGTTGATTCGTAAGGGTTATGCCCCGGAAGACCGGGGAAAGCCCCTTTCCCCCCACTCCCAACACCAGTACCATCTCCCGAGTCAGAACCGGCGGACTCCCCCATTAGTCTCATAAAGGTCGCAAGATCTGATTCAGTGGGATCCCAGTCGTCGTCGTCGTCTCCTGGGCCCGCAGAAACCGTCAATCCCAACTCCCCCACATCCCCTACCCCATAGTTCGTTTTTACTTCTTCGATTAAGGCGAGTCTTTGGGCTTTTGGCAGCCCCTCATGCTCCAACAGCACCTGCACCAGTTGCAACCTATTCTCATCTGGGATAGCCCCTAGAAGTTGACCAAAGCCGGCTTCTGATAATCCGGTAAAATCAAGGTCTCCCAGACCAGATTCCGCGTCTTTTTCGAGTCCAGCTTGGAGAGCACTCTGTTCAAATAGGGATTCTGCGTTTGCATACTGCTCAGCAGCCCATTCAGAGAAAGCCTCCGGGGATTGGTATTCGGGCTCGAGACTGTCCCGTAGGCTCGTTGCTTTCTCTTGTTCCTCTTGTCGTTTTCCCCATTCTCTCACAGCATCGAGATACTCTTCGCAAAGAATTTCCTCCACCGGGGGAATCCCATCCTCCCCATTTTCCTCTTTTTCCCGCCCCTGTTCCGTCTGCACCAGGCCTAGTTTTTTCGCCTTGTCTCTGAGCTCTCTCGCGCTTCTAGCCCTTTCCTCGTACTGATCCCGCGTTCTTTTGACAGCTCGCTCAAACCCCGGAATAGTCCCAGGACACTCTTCCTCTCCATACTGAAGAGCCTCTGCTTGTGCTCTTTCTGTTAACTCTTTGAATTTTTCACCCAATTCCATCAAACAAGGGAAGTCTTCCTCAGTAGGCTCCTCTCTTCCGACTTTCCCGGATCCCTTCCCTCCCTTTCCGGACCCCTTCCCCCCTTTTCCCGCTTTCGCTTCCTCCTCCATCTGCGAAATCGTGCGCATTTCCTCAAACAAGGCCTTTGGCGGCCGAAAAGACGGATCTAACATAATCATTGCCGCCAAACCGTCGGTGAAACTGTCCGGTAGGAAATTCGGGGGGAGAGCGTCCCGTGGGAGGGGCATCCCGCTCGGAGTGTAAACCACCTTTTCGGACGCCTTGGGCGGACCCTCAGGCTGACCTGAACGGGGTTTCAACGGATTCAGAGGCATCGCCGTCGTAGCAGTACTGCTGGCAGAAACTGTGGAAGCGGTGCTAGACGATGATGAAGATGGTTCATTCTCAGTTGGGACCGGGACTGGATCCG
>JACKZZ010010713.1_pt1 | contig 10583 bp, 3 predicted proteins | sample 8027871 | NCBI WGS metagenome assembly JACKZZ01 (sample SAMN15724774, study PRJNA655200) | protist metagenome | isolation source: fluorescence activated cell sorting (FACS) single amplified genomes of... | place: USA: West Boothbay Harbor, Gulf of Maine | collected 2000-07-19
CAACGAGGATCCTAACGGGGAAGCCGACGGATACCGAAGATCCGGAAGAAGTCGCCGTAAGGTAGAACTGTTCTCCCCCGATGCCCCTGCAGAGTCTGAGCAAAACAGCCAGCGTAAAAGCAGGCGCAAAGCAAGCGAATCAGAGAGCGAGAGCGAGAGTGAGTATTCTGACGACCAGGATGTACGCCGAAGTTCAAGAACCCGAAAGGCTGTGAAACGTTATTCGTCTGGTGGTCCGCGTAAGAGAGAACACGAGGACCACGCAGAATCTCGTCGAGAGACCAGATCCAAACGCCGCCGCCGGGAGGCCCAGTGCTACGGCCAAGAAGATGACGAGTTTAGCGACAATTCGTCCGACTCAAGCGAGGCTGCATTCGACAAACGCGAAGCAAGAAGGCTGCACCGTGAACGGACAAAGATTCGACCGATCAATGCCGACATGCACGAGCTGTCAGCGATCGGTGTGGGCACCTCGAAGCGCAAGCCTGGAGCTCCAGCGGATATAGATCCTGCTAGCATCGACACCAACATCGACTGGAAGTCTGTTGGTGGGCTCGACAATCACATCTGTGCTCTCAAAGAAATGGTGGCTCTCCCACTCATGTATCCTCTGCTGTTTCTGCACTTTAACATCACACCCCCTCGTGGCGTCATTTTTCATGGCCCTCCGGGAACGGGCAAGACACTTGTTGCAAGGGCCCTGGCTGCCACATGCTCACAGCACGGCAAAAAAGTATCATTTTTCATGCGCAAAGGTGCCGACTGCTTGAGCAAATGGGTTGGCGAGGCAGAGAGGCAGCTCCGACTTTTATTTGAGCAGGCACAGCGAATGCAACCCTCAATAATTTTTTTTGACGAAATTGACGGGTTGGCACCAGTGAGGTCGAGTCGTCAGGATCAAATTCACAGCTCCATTGTGTCTACTTTGTTAGCACTTATGGATGGGTTGGATGGCAGGGGGCAGGTTATCGTCATTGGAGCGACTAACAGGATTGATGCCATCGATCCAGCCCTCAGAAGGCCTGGTAGGTTCGACCGAGAGCTAAGGTTCGGACTGCCGAACAAAGACGCTCGCCAAAAAATACTAAAAATTCATACCTCAAAGTGGAACCCACAGCCAAAAGACGACTTTCTTCACAAACTGAGTGAGCAATGCCTTGGGTACTGTGGGGCTGATTTGAAGGCTCTCTGCACCGAGGCATCTCTGGTCTCGCTCCGCCGGTCGTACCCACAGGTGTACTCGAGTACATCCAAGCTCAAGATTGATGTTAAAAAGATCCAGGTTAAGTCCTGTGATTTCGATGCTGCTTTGGCTAAGGTCGTACCATCGTCTAAACGGTCCAAAGCAACGCCCGTCCGCCTGCTACCATCCCACCTTTTGCCTGTGCTTGGAGACACTGTCGAATCAGTCGTGTCGGCTTTCAAGGGCGAGGGCAAGGAAGTAATCATTAATCAAAAGACTGTCGTGCTTGTGCACGGCGAAAGTAGCATGGGTCAGTCTTACGTAGGGCCTGCTGTTCTCCACGGATTCGAAAAATTCCCTGTATTTTCTATTGATCTCCCTTCGCTTCTCTCCGATTCAAACTGCCGCAGTGCACCTGAAGCGTTGACCCGCCTATTCACAGAGGCAACTCGTAGCACACCGTCGATTCTCTACTGGCCTCATGTGAACCTATGGTGGGAGACTGCTTCGACTGCGCTTCGTTCGACTTTTCTGATGTTGTTTAACGACATTCCATCATCTGCATCTGTTGCACTGATGGCATCTTCTGACACTGATCTGAACGATATTCCTGAGGAGCTGGATAATGTGTTTCAATCCGGTTCGTGTTCTGCATTTGCGCTTGTGGAACCAAATGAGAAAAAACGCCGGGCTTTTTTTAGCCAGCTGCTCAAGGAGGCCAGCGCACTTCCGAACTCTGATGAACCCGTAGTAGATGAGACACTCGAGGTTCTATCGGAAGAAAATGACTCGGGCAAATCAGATCAAAATGATCATGCAGCACCCATGGACTTGGAGGCCAAAGATAACGCAGGTAAGGATGCAATCGACAATGAAGATAAACAAGAAAACGATATCATTTTGTGCAAGCTGCGAATGTTTTTGCGCAGTGTAGTGGACAGGTTGATAAAGTATTTTAAGGATTTTATCGAACTAGTGGATGAAGAGCGAGATAATGCTCCCAATTACTATCGAATCATCTTGCAGCCACTTTGTCTTTTAGACATTCGTGACAAGATTAATAACAATCAGTACTGGACGATTGGCCAGTTTCTGACTGACATCGATCTGCTTGTGTCAAATGCAAAAGAATACAATTTCCCAGACAACTATGTTGGGAGAGGGGTCATCAACAAAGCCTGCCACCTGCAGGACAGCGCATTTTCCATGGTTTGCCAGTTCCCAAGGGATCTCGCCGACAAATGTAAGCAGTACTTTGAGATCAAAACACAGATGGACCTGCGGAAAGCGGCGGAAAAGGCTGCGGAAACTGAGAAAGCACGTGCTGCAGCGAAAAGGGAGCAGGAGAATGTGACCGAGAACACCGCTGGTGCCGAAGTTGAGCCTGAAATTGACTTGAACAATGAAAACGAATCCGGACAGGCTAAATATGATGGCGACGAAAAAGTTCAGAGTGAGGATGTAAATGAAGCAGTCGTTGTAATCGAGCAAATACCATCTGATACAAGCCTCAAAACTGCCAAACCACATCTCTCCGAGTCAGCTACGGCAGAGGCAACAGAAGAAAAGGAACTCAAACTTGACACAAAAGATTTGGAAAAGTTTCTCACGGAGAAACTCGTAAAGAGCACCAGCAAGCTGAACCTGAGAGAGATCGAGCTTATCTACCTTAAAATGCTACTCGCTATTCAAAAATTTCAGGGATCGTGGGACAGAACCAAACTGATTCCCACGCTCACTGCCCTGCTTTAAGTGTAGCCACACCTTCACAATAACAATGCGCGAGCACGTGTTGCTGTGTGCAGCGGTGCATACACAGATCGTATGTAGCGCACACGTGCATGGCCATGCACGACGATTCAAATACCACCTAGCACTGCAAAGAGGGCTATACATTATAATATAAGCTCACCATAAATACACAGACCACTATGCTAGCGCCCAGGGCGAGGGCGCAGCGTACGTAGGCGGCGCGGTGCAGCGTCTGCTGTTCTGCTCAATATAAGGTTTCTTCGCAGAACAGCGTTACGCTACGGCAGTCGCCTGCAGCATGCATGTACTGTTTTCGGCAGATTCCCGTTACTGTGCAGTTACTCGTGGGAATAGTGTGAACAGGTGGACGTAGAGGCAGGAATGCTCGATCCACGCGTTTTACGATTCAGCAGCAAGAATGATTGTTGGTGACGTGCACGACGCAATGGTAGCGCCAGGCGTGGTTGTACATTGGTACACGCGTATGCAATTGGGTGGCAGGGATTTCCTGTGCAAGAGCAAGATCAGAGCCGACAAGTTATTAATAAAATCTGGGTTGTGTGCTGATGTAAAAAATGGCACGGAAAGGAAGAGTTCTACAGTTACCCAGAAACCGTAAGAGCGATGTAAAGAGGCGGCCAGTGGAGGTGCACGCACTGCGTCCCCCACACCGAGGGTCCGCCTGGCCTGCTCCGGAGATCAGAGTTCAACTTGGGAAGCTGTGAACTGTTGATGCGAATGATGTTACGATACGATTAATTATGTAGCGGTGCGGTGCGCTGGTTTGGTGGCTGTTCTCTGCTTTGTTCTGTTACACCTGCTTATTCCGCCCCCGTCTTGCCGTACGCGGGCGTGGCCCCGTAACACACAGCAGCCAGGCCCGCGGCAGCTGCGCTTGCACGGCTCAAGTTCGTAATACCATTTATTCAGCTCAATTCGCAACTTTCGCATAAGTTGACACGCGGCGCGTGCCACACGCGATGCGAAAAGCGGCGCCGCGCCCGCACATGACGACGGCGGTTTGCTTTAGTCTTAGCCATTTTTTTGCTTGTATTGTCCGTGCTGCATTTTTATCGCCGCCCCCCCTATATTGTAGCTGCTTTCCAGCTAGCTCAGCCCTAAACGTCCGGCGCCACATATGCTGCTTTCTTTTCCCGAGCGCTGCGGGAGCGGCGCCCTGTTGCTGCGGTATGCCAGCTAGCTAGCTAGGCCAAGCCGCAGGAGTCGTGATCAATTCGCTCATTGCAACGCTCACAATTCCTTTTGCCATTGGCTTCGCCACGCGAGCTAGACGGCATACAAAGTGCTTACTGCCCACCGTAGCCCCTACATGCAGTACAAAGCAACAGCAATGGGGAATGTGCGTCGTTTCGTTGTTCGATCAACTGGGATTTTCCCTTGAGCTGAGTTATTTTCCCGAACTTGCATGCATAACATATTTGGCAGCTTCTTGATTGTACAATGTAGACTCAATTACCTTTGCATCTTCGAGTCGAAAACTCGATCGCGTAATTATTGCCCCTAGCTCTCAGAGCTCACACTTCGGAAGTCTCTCCAAAGCGCGTACGTACGTGCACGGAGATAGTCCTGACCCCGAAAACTCATAGTGGAACCAACCCTCCATTGTTTTCGCGCCTGCTGGCCCACTTCAACTCAAGAGATATATGGTGAATTGGATAACTAGTAGTAGTTGGAAAGCGTGGCGATCTATCTCGCTATTCCTCCCTTCACTTCTCTACCTAGCTTTTCTCTGTTTTTTTCTCTGTTGTATAGGTCCAGCGTGAGGAGCGGTGTCCCAGCCAGTTTGATCGCGTTTTCTTCTTGTTCGAAACTCTGGTGTCTGGTAGCAGAGAGTTTCTTCGAATATATGCGGTAGTTTTCATGGTGGATACCAGAACGCAATTGCACATCGTGTCGAAATAAAACCCTCCACCTAATAACTAATAACTAATAACCCATTCGCCTCAAATAAAAACCCAGAAAAATCTGCGAAAACCGGTATTCGAGGTCGAAAATCGGGAATACGAGCTGAAAAGAGGGTGCATCGTGAAACGTATGAGAAATGTAGATAGAAGGAAGCAGCTACAGCTGTTATCGTGAGGTGCGAAGGAAAACTTTTTGTATAGGGAGGGATACCAAGCAAGTGAACAGATCTGGACTTCCAACATTTAGAGCGTTGTCTCAATGGAACCCCGACAATGTCATCATGACTGAGACATCTGATACTACTGGTAGATTAAAGTTTTGGTTTCTTCTGTAGCATGATTTGCTTGTGACTGATCATTGTGGCTGATCGTGTTGTTCTTGGTCAGGACCAACTGCATTACTCATGGGACAGTCCTCACATGTGCCTGATATGGACGGGTCGAACGGGAGTACATATGAAAAAGACATGAAAGTGCAACTTGAGGTCAGAGATGAAACTGTAAAACGCGAAAAGCTGCTGAAGGGGGATCCACCAGAGGTCCCCCTGATGCCGGACAGAGAGCCTAGCTCAAGCCCTCAAAAGCAGGCACACGCAGAGCGGATCGAAAAACTGAGCGGCGACAAGAAAAAACACCACTTGGACCCTGTTGCTTGGGATCTCCGTCCTGCAGTGCTGTACAACCCCCATAGGCAAAAGGCTATCCATCTTCTTGCACAGAAATTCTCGTTGAAGGAGAACTTTAACGAGGACGGAAACTGGACAGTTGCCTGGCTGTACTTTACAAAAAGCCCGACGTTTTGGAAGGATCTTAAGGCAAATAAAAGAGTTAATTTCATCCGTGGAATTAGTGACATTACAAAGAAAAAAAAACTGACTGCCTCGATCAAGCGTGCGGCCTTAAAGAGCCCGGGTGACTACGATTTCTACTCGCAAAGCTGGATTCTTCCTTCACAGTTCAATAACTTAAAACTATGGGCACAGAAAAATATGGGCGGGGGTAGGTACCTAATCGTAAAACCAGACAAGGGCTTGGGAGGCCAAGGTATCACGATGACGAACAAAATCCGAGACATCGACCCCAATGCCGATGCAATTGTCCAAGTTTATCTCGACCAGCCATTGCTTTTAACCGGCGGATTAAAGTTTGACATGCGAATATACGCCTTAATTACTAGTGTAAACCCGTTGCGGATATATGTGCACGACGAGGGGTTTGCACGGTTTTGCACTATCCCGTATGAGTGCCCAAATAAGCAAAACTCCAACAGCATGCAACACCTGACAAACTACTCTCTAAACAAAAACAACGATTCTTTCATAAAGAATAAAGACACCGAACATACAGATGTTGGCCATAAATGGTCGCTTGGTTCGCTTCGAAAACGCTTGAGGGAGAAGGGGTATGATGTAGAAGCTATTTGGAAAAAGATTCACCGAGTCATTGTCAACACAATCCTCACCATTAAAGACAAACTCGTCTCCTGCAATTTAGATCTGCTTCCAAGAGACCTCGATGGCGGGATGTGCTACCAATTCTTGGGTTTCGACATCATGCTGGATCAAAAGGCAAAACCGTGGCTGATCGAAGTCAACCGCTACTCTTCGATCAACTGCGACACACCGGTTGACGAGATGGTAAATGTACAGGCACTCGGAGACCTACTGCGTATCGTTAACCCATCCGCTGATCTACCTAAAAATCACCATAAAATATTTGACCGCCCCCCGGTGAGAAGTAGCCCAAATTATTCGGAATGGTTGTCAGACCTGAACCGAAAGAAAAGAGCTTATTATGCGATTCGAATCAAACACGAGACCGCGCAAGCTGCTACGTCGGGGTACACACTTGTTTACCCGCCCCCACAGTCGCGAAAAGATCCAAAATCACTTCCTCCTGGCTCCCAAGATACATTCAAACTGTATTCGCCAGCTATTCACACAAATTATCTCAGAACATTAAAGAATGCGGTAGGAACCAATTCAACTTCTGAGCGTCAGGGTGTTACTGTACCTCAGAAAGCCTTCCCAGTTGGTCTACACTTAGCTGTACGGTCTTCCAGAACTGACAAGAATCCGGTACTTGGACGCCGCGGTAAGAGTCAGAAAAGGCCTAATACACTAAAAAAGGAGTATTTGTCAAGGTCCGGCAGTGTACCAGCAAAGCTCAATCCTCTGCGACCGTCAACGGGTGAAATACCCGGTTCAGAGTCGCCCTGCCTGCCCGACATTAAATCTAAATTGTCGACCGCTCCTGACGCGAAAGAGGGTATGTCGTTGCAGCAGTTGCGCACCCGCGATTCAAAAATAGCTGCGAACAAAGAGCTGCGGATGATAATCCTCAAGGTCGAGAATGGAATGAAAAAAGGTAAAAAAATAGAGAAGAGTGTTCGGCTCATGCAGTTTGGCTCTTCATCAGAGCGTGCCAAGCCAATGTGGAGAATCTTTCATCATGGCTGCAGCAGACTCGCGACACTTCAGTATCGTGGGGTTCAGCGCATTATCCGCTTTCGAAACGAGGTTGAGGTTATTTTACAAAAGGCCAAGAGCGATCTTTCTCGTTATCTCATGTCCATTCACGACGCTTCTGAGAGAGCCCTGTTCCTTGAGACAATTTCATATATGCAAGAGGTTTCAACAAATATTGGCGTGTTAGCTCATGCTTTGGGAAAGTCTGAAAAACAAGCACCAGTTTGGTGATAATATGCCTTTTATGTGTATGGCAGCCTATAGCATGCCGCAATAATTGATGCAAAAGCCAGCATAACTTACATGTGGCTCTCACTGCGTGACATGCATGGTCACTGCACCTTTATTTTTGCTATTTCGTGTCAAGCACGTGTCGGCGTGCGGCCCTGGCGCCTGCAAAGCTCGTGCGGCGCCGGCATGCATGCAGCCCGCTCGCGCTTAATGCAGCCATGCGGGGCTTTGCCTGCAGCTGCTTTGCATGCGCTTTTTTTGAAGGCCAGCGGCTATATAAGCGCCAGGCCCCGCGCGCGCGCGGCTGTCGCGCGCCCGGCCTGGCTTGGCTGCTGCAAATGCAGCTGCGATAGCGCAGGCCGTATGGCGCCGCGGGGCTGGCCGGCGCTGCCTTGCTTTGTGCCGCGCAGGCTTAGCCCTGCGCTGGCGCCGGCCATGGCGCCGCGGCGCGGCGCGCTTCTGCCGCTGGGCTAGCTGCCGGCTCCTGCGCGCTATACATAACACGTAGCGTAGGCAGGCGGGCACATTTGCTTTTAAAATTAAGCCGTGCGCGCACTGCCTAGCGCCCGCTAGACTGCTGTTGCAATGCGGAGGCGCTTGCGATCGCAATTAGTGCGGCTTGATGGCGGCTAGGTACAGGCAGCTAGGCGCATTAGGACACACCCGATCTTAAGAAAGTCAGGACGTACTCAGACCAGATTGCGAAGCCCGCACGACAGATACATAACAAGTATCACACACTCGAACCTGTTTCTTTTGATCAATTTTACCAATAAGAACCTTTTTCGAAGAGCACTTCCCACAGCAAAGGCAGCCGCAGTTGCGACAGTGATGCCGACGATTAAACAGAGTAAAATTGACGTGACACACAAAACACTCATCTTTGTGAGAATCTTGTACCCACACTGGTGCATGATCAGCCATTGAATGGTCCCCACTTTCCTTTGCTGCTTGCTGCGCATCTTTGACATACATATTAAGGTGATGCTGCCAGTCGGTTTTCTCGTTGTCGCTGGCCGCCTCAACAACAAATGATTTCTGTGGCGCATTTATTTGGATTGCATGCGTGTTTTGAGGGCTCTCTTGTATTTTTACGTGCTTGAGCATTAGTTTTCGATGAACCACAAATCGGCCCGTTGCGATTTCTTTGTGCGAGTAAATTAACATGTCATTAAATAGATGAAAGTAGAAAGAAGTTTTTCCACGACGCGTCAAACGCTTCAGAATTCCCTCTCTTACAATAAAGCGCCCCTTGTGCACCAAATCAATTTCACCCACATCTGCTGACTTTGTCGTTATATTCGCCTGCAGTAGCGCAAGCTTATCGACACGTTCAGCTTCTATATTTACTTGAAATACTGTTTCAACTACTGAGCTTACCATTGTGATAACATCTGGCATTTTCTGGCAGTCATCTGCACACATGCTTTTCGTCTCAGCTCGCAAAACCTCTCCGAGTTCTGCAAAAGATCTCGCAGTTTTTGTCAAATGCGCCATGGGTCGCCGCATCGTCTCCTGCAGTGGCTCGTGTAGCAGTTTTTGCACCGCGGGTCCGTATTTGGCGGCAATTGTCGTCATTTCCTTTGTAGTCCACAGCAGCCGTAGAGTCGCCGGGAGACTCTGGGCGTAATCTTGGTACATGGGCTGTAAAAGAAGGCTAAAACGCTTGAAAACACGCCAGACAGGTCTCGCAGAGCTCCATTGTTTTAGAGCTTTTCTCAGGTCTTTCAAAAGCTGGTCGTGTAGACTGTGCATTGGCTTGAAAGCCTCCATCGTAACACACACAGTGGCAGGCATGCGCACACCTTCATGGACAGCATCGCCATTTGTCTTCATGCTTACACGCCCTAAAAATGGCTCAGACACAATCTCCATGAAAAGCTTGAGGTGATAGTTAAATTCGGCCTCTTGGTCTACAATTTTTTTCACAGCACGCCACCTTTTGACATCTTCACTTGGCTCAGGTATCTCTTCGACTTTTTCATCGTCACTCTCGCAGTCAAATGCACGGACTTCAGCAACAGAAATACCTGGACGATTACGACCAGGTTGTCCCGAGTCGACCCCGATTCCATCAGATATTTCGGGAGAAGAGCGCGTCAAGTCTCTAGATAGTGTTTTTTTTGATCGAGGAGGCGGGCGGGGGACAGCCTCTGTGCTGTTGACATGCTTTATGCACACGTTGCAGACACGCTGTTTCTTTACCTTGCTGATGTTTTTCAGGATTGCCTGATGATTAGAGCACGCCGAACAGACGAGACTTCCGCACGCTCTGCAATGATGTCTGCGAGCTAGAAAACTGAACTTCTGGTCGCATAAAACGCACGCCTCTAACGATGTATCTTTGGCCCATACAGGTGCTACACTGTGCTGCGCCTCTTCCTTGCCTATTTTCCCATCGTTTTCAAAATTCTTATTTGCAATACTAATAGATTTTTTAATAGCAGTTATCCACTCCATTTTTTCTAAATCATCAGCAGCAACTGCCACAAACGATTTTTCGGGTGTTGAGATTGAGAACCGGAAAATCTCGACCCCTAAAAAAATGCATATAAAATACCAAAGTGAGCGATTTTGGTCACAATTACTGTTCAGGCGAAGCCTGCGAAATAAATTAGGGTTATGACGAGCAGAGCACAAAGAAAACGAACTACCAGTTTTGGCGTCAGTTTCACTCGGCTCATCTCGAACAGCGCAACTATGAAGCTGCGCACGAACTCTCATATCAAACTCAACACCAATTATTTTTGTAATCGTCCTTTCATCGCTTACCACAAGCATGTCGTTGAATAGGTGGAAGTACTGTAATTTTGAGCTCTTGCGCGTCTCCCGCTGTAGAACCCCCTCCTTTACTAGTTTTCTATCACCAGAATTGCCTTCTAGCAAGTCAACGGCATCTGGGTCTCGCCATTTTGCTTGAAGATCGTGCAGCTTTTCTCTATTCTCAGCTTTTCGTATCGTTTCGTTGACATTCGTAGCAATGGTTTTGATCAAACCAAGCGACTCAGACAAGCCAGCGTACCA
>JACKZZ010010868.1_pt1 | contig 10583 bp, 6 predicted proteins | sample 8027871 | NCBI WGS metagenome assembly JACKZZ01 (sample SAMN15724774, study PRJNA655200) | protist metagenome | isolation source: fluorescence activated cell sorting (FACS) single amplified genomes of... | place: USA: West Boothbay Harbor, Gulf of Maine | collected 2000-07-19
ATGACTAAGTCGGCAGGAGTTGAACCTGCGAATGGCTCGATCAAAACGAGCTGCCTTAACCTCTTGGCTACGACCTACGTTTAGCATACATTGTGGTTGCCTTGGTACCCCCACCGGCGAAGCCTGGGGGGTTCCCTAGATTAAAGATTAAAATCTTCGATTTAAGTAACCCCCCAGGCTTCGCCGGTGGGGGTACCAAGGCATCGCAGCCTACCTTAGAATAGTTTGATTTATGTACTCCTTTACGGGATTACTGGCTAGTCACTAGGGTAACAGGGGTTAAGTTTTTAATAATCCGAGGAGATTTTCAAATTATGTAGGAATTCCCCTACGGGGGATCGGGGGCACGGCCCCCAATTTAGGGGAGCTACTATCGACTTAACATGTGGAGTGGAGTCAACGTGACTTGAACACGAAACCTTCTGTATGCAAAACAGACGCTCTACCAATTGAGCTATGACCCCAACTCTAAGGGCTCAGTGTACGCGTTCGGAACCCCCAGGCTGCTTCAATACCCCCTAAGGGGGGTTCATTATCAAGTAGATCGAGTACAACCTGTAATTTCACCCTTAAGTGCCAAGCTTCGGATACGAATTCGACTTAATCGAAGAAGACGACTTACTGATCGAGGCCGATTGCTTTGAATACACCGGCCACGAATACGCACCTTTGAGTGTGCTGGTTTTGTTTTCTTTAAGTAGCACATGTTATAGGCTATACGGCGAACCATAAGATCATGTGCGGTTGCCGGCACTGAACCCGACTTCCCGTGACCTTGTTCGCAGTTTTGCTGTAAATGGGCCACGAAGTGAAGGGACTTGAATAAAGGGTATTCATCGAAAATAGCCGACAATTTCTTTGGATACTGAAAAGTCCCTTTATTTTTATAATGCTGCGTACCGAAGGGTGCCTTGGTACCCCCCAAGGGGGGTGTCTTCGATAAAGCTTGAATATCAAGTTCTGAGCTAGATAAAAGAGATGTCGAAGACACCTTTATTTTTTTGCAGTATTGTATTAATATGTTTTGGGACTCATACTGTACAAAATTAGTACGTTGTTTTTGATCTTTATATTTTCGTGTTTTCATTAAAAAGTTTTTAAGCTTGGACTAGAAGCTGTTAACCCGAAGATATCAAAATTTAAATTTCAAATCTTTGATTTTAGCTAAAATTTCCAAACTTCGCCGGGCTCGTAGCTGGGTTAGAACCCAGCTAAAATCAAAGATTTATTGCCTCAAATCGAAGATTTTGGCTGCTCCAGTACCCCCGGGTTCGCCGGTGGGGGGGTTTAATGACTGTTATTTCTCCCTAGTTCGGTAGATATCTTAATTCCCGTTATATTTTCAGAGGAAAGAAACTTAGTTATTACTCTGCACTGTTACGTGTTCTTAAATAGGTTGCTGTTTCTAAGCATACTACGGCAATGTTTCTGTTTCTTTCCGCTTTTCTAACTCAGATATTCTTTTGGGACCTTGCTAGAGGATAAGGGCTGTTTCCCTCTTGAGTATCGAGCTTATCCCCAATACTCTGACTATAAAAAAGTAGATAGGTATTCGGAGTTTTTTTATATTTAGTAAAGCTTTTCGCCACCCGCATATAACAAGTGCTCTACCCCCTATCTACAATTATTTACGCTATACTTAAATATATTTCGCAAAAAACTAGCTATATGCACGTTTGATTAACCTTTCATCCCTAGCCACAAATCATCCCAAAGCATTGCTACGCCTACGGGTGCAGTCCTCCACTTTTTTTTACAAAAGTTTCAACTTGTTCATGGCTCGATCACGTGCTTTCGAGTCTTAAGATAAAAACTAAAGGAATATTTCATCCTCGATTTCTCTACGCCTTCAAAAATAATTTCTCTTAAGCTTGCTTTCATCTTAAACTTGCTGACCCATCATGCAAAAGGTACACACTAGTGATTTTTATCACCTAGTATTGCTTGTAAATAAAAAATTTCAGGATCTATTTCACTCCACGATGAGCTATCTTATTTGACCGGCAGCAAAGCTGCTATTGGCAATAAGGCTCTTGGGTCTCTTTCACCTTTCCCTTACGGTACTTGTACGCTATCGATCATTTAGTAGTATTTAGGCTTAGAGGGCTAGTCCCCCTTTCTTCAGACAAAGTTTCACGTGCTCCGTCCTACTTATTCTTCTTGAAATTAAATTTGAGTTAAGATACAGGGCTTTCACCTTCTTTGGCACTGTGTTCCAATCAGTTTACCACAAAACTTAATATCATATTATGAAGACGCCTATTCCGCGTTCACTCGCCATTACTAACGGAATCTCGGTTGATGTTTTTTCCTTAAGTTACTTAGATGTTTCAGTTCACTTAGTTAATGATATAACGAATTAATGGTTCATTATATATAGGTTTAAATAACCGGGTTTACCCTTGAGGAAATCCATAGATTGTAGATGGTATTGGTCTTCTCTCTACTGTCAATATACGTAGCCGAAGCTACTTGACATGGCTTTTCGTATTTGTTAACGTCCTCTTCTCTTAAATGTCTAGGCTTCCATTTTTTATTCTTTTTGTTATAATTTATTATTAGTCTGAGTGATGATTACTATCATAATCATCCAAAGAACGCTCCGGGTCCGAACACAAAGTGTTAAAATCTTTGATTTTGAGTGTTCTATTAGGGGCTGGAAATCTCTGATTTCAGTAGCCAAATTCCAGATTTGAACTGGAAACCTTCTGTTTACAAAACAGACGCACTGCCAATTGTGCTAATTTGGCTAATTAGGAACGTAACAAAAGGTAAAATCTTTGATTTGCGCTCCGCCATAGCCTAGCAGCTGCCTCAAATCGAAGATTTTGGCTTCGCTAATGGGTGAAAATCTTTGATTTGGCCCGGGGTGCGCCGGTACCCCCTTAGGGGGGTTTCGTTTTATTTATTCACTTATATTAGTACAGGATAATTGAAAATGTTACCATTTATCTGTTTCAAGCCTAATTACATTTTTTGTCTAAAATGTTAAAAAAAAAGAAATCTAAAATGAAGCTTCGCGTTTGATATGCTTTCAACGCTTATCTTTGATGAACTTAGCGTACAAACAATGCTTCAGACGAAACAATTTGCAAACCAGAGATTCACCCCCACGGGTCTTCTCATACTACGTGGAGATCTTTTATCTTTTTTTCGTATGTGCGAGGTAGAAACCAAACTGTTTCACACGTGGTAGGAAACCGGCCAACAAAGTTAACCGGCTCCTTTTAATCCTTTCTCACAAAAGGCACGGACTATATCTTCATCCGCAGGTGATTACATCACCTGGTAGGAGTTGGCGTTTTATGATAACTCATCAAAGTTACCATCCAAACAGGCTAATCGCCTGATTGAGTCTCTACAGGGACACTTAGCAAATTCAATTCCAAAAATAAGGACCGAACTGTATTAGATGTAATCTTCCGGTTTTTTGTATCATTAAAACGGGACACCTGGTCTACTAGTTCACAACGCGTTAAAAACGCGTCGGGTTCTTCTTTTTTCTGGGACTGCTCAATAATTTGTAAAAGTAAAGCTGCTTGTCGTTTTTTTATCTTTAAATGAGGCCGCAAAGCTTCAAGACAATGTTTGACAGCTTCTTCTCCAACAATTGTATAGTCAGACATACCATTATCTGGGTTTTTTCGTAAACTTCCGTATTGTAACTGGTTTATCAATTGAATCAAAAACCAATGTCGCGTTGTCTTTTGATAAAACCCAATACACACACGAATTTGAAATCGAAGTCGATAATCAGGTCGTTTAATAATTTGTGCATAGATGGAGCCATCTCCATCTAGAAAACCCGCAATATACGACAGTTCCATAGGGGATAATCGTTTTAGTTTTTTGAGGTTGGTAGTTGTCATTATCTATTTTATGTTGTTGGTATCACGGTATACTTTTATATCTAAGTGTCTTCCCTCGGTATTGCCTGTGTAGGTTTGTTTGGTTGTCTAAGTTCCTAACACAGGTTTCACCGATATAAGCCAATACTAGGAGTAGGGTTACCCCTCTCCAACGCAGTATATCTACGTTCTGAACCCAGCTCGCGTAACGCCTTAGAGCACGAACAGTGCTACCCTTCCCAGCTGCTTCACCAGGAGGATGCGTTGAGCCGACATCGCTCGTTTTATGTTATTTAGAATTGAGTTTATGGATGGTTAGTCCATCTCATGTTTAGATAGTAAATGTTGATATTTTTTCGAAATCTTATAATGAAAATATGGTAAAAGTGTATTTTTGACTCGATTTACAAAATTAAATCCATCATCGTAAGAAATATAAACCCGATGGTAATCACCATCGCGGTGTGAACTAAAGGAAATACCATAAATATTTTCGACTGCTGTACTTAATCGATTGAAACTTACAGAATCAAAATTTTGTGTATTTAAAGTAACACCACCATGACGATGTCCAGATCCATCATCTATATATCAGTAAGCTAACAATTCATCTTTATAAGAATTTTCTATTAATGTTTCGATATTCTTTGGAATAACTTTTTTTCAACGAACTTTATTTTTTATACCAAAATTTTGAGGAATTGGTTCGTATCATGGAACAAAAGGTTTCAATATTTAAATTATTCTTGAGTAAGAAGTTTAAAACATATCGAACATCGTTCTTTAAAACAGTGCTCTTTTCCCTTTTTATCAATATAACTCGAAGATTGAATTACGCGTCGATGAGGTAAGGTTCCTTGCCGTAATGTAGGATAATTTTTTCATAAATGGTCTAGATATGGTTCACTAGCTTCTTTATAATCAAATTTCAAATTAACAGCTCAAGTTAGATTTTTCTTAAGACGCGCGCCAATCGTTAAGTCTCCTAATATATGGCCTACTAATCAAGCTTTTTGTTGTTCGCTAATAGTAGTAAAATTATAAGTGTTTCAATCTTTTGTTTTAGGGTGATGTTGTTTATGAACTAATCATCAAAGTTGAAGTTCTCAATCAGTTGCTCATTCACCATTTTCACGCAAAATTTTATTTTCAAGATTATCTTGGTAAATGAAGAATAATTCTTTTTGCTTTTGTGTTGAGTTATTAAATCATTCTTCCGCTCAATTAATTATTGATTTTCGATTTTTTGTCAACGGTAAATTAACTTGTTTTATCTTTCGAGTCATTTTACGCCACATTTAACTATTTATTTACTTTAGTATTCATTCATTGCGCTACGCTACAATAATGGATACCAAATTCTAAACTGCAATATGTTCATCGATAGAATCATTTCTATCTTATTGCACCATATGTCTCCATATGGATCGGACTATCTCATCATCCCAGTAGGATGTTTGGCGTATAGTCTCTGAGGATCCTACTAACATATACTCTTGACGGAGTATAGCGTTGGTTTCCTGCTGATTGTCTCCATGTATTTATCATTGTTACGAGCCCTAAATATTAATGAAACGCTACGCGTTCCGAAACTATGGGGTGCCAAAGGCACCCAGTTCTGAAATTTCACCATAAAATTTCTATTCAGAGGGAGTAGATAAATCTTTTGAAGGTGTTCCAGCATACAGCCAAATGCATACACAAAGTCTTTCAACTATGTAGCCCCGATATTATTCAAGGTCGCAAACCCACCCTTCAATACGAACTCTCAGGGGGGATTACGCTGTTATCCCCGGCGTACCTTTTATCTATTAAGCGACATCCTTTCCATAAAGTAATGCCTGATCACTATAAACATGGTATATTTATTACCATCCTGCTCGAGCTATCACTCTTACAGTCCAGCTTCCTTTATTGCTATTGCACTCTAAACTTCAAGATGACGAAGTTGAGGAAACCTATATACCTCCGTTACTCTTTGGGAGGTTCCCGCCCCAGGCAAACTACCAAATTTAGACGGTCCTCAAACCGCATTGCAGTTTCTTTAAAGTACCAAGGATAATTCTTCGAATTATCTTTTCTTAAATAGGTACTTTAAAAAATAAGTGAGCTTCGATGCTACAGAGGGTGGTATCTCAAGGGTGCCTCAACAATACTCTGGCGAGTAGGTATTACTGGCTCCCACCTATGCTGCATTCTGTAGTCACGTTGGCAATCTAAATCTGTAGTAAAGGTGCACGGGGTCTTTTCGCCTACGCACATATACACCGCATCTTCACGGCAAGTTCAATTTCACTGAGTCCCCACTTGAGACAATCGAGGAGTCGTTACCCTATTCATGCAGGACGGAAATTACCCGCCTAGGAATTTCGCTCATTTATGTTGGATACAAAAATGGAAGTAGATTTCTTACATTTAACTTGTATCACGCCATATGTCTCCATATGGATCGGACTCTATCTTCATCCTAGTAGGATGGAACACGTATAGTCTCTGAGGATCCTACTAACAGATACCCTTTTTGGGTATAGCTTTGGTTTCCTGCTGATTGTCTCCTTGTATTTATCATTGTTACAAGCCAGTAATACTTAATGATTGCAATATCTCTTTACAATAATATTACTAGGGAGTAGATAAATCTTTTGAAGAGTTTCCAGCATACGGTGTTCTTGGTTCCGTATCAATCTTCTAATGAAAGTGGGGTAGGCAACATAGTTAAATACCTTTGGTATTTGACCGGAATACGAAGTATTCCAGTTGTTGCCAAGTTTGAAAGCACCCAATTTACTTTGCAAGTTTGATACGGTGCATTTTTTTTCTTTCACGATAAATGCATCCATTGTTACCAATGGAGTAAGGCTAGCGCTTAACCTTAGGCATTATTAATTGCTAGCTGGATACATCCGGCCAGGTAGCTTCGCTACCTAGCTAAATATTATCAATAGGATACCCTATTGATTGCTCACGTCACCGTGAGGTTCGGACCATATCATCATAATCTTACCTTACAACCACGCTACGCGGAAGGCAGCCTTCCAGCTGTTTGCTTTATAGATCAAAATTCCCCTACGGGGGATCGGGGGCACAGCCCCCAATTTAAATTTTGATAAATAGATGTTAAGGCTAGTATCTATCGCTAGTATACTATCTTCTAAGTTATGTTTGGCGTATGGCCTCTGAGGATTCTTTTGTTATTTTGATTTAATAGATGACGAAGATCGCTTCTTTGTATTTTGATTTGGATGTTCTTGTATTAGCAGTTGTAACTGCTCCAAGCTAAGTTTTCGATCTCGTCCTTTATAAGATGTTAAAGTATAAATTTGCTTTGCACAAGCTTGAGCATCGTCAAGATTTCAATTTTTACGGTTTGAGATTAGATTCCGACATTCCTTAAATTTTTCTCAATGTTTAATTCCTTCAGTTCCAAGAAAAGGATAAACATGCGTTTCGTATCAAGGCTCAAATGTTTCTGAAATTTGTTTTTTATTAGTAAATTTATACACTCAAGTCGCATCGGATCCATTTTTTCAAGTCATTGAACCAGTGTTATTGAAAACATATCGTTTTGTTCATCACAACAGATGAATTCCAGATGCATGTTGACAAATACTAATTTCTGGCTGAAAATTAAATCCAAATGTCGAAGTGGGATGTTTCTTTACTGATACTGTAATCGAACCCTCACCTTCTCAAAATCCAGCAAGCCAATATGTTCCAAATTGAGTTTGAAGTGATAAATCTAATTTTTGTCACGACGCTATACTCTCTTTCTCACTTTGATTTCGCCATTCAATTCGTTGCTGAGGGGTTCAATTCCGTATATTAATCTTTATTTTTTTACTCAATTTTAGCTGTTATATGTCCGTTATATACTATTAAATACTATCAAATACTATCAAATACTCTTGAATATCCAAGATATCCAAGGGTAAATATAAAAACAAAAGTCTTTCCTGCTGATTGACTCTAAATCTCAATCTGTCGCAATCTTATTTAAACTGGAAGGCCTAAACAACAGAGTTGTTTGAGCCCCCAACTGGGTGGTTTTGTATACACTTAGAATTTTGTTAGTTTGATTGTTAGAGATTATTAATGGATGTTACTACCTTTGTAACCAAAAGGCCATCTCATCACGAGCTTTCCAGCATATAGCCAAATTTTACAACGACCCATTTGTTAATCGTTATAGTTACAACCGATGTTTACTGGTACTTCAAGTGACAACCGAAGGGTCACCACTCATAATAGCCGAGCACTGATCAAGGGTCAGTCTGTATACATGGGATATTCTCCTTCGCACAGACCTGTGTTTTTGGTAAACAGTCGCTCCAAGTAATTGTGTGTCATCGAAGAGTTCTTCGACCTTCTTTCTCCCGAAGTTACAGAAGCATTTTGTCGAGTTCCTTAAGTGGGGTTTTCTCAATCACCTTAGTAGATTTACTACTTGACTACCATTGTCGGTTTAGGGTACGATTCATATTTCTTTGTTTTTTCTAGAACGTGTTTGATTAATTTAAGATTATTCAATATATCATTACTTTAATCAAAAACACACTGTCAATCAAAAGAAAGACACAGAATCTTTTTCTGTGTTCTCATCCCGTAAAGCTATCGCTTTTACAGTTAGAGATCGTCTTAGCGTATGCAGATTGTCCGTCCATACAAACCCTTAGTCTTTCGGTGACGAAGGTTTTCACTTCGTTTTTCGTTACTCATGTCAGCATTCTTACTAATCAAAAGACGAAGGCTTTTTCCAAAACCGTCTAACTTATAGATTACATTTTGCTACCGAATTTATTGCGCCCGACGCTGCGTGTGGACGCGGGGCTGTGCCCTGATCATGCATAGCGTGTAATCGACTGGCATATTGTGTATATCAATGGGAGTAAAGGCTTAAGCACATCAGCTAAGCCAGATGCTCCTGTACCAGACGCTAGTTATCCTACTTCATTTCCTGCGAATGCGCAGGATTTCGACAACAATATTGGAACCTTCAAGAAAAATGGAGGTACCATAATCAATCTTTGTAGCCGCATAATGCGAGTTCGCTCGCATGCGGAGTCTACAAAAAACGCAGCTAATCGCGTCCAATCGGATAACGATAAGCTTGCTATTTTCATTTTTTCAAAAGAACGGAAACTAATCCGGATAAGTTATCCCCGCAACGACGAAGCGAAGCTATCGCTCTCGTTAAGAAAGTTCATACATCTCATGCAATACTCTTGCTTGAAATGGAGAACTTTATTGGCCTGGAATGCCCAGGGGGTTTTGTTTTAGATAATGTTATCTTTTATGCTTAACAAGAAGATCTTTTTGTGGCAATTGTGACCTAAAAATCTTTAGGTTGAACTACTATTGTCAGTCAAGGGAATTTAGGCTGCCTCGGTACTCCCATCGGTGAACCCCCCTTACCGGAGATCGGGGGCACAGCCCCCTAAATTCCCCTACAGGAGATTGATTACATTTAAATTTTGATCTCGAAGATGAAGACAAGCTCTGCTGCCTTGGTACCCCCATCGGCGCAGCCTGGGGGGTTCCGAACGCGTAGCGTTCGATATCTTCGACTTAGGGGGGTTATTTTTTCTTAATAACTTTTCGCAAGATTGTCTCATTTAGATATTCTTCACCTTTTTCAGTTTCCAGTCGCTCACAAAGGAAAACACCGCTCCCCTTATACACATCAGGTACTTTATAAGATTTGATCTCTGAAACAACACTTGTTAATAGTTGATAATTATTAGACGTTAAAAGTAAAGGCTGATTTTCTGCCTGCTGTTGCTGATCCGTTGGGCAATAGATATTGACACCAACCGGAATAGGATAAGCGGTTATTGCTGATTGGCCTAATTTAAGTATTAAAATTCGAATAAAAGAGGTTCCATCTTGGTTACTTTTATCAAGCCATCGTGATGCCAACTCTTTTTGATGACTGCTAAGTTGATCCCGAAGGATTATTTTTTTGATAATGTAACCTCGAAAACCAACTCCCACAAAACGTAAATTTAAGTAATGAAGAGAGTTAAGGACTGCCTGTTCAGAACCAGTGCTGGTCTGCGTCGAACTGCTAATACTTTTGAACGGAGTACCAAGTCGAAGACAGCCCTTGGCAAGGCATCCTCCGGTTCCGAAGATTTTGGTAGCTGATATTTTATATTTTTTTTTTAAAGCTCACATAAATTTTTAGCAACAGGAAACCACGGTTCGTCGGACGCGTAGCGTGGAAATCTTGCATGAGATCTGCCTATCTTAGAATGTACTTAAGTTTAGCTTAAAAATAATTAAGTATGATCCAACTCCTTTCAAAATTAAAAGTAGCTGATAATTGTGGTGCTCGATTAGTTCAATGTATTAAAGTTCTAAAGTCACGAGCAAAAACAGCCAGTGTAGGTGATCTTATTACAGTTACTGTAAAAAAGGCGCGCCCTCACAAGCAAGTTCAAAAGAAAGATATTCGGACTGCTGTCATTGTACGTACAAAAGCAACATACCTGCGACCAAATGGAATAAAAGTTAGTCTTGGAGAAAATTCTTGTGTAATCCTACATTCTCGATTAAATAAAACGCCTATTGGAACGCGCATTCTGGGACCGATTCCTGTACGTGAATTACGTAAATCAAAAATTATAAAATGTATTTTACTTGCCAAATCTGTAATCTAGCGACGATGAGATCAAAATTTAAAATTGGGGGCTGGAAATCTTCGAGTTGAACCCCCCCCCATCGGCGCAGCCTGGG
>JACKZZ010000703.1_pt1 | contig 10582 bp, 4 predicted proteins | sample 8027871 | NCBI WGS metagenome assembly JACKZZ01 (sample SAMN15724774, study PRJNA655200) | protist metagenome | isolation source: fluorescence activated cell sorting (FACS) single amplified genomes of... | place: USA: West Boothbay Harbor, Gulf of Maine | collected 2000-07-19
GCTCCTCACCCCAACACCACCACTACTACCACCACCGCCACCACCAACACCACCACCAAACGCGCGCGCAAACCATCGCCCGCGCCGGCATTGTCCATCCCTCCTCCTTCTCCTCCCCCCGTCCCCAGCACCCTGAAAACAACAAACCTAACCTCCTACGGAGTCCTCTCCGCCCTCTACACCCCCGCTACCTTAATCTGCGTTCCAGGCTCCCACAACACACTCCCCTCGTCATTATCCGCTACACAGAGAATCCACAGGAAGGACATTCGAAGGATCCACCTGTTGCCGACGGACGTGCTGTTCTTTTCTTGTGGTTTGATACACTCAGGTGACGGCAGAAACTCGTCTGATGAATACTCTACTTTCTCTAGTGCAGTCAGCGGGGTGTGTGTAGGTTGTGGAGTAGACGTTGATGGTGGTGGTAGTGGCGGTGGTAGCGGTGGTAGCGGTGGTAGCGGCAGTGGCAGTGGCAGCAGCAACAGCAACAGCAGCAGCATGCTACCCGAACAACACAATGAACCAGTATGTCCAACATGCTCCATAACCCTTCCCATCCGCTCCCACTTCTATCTCGAATCAGTAAAGCGCAAATCCTCCTCCGCGCCGAGCGCTTCGTCCAACGGCAGCAGACAGCCCAGCGTGTTGAGCAGTGCGTCTCAAGGGTTTCAAGGGGTGAAAGGGTTGAAAGATTACAGAGAAGAGAACAAGCGCGGCGATTTGAACATCCAGCAGTGTTCCCTCGCTTGCGCAGAATGCAAAGGATGCCCGCCGCAATCAATCGTCTCCATTCCAGCAGTGCCGCCATCGGAACGTAAAACAGGTTCGCTTGGCATAGGGCGCATAGCAGGCAACATGGACGTGGATGGGTACGAGATATGGTCACCTGGACCTTACGACAATGGCTTGATAAAGCCTTCCACTGTGCTGTGCCGCGAGATAGGTTTGCACAACACCAAGTCCAACAGCAAGTCCAACAGCAAGCACAACAACAAGCACAACAACAAGCACAGTGGAGGGAACGCAAGTGCCGTTGGCAAGGTTAAACATAAAAGGAGCAAGTGGGAGGTGATATTCAATGCTGGTGATGATGATGCTGACGATGCTGACGTTGCTGCTGCTGCTACTTATACTAGTTCTAATACTAATACTGCTTCTAATAATACTGCTGCTAACAATACTGCTCCTACTAGTACTACCACTACGACTACTACCACTACCTGTACTACTACCACCACCACCAACACCAGCGCCAACAGAAACCAAATGAAACTAGACGGCATACCGTCGTCGTCAAACCCAATCCTATCCCTCCATCTAGAACTAGTGCCGTTGATAAAATCCTTCACCGAGCTGCACGGCATAAACGAGAGGTTGGTTCTGAACACGCCCGTTTTGATATACACTGATTTGGGTTGCAGTGTGCAGGTGCTGCATAGAGATTGGACGAGGTATTTGTGTAACGTAGGCGTCAGCGCTAACACCAGCACTGACAGCAGCGCCGGGTGTGTAGAGAGTTGCGTGCTGAAGTGTCATTATGCGCATAGGAAGTGCAGAACGAAGAAAGAGGACGATGGTTATATCAGTGGGCTTGTCGGTGAATTCCCTGGATGGAATGTTACTGTTAAGTACACTAATTATGGTCGTAGAGAGTTGTGTTTGATTGAGAGTGCTGGAAAGAAGTTTAGGAGTTTGGCGAGTGCTAGGAAGTTTAGGGATGATAGGGACGATAGGGATGATAGGGATAATGTTATGAAGGAGGTTGGTGGGGGTTATGGTGAGGATGGGGATGGGGATGATGGTGGGGATGATGATAATGATGACAATGATGACAATGACGATGATGGTGATTATCACGAGGATGATATATATGATGACGATGATAATCATTATGCTATTGATGAGGATGATGACAATGATAGGGATAATAATGTTAAAAGTAACCAAAAGAAGAAAAAGAGGAACAACAACAACAACGTCAACAACAACAACCAAAACCACAACAAAATCAATTCTGTGCCACCACAGGATCAAATTATTGATTGTTGCAGTGACGATGATGAGAAGATTCGGTATGAGAGTAGGAAACCAACTAAGGATTGTGAGAAGAAGAAGAAGAAGAAGAAGAGGTAGAAAAATAAGACGTGTGATAATGATGAGGATGATGATGATGATGATGATGATGATGATGATGATGATAGCGACTTTTGTTGGGAGGAGGTGATGAACTTTCCTACGCCGACTGCGTCGAGGAGGGTTAGGAGCTTGACGAATAGCAGCGTGTGAGGAGCAGATGAGCGGTAGTAGCCGCGGCGTAGTAGGAGTAGTAAGATTATGGACAGTGGCGGCAAAAATCGCTTGAAACAATTAATGAGGTAAAACGTGTTGTCAAAAATTAATATTCAACTTTTTTATATGCGGAGATTAACAAGGTGAAGGTATCGACCAACCGAAGAGAGAGAGAAAGAGACCACGAGAGGCGAAGAGAACAAACAGCTAGACGCAATAGACGGGCTGCGTTTATCGGACAATTCGAAGTGCCTTGTAAGCTTAAATTTACTCCCGCCTACTTCGCGGAGAGTCTGGCGCGCAGTTCCTTCACTTCTGCCGCAAGGTTCTCTTTATCCGCGGCCAGGCTCGATATCTCGCTCGTCAGGCTCGCCATTTGCATCTTTACCTCATCCGCTCGGTCCTCCATCTTGACCGCTAGGCCTTCGATGTCCGCAGCTAGATCCATGTTCTTGGCCACGAGCCGCTTGATTTGCTTCTCCTGCTCACATTCAAGCTTCGTGCTGCCAGGAGCCGCCGCCGATTCCTCGTCACTGAACGTAACCACCTCCTGCCCTCCTCCGTCTTCGCCATCCGCCTTCTTCTCTTCTTCCTTCTCTTCCGCCGTCTCCCTCTTCTTCGCTTCTTCCTTCACTTCGGCGCGCAATTGCTTCAATTTGTCCAAGGCCGTGGCCAGAGTGATCTTTGTCTCTTCGTCCTTGAAGCGCTCGAAGTACGCCAGGTGCCTCTCCAGTGCATCGAAGAGCTTGGGAGCCTCCCAGCCTGCTATACCGCCGGCAGTCTTGGGAAGAACCTTGCCGCTGAACAGGTAGCTTGTCTTTTTCATCGAGACGATCCATCCTGTGGCAACGGATAGGTCACACGCGGACGGGTGCACACTCAAAATAAAATCAGCTGCCTGCTCGTCCAAGCACGTGTAGTTGTAGGTAAATAAATCCCCCACGAGGAGCAGCGACGCGGCCTCGTGGGGCGTCTCTCTCGTGGTGTAGAGCTGGTATCTGTGCGTGTCTCTGGCACTAGCGATGATGAGGAGGTAACCAGCGGCGGCCCCGGTGGTCACTGCCAGCATGAGGTTCCACGCTTTGGCTGGACTTATCTTGATCTCCTCGTCGCCTTCGAACGTCTCGACGGCGGAACTGAAGACGAAGCAGTTCGAAGCGAGTTTGTAGACGATCCACTTGAATTGGAAGCCGCCACCGAAGACACCTGGGGCCCTTCCTGCGAAGAAGGGCGTGAAGCTGCCCATCATGGGACCCATAACGAACCAACAAGCGAGGCTCATAATATTGAGGTCGTGTTTGTGTGCAATTACAGGATAGTGGAGATGTCCATGGCGCCAGTAAACGAAGCAGAGCACAAACACATATTCGAGCGCCAGCATAACCAGGGCATAAATCGCCTTGAAAGACAAGAGGATGCCGGTCAGGCACAGGACTCCAGAAGCCAGGTAGCACACGTGGAAGATGAAGAAACCGATGGAGATAACAGCGATTCCAACTTGACTGCTTGGAATCAAGCCCCATGCCGGATGCGAGTCAACTCCTCTAGACTGGGCATTCATCTTGTTCCTCTCGAAGCTGAGGTTGGTGTCGGCCATGGTGTAGCCGGCGGCGACGATGCTCGCGGCGATGGAGACGATCATAAGTGTTTCTGGCACCTCGGTCTTGTACAGAATCTTCATTTGTATTGCTGCTTCGGGGAGGCTCTCTACGACCATCTCAATGGCTCTCGATATGATGAGTATAAGCATTGGCTCCAGAACGTCATCCTCGGTCTTTTCAGCTCCCCGCCAGTAGAGGAAAGTCTCGACTGCCGGGGACAGAAGGAAGAGAGCAGCCAGAGCGCCTCTGATCTTGGTGACGACTCCACGCCTCGCGTTCTTCAACAAGCTGAGACCGATGTGGAGGAGTATGGCCGTTGCCAGGATGCCCGTGGTCTGGTAGAAGTCGCCGTAGTCGCCGGTCTCCACTCCTTGGTCGTAGAACCTCTTACCAACAAGGACGTCCGTGGTCATGTCGGAGTAGGAGAGGACGAGGAGGAACAGCACCCTGATGGTGGCACCCCAGCGAGCGAACTTGAGGGTTGGCTTGAGAGCCTCCATGAGCGCGGGGAGCAATGATATGTAGAACTCAGCCGCGCCGGGGTCGTCCTTCCCAGGGAGGTTTTTCTGCACATACTCCGGGCCCATCTTCTTGATGTTCTTGGCCGATTGTACAAAGACAATCATGTCCTCTGCAGAGGTCTTGAAGTCGGCCTCGGAGAGGTTCGTCCCGAGCTTGTCCAGCTTGGGCACGTCGTTGGTCTCGAAGCCGTTGCGGACGGAGTTGCGGCGGAAGTCCTTATCCTCGTGGGTGGAGAAGGCAACTGGGGCGGTGGATTTATCAGGGTTGCTGTTGGGGTCACTGTTGTTGCCCGATCTGTGCCTGAGGCCGAGGGACTCGATGTCCCCGGATTCTTCGGGCTCGGGCCCTACCTTCTTGGGCATCGCTGGTGCTACGGGGGGGCGAAGGTGTGCCAAGGCGGCGCGAGGGGAGGGTGCAGTCTAGCAGTTTTCGAAAAATCATCAAATTAATGCGATAAGACCTGAAGACCGAGCACAACAACCACCCCACCGGACGCCCAAATGGCTGCCTTCAGCCCCCCAGATATGGATCGCGTCACGTTGGCCGCAGATTACGAGGATGCGCCCGACGCTCGGCCTCTTCTCCCCCCCGACCTGCCATCCCTCCACTCAAGCTTCACAAACAACCTCCATCTCAACTCACCATCTTCTCTCACCACCCTGCTCTCTCCCGAGGTCCGCCTCCAAGAAGCCCGCTCCCCCTCTGCGCCGGGCTTGCAAGGCATAACCAACGTCTCTCGCAAGCTGGTCGAGGTGTGCGGCAAGATGTCGGGCATAATCCAAAATCCTTCCATTCCCGGCATCCTTATGAGAAGCAATGTGGAAACTCGATCAATGCTGACCCTCAAGAAAGGCTTCATCACGCTGTCCCTGGGAGTGAGCATAGTCTGGAAAGGAGGCTATGTAGTTCTAGTTGTCTTGGCGAAGAGCGCTGATGGTGCGTCGTTTATGGAGGATGACACTGTTGCGCCCGCTGCTGTCGGGCCCGCTGCTACCGCTTCTGCTGCTACCGCTTCTGCAGCTGCCGCGCCTCCACCTGCCTCGCAACCACCCACCACCGCACTCGAACCGCCCTACCTCATTCCCCGCCCGACGACTTTCCCCCCTCCGACCCTGACGATCGAGGTCCTCTCGTGCGCCTCCCTGGTGAACGCGCCCATCTCCCTCCGCCCTGTGAACAGTTACGTGAAACTAAAGCTCCCCTCGGGACCCCGCCACAAAACCGCAGTGAAGAAGATGTCCAACAACCCCACCTTCGGCAGCAACGATGACAACAAGGCGTCCTTTGCGGTCACCAAGACTGACGAGTATTTCGACGTGCAAATACTAGACTGGAAGCCCATCAAGCACAGACTGCTCGGGGAGTTCAGAGTATCGCTAGGACAATTCTCGTCCAAGTCGCATCAGATGATCTCTAATTCTTTTGATATGCGCTGGAAGAAGGGGAGTAGAGGGGAGTGCAGGTTTAATGTTAGTTATGAGGATGTTGAGAGTTGGTGGCAGAATGAAGAGAGGAATGCTAGGGACGAGAAGGTCAGGATTGAGAGAGAAAAGGAGGAGGAGGAGGAGGAGGAGGAGGAGAGGGCAAAGGAGAAGGGAGGGGAGGAAGGAAATGTTGCGGCGAAGGAGAGGACGTCGGAAAGTGCTAATTGCGGGATTATGTGAATTTTTAATTCAATAAGAAAAGTTTATGACTACAACCATGAACCAACCATGAACAAGTTAAAACATGAACACGTTGCTCACTGAGCTCCCGCTGCCTCAGCCGCCTCTCTCTCGGCTCTCGCGGCGGCTCTCCTCAAAATCTTTTCGTGCCTCTTCAACTCGTCTTTGGTCATTTTACTTGTGTCAACAACAGCGTCTGCTGCCGGCACTTCCGGTGCCACCGGTGCGGCGACCGGCGCCGCCTGCGTGCGCGGGATGATCAAAGTTGTGCCTTTGATGATCGCGGCGTCGGCTTTCTTGCCTTCGTCCTTTTTGCCCTTCGGTTTGCCTGCCTTTCTCGCCATCTCCCTCTCCTCGTATCCCTTCTTGTCCTTGAGAGCCTTGTCAATGACCGCGTCGCTCTGCATGCTAAGAGTGACCTTCTTCTTCTTCTTGTCAACACTCATCACCCTCACGTCGACCTCGTCGCCCTCCTTCAGCACTTCGGAGACGCTCTTGACGAACGTGTCGCTGACCATGGACACGTGCACCAAGGCATCGGAGTGGCAGTTTACGTCGATGAAAGCACCAAGTCCCTCCTTGATGTACTTGACGGATCCCTTCATGCGCTCGCCGACCTGCAGATCTGTGATCGGCTTCCTTCCGATACACTTCCTGGTGTCTTCTGAGCGTTTCGTCTTTTTGGCCGGGTCGGGAATGTTGAACCCCTTGGGCTCCTTCTTCTCGCCCAGCACGGGCGTGACGACGGGGGGTGGCGCGGCGGGTGGGAAGGACTCGGGATCGCGAGTGCGCTTTTTCCCGGATCCGCGGCTGCGTGCGGCGGGCGCTTCCTCGGCCTCGGATTCGGAATCGGAATCGGAATCGTCGGACTCCGAGTCGGACGGCGCTGATGAGGAAGAGTCGCCCTCGTCGGCTGGAGCGGCGGCCTTCGCGGCCTGCACGAGAGCGGCGACCTTGGCAGCTTCGTCGCCGTCAGCGCCGCTGTCGCTGTCGCTGTCCTCCTCCATCTGCTTGGCGACTCTTTCGCTGTCGCTGTCGCTGTCACTGTCACTGCTGTCGACGTCGCTACTGTCGGCCATTTCGATGTCGGCCTTCTCAACGGCCTCCGCCGCCTTCTCCTCCTCGGTCTTCTTCACCCTCTGCGGCTTCTTCGTCGCCGCGGACTGCGTCTCCTTGTTGTACTCGTTCATGACGATCTCCATGACCTTGTCCAGCTTGCAGCCCTGCCCGGTGGCCATGACCCTGTCCACGATGTCCGCGTACTTCTTCTTCTTGACCTCGTCCTCCTCGCCCTTCATCATCCTCTGCACGACCATGGTCTTGAAGCCCTCCAGTCTCTTGAGCTTCTCCTCGCCGGTCTTCTCGGCGATCATCTCCAGCGTTTCCACGGCGGCCTTGTCGCCGCTCTTCTTGGCCTCCTCCAGCTTGCGGTTCAGGTGCTTCGGCTTCTTCGCCTTCTCCTTGGGAACATAAGCCTTCTTCACAAAGTCCTTCTTCACGAAGTCCTTCTTGCCCTTGGACGCCACAACCTTCTTCACGCCGGACTTATTCTCGGGGGTGGCGGCGGCGTGCTTCGCCGCGCGCAGCGCCTCTCTTCTCTTTCTGGCTTCGATTCCGCCCATGCTGCTGAGATATGAGAAAAAAAGGTGGCTGGTTCCGAAAGCACACCAAATAAATCTGGTGGTAGAAGAAGATCGAAGATTGGGGAACACCCCCCTCTTGCCGATGAACAGCGCCACTCTCTCCCTGCTCAACCCGGCCAATCCGTGGGTCGATCTCTGTGTCCCGAAGGAGGAGCTCCGCTGCTCCCTGACGCTGACGACAGGGCAGAGCTTCTCCTGGACTGCTGTCTCTGATTCCGACGCGTTGCCCGGAGCCCTACCTGCCGATGCCTCCTCCCCCGCCGCCGTTGCCCCAGAAACTGGGGTGGTCACGACCACCACGAGCGCGTGGGGGAGCTTGACCGAGAGCATGTGGGTGGGCTCCATCGACTCCAACCTCGTCCTGATCAAGGAGCTGCCCTACACGACGCAAGTCAGGCTCCTGCATCCCCTCGCCCCCACCTTCGAGCTGAAGGCCTACATGTCCCGCTACTTCCAGCTCCACGTCCCCCTGGCGCCCCTCTACGCGGCCTGGTCCGCCTCCAGTCCCGCCCTCTTCCCGCAAACCCTCGCCACAACTCTTCCGGGCGTTCGCGTTCTCGCGCAGCCTCCCCTGGAGACGCTCATGTCCTTCCTCACGAGCTCCAACAACAACATCCCTCGCATCAAGCAGCTGCTGGCGACGCTGAGGTCCAACCACGGGGAGCTGCTCGTCACGACTGCCTCTGGAGACGCCTTCCGTTCCTTCCCGACCCTCGATGCGCTCAGCCAAGTCACAGACGAGCAATTCCGCTCCATGGGCTTCGGCTACCGAGCGAAGTTCTTCGTGCAGTCCATCAAGCTGCTGCGGTCCCCTGAAACTCCGCTCGTGCTCCCCAACATCACCCCTTCGACCGTGGCAGATGGACAGACGCACGAACAGGCGACTATAGCCGCGCTGGTGAAACTGTGTGGTGTGGGTAGGAAAGTTGCCGACTGCGTCGCTCTCTTTGCTTTGAATTGCCCCGATCTAGTTCCCGTTGACACGCACGTCTATCAGATAGCGGCGCGCGTCGATCCTAGTGTTGCCGTTGCCGCCAGCCCCAAGAAGAGAAAGAAGGAAGCCGCTGAAACCGGAGAAATTAACCCCGCTGAGTCGTCGACTCCTTCAACTCCTTCGACTCCTTCAACTGCAGCGACTCCCTCCAAGCCGCCAGCGAAGGAGTCGGACAAGGTGACGATAAACGACTCCGTCTACCGCGCCGTACAAGGTGTTTTCAAGCTGGCCTTTCCTGGAGGCTATGCAGGGTGGGCTCATAGCGTGCTGTTCGTCATGGAGCTGCCGAGTTTCACGGGGAAGAGCACTCCTAAGAAAAGCCCGAAAAAGGAGACGCCGAGGAAGAAAGCGAAGAAGGGAGGGGAGGGTGAATAGCACCGCTACGGCAAGAAAACACAATACTAGTCCGCGTTTATTTTTTGTTCTTCAACGAAATGGTTTTATTACTTACGCTTTTGAGCTATTTTGTCTGGCAGTGCGGGAGGAAAGCCCTTGATCACGCCTTGAAAATTTCAATTTTTCCGACATGAATCAATTTATCAGCTCAAAAACTTCGCCTTGTCAAAATAGCCGTGAAGGAGCGTCTGTGTCTGTCCCATGATGAACACAGCACCCACGCAACGAATCGATCGGGACGCTAAACCGCGGAAGAAACCGGCGAAGCCAGACTGCGCGTACAATGACTTGCAGGCGTCCATGACGCCCTTGTACTGTTGCTTTTCTCCGAAAATCCCGGCGTCCGCCTTCATGAGCGACGCGATAACATCGGTGGGCTGACTCGCGGTAGCAGCAACCTGGCCGGATATGACGGAAGCGAGGGCGGTGGCGGCTACCTCGTTGCGGCGGCAGAACTTGCTGTCGTCCTGCAGAGCGTTCTTGACGATGGGAGTGATTCCGAAGAAGCCGCAAGTCCATGCAGCCTCGCGGAAGGCGGTGGGGACATTTCCTCTGAAGAGAGCCGAGAAGCGGCCGTTGCTGATGACCTGCTTGCAAACCTCCATGAGCGACTTGCCCGTGGTCTGCTGGTTCACCATGATGACCTCGACGGGAGTGACGATGATGCAGCTTGCTATGCCCGCTGCTGAGGCCGTGCTCAGCTGACACCACGAGCTCTCCACCTTCGTCGGCACGAGCTTCCTCGCTATACCCTCGAAAAAGCCGTGTGCCGCCAGTTGCACTGCAGAGATGGGGCCGATAGAGCCGGCGTTGACACCAACTCCTCGGAACAGCGGCTTGACGCCGGCTTTGACCGCGTGCGTGATGGAAAACTGCGGGTTGATCTGGGACATGGTCTTCCAGTACACGAGCGGCTGCTGTACCAGCGTCTCGAAGGTGCCCGCGATGCCTCCGATGACGAAGAGGCGGGTAATCGTGTGCGCCGGCTCGGGCTCGGCGGCGCGCTGCCCGTTGTCGACGTTGCTCAGCGTGCGGCGCAGCTGGGCCACGGGCGGCAGCGGCACGTGCTGCGACGACAGCCAGTAGCGCGCCTTGGAGTCGCTCTTGGTCTTCTGGAACAGCGCCCACAGCAGGTCCTCGGAGCCCACGACGTCGTGGTTGGTCTCCTGCGCGTGCTTGATGGCTTCGCTGAAGGCGGTCTTGGCGTTGTCTGACAGCACCACCTTACCGAAGATCATGTCGAACGAAATGCCACGCTCCGACAGCTGCGCCACGGCGTTGGAGCGCGAGTTGGTCTGTGAGGCCGCGAACACCGCCCACAGGATGTCCTCTGTGCCGACGATGCCCTTGCTCTCCACAGCTGCCTTGTTCGACGCCAGCTTCAGAATCGCCTTGGCGTTCTCTGAATACCGCGCGTTGACGGGGAACTTGGACTTCTCCGCCTCGCTGATGTTGATCTGATTTGCCATGTTG
>JACKZZ010023082.1_pt1 | contig 10581 bp, 9 predicted proteins | sample 8027871 | NCBI WGS metagenome assembly JACKZZ01 (sample SAMN15724774, study PRJNA655200) | protist metagenome | isolation source: fluorescence activated cell sorting (FACS) single amplified genomes of... | place: USA: West Boothbay Harbor, Gulf of Maine | collected 2000-07-19
ATAAGTACAAAAACAATAACAAAGTTCACCTATCTCGTGTGTGATACAACAAACACACAAAAAAAAAAAACACAAGAGCAAGCAGCAGCAACGAACAAACAACAATCTATAAAGCGTCTACGATATCTGCCGATATCTACAGATCTACAGATCCTCCTACAGATCATACAAACACCATTCAATTTTCAGGAATCTCCCCCTCCTGTCATATCACGCAAGCCAATCCGCAACTTCGTCCAAATAAAAAAAAAAAAACTTTTATTACCACAAAAGACCGAAACACACAATTCCAAGTGAATCAATAAATTCAAAAGAATATAATAAGAAAGAAGAATGAGTAATAATACCGATTACCAAGGTACGTTATAATTTATATATATATATATATGGATTTTTATGATCTTAACAGTTCCCTTTACTCGACGAATTCTTTCTGCCTCTTTCTTTTGCCGGCCCTTCCGAAGTTTTGGACAAGAGACTCTCCTCTCGTCCAAGATGACACACAAGACATACATACACACACACAAATCATCAACCCCCACCGACTCATTTATCCCCATCACTACACACAAATCATCAACCCGCACCGACTCATTTATCCCCATCACTCACAGTATTCGATATCAGTCTTGCTGATTTCGGACGTAAAGACATCAGTCTCTCCGAGGTAGAAATGCCCGGTCTTATGGCATGCCGTGAGAAATACTCCAAAGATACGTTCAAGGGTGCTCGTATCGCAGGTTCCTTGCACATGACCATCCAGACAGCAGTTCTTATCGAGACACTCAAGGCTCTCGGAGGTGACGTCAGATGGTGTTCTTGCAATATCTTCTCCACTCAGGATCACGCCGCCGCAGCTATCGCAGCAGCTGGAGTACCTGTGTTTGCGTGGAAAGGAGAAACTCTTGAGGAATACTGGGAGTGCACTCTCAAGGCATGCACTTGGCCAGCTGATGCTCAAGGATGTGGACCGGATCTCATCGTCGATGACGGTGGAGATATGACCTTGTTGATCCACAAGGGTGTTGAAGCAGAGCTTCAGTACGAGAAAGACGGAAGTCTTCCGGATCCTGCCTCCACTGAGAACGCAGAGCTCAAGATCGTGTACAAGATTCTTGCTCGAGAAATGCCCAAGGATTCCAAGAGATGGAGATCATATGCTAAGCGTCTTGTAGGTGTAAGTGAGGAGACCACAACAGGTGTTCATCGTCTCATTCAGATGAGTCAGGAAGGAAAACTTCTCATTCCTGCAATCAACGTTAACGATTGCGTGACTAAATCCAAGTTCGACAATTTGTACGGATGCAAACACAGTCTTCCGGACGGAATCATGAGAGCAACAGACGTGATGCTTGCTGGAAAGAAAGCCGTAATCTGCGGATATGGTGATGTTGGTAAGGGATGTGCTATGGCAATGAAAGCTCAGGGTTGCATCGTGTACGTGACGGAAGTTGATCCGATTTGCGCTCTTCAAGCATGCATGGAGGGTTTCCAGGTCGTTCGTCTCGAGAACATCGTGAAGGATGGAGACATCTTCATTACAGCGACAGGAAATAAGGATATCATCATGGCTTCGGATCTTCAGAAAATGAAGAACAATGCTATTGTGGGAAACATCGGTCATTTCGATAACGAGATCGATATGTTGAACATCCAAAAGATTGCAAAGAGAGAAAAGATCAAGCCTCAAGTCGACAGATTCGTCTTCACGCATCAAGATGGTTCCACTCACGGTGTGATCATCCTTGCTGAGGGTCGTCTTCTCAACTTGGGATGTGCTACGGGACATCCTTCTTTTGTTATGTCTAACTCTTTCACGAACCAAGTTCTTGCTCAGATTGAGTTGTGGACGGAGCGTAAATCCAAGAAATATGAGAACGGAAAGGTTTACTTGCTTCCCAAGCATCTTGATGAGATGGTTGCGAGACTTCATCTTGACAAGTTGGGAGCTGAGCTTACTGTGTTGAGTAAGGATCAGGCCAAGTACTTGCACGTTCCCCAAAACGGACCTTTCAAACCGGACACATACAGATACTAAATAGTGTTGTGCTTTGTTTGTTGGTCGTTGGTTAAAAGAATGAAAAAATGTTTGTAATGAGAGCACCGAATTACGCATAGTAGTGTTCGCTGTTCTTCTTCCCGTTATGTGTTTTAGAATTTTTTGATAAATTAAGACTTGTGTTTAGATACCACGAACACACACTTTTTTTTCGACTTTTTTTTCGTCTTCCGCACTGAAGCTCCTCCAAACAGAAGGGAATGAGTGAGTGAGTGAGTGAGTGAGTGAGTGAGTGCGGAAGAGAGAAAGAGCCAAACAAACTCCATCCAACAACATACCGCAAGAAGCATCAACGCTGTCAAACCCTCACTCTTCAACAATCCTTTCAACGCTTTCGAGACAGCATTACAATTAGACATGATCACATCGTATTCATCTTGAAAGCTCAATACTGTTGACGCAGTTCTCAATTGACTTGCAAAATCTTTCATACTTCTGATTGCCATAACGTAAGCATCCGCAAGACTAAGTTTGATCGGACCTTTTTTGTCCTTCCACGCACCAGGTTTACCCGTAATACCCTCTTTTTCTTGTTTTTTCTTTGACTCACCAAGAGTTCCAGTCTTGAGCATGGCCTTATATGTATTGCTCAAAGCAAGATAAATCGGAGCGAGCGTTTGAAGATCAAAGGTCGACAAGGCTTTTACTAAATCTTTTGGAGGTGGGCACTTACTGAGTCCAATCGAGACGGTTTGTATGGAACTGACTGTAGTTTTGTCGAAAGTTGCGGAGATCATCGCGAGAGCCCACCCTTTTCTCCGAAATATTTGTTTCTGTTCCAAATGAAACTATAGAAGGCTCCTTTTTGAAAGGAATCAACCTATTTGTTTCGAACAATATACGTTCGGTTTTCCTCTCACCCTCATACTCAACTACAACACCTGTTATTGTTGTCGGCGTATTCGGGTCCTCCGTGTGCGATTGCACTAACGCAGGCAACGTCTCTGAGCTCCCTGATGATTTTCGAACAAACACAGGAGTCCCAATTCGACACAGCATTTCATATTTTGTTATTTTTCGGCAACTTCGAGTATTTGTTCTATTTTCCAAACTCATAAGTGTTGAATCTTCATTCGGTCGGGGTGTTGCTCCGTAAAAGAGATAGAGAGCGTAAAAGAGATCGAGAGAGGGACACTATTACTTTCAGAAATCGATGTAAAGATAGAAATGAGATCAAATATACCCTACAATTCGGTCAAGATAAAAAAACTTAACCGAAAAGAATATTTTGGTGGTCCCTCTGATGAGGATACGAATCCCAAAATTCAAAATTGTACACTATAGATAATTTACAGGGCGGTCCGGACGGTCCTAATTTTATGTCGTTCAGTCCCCTGCCTGCGTCGTTCCCCCCCCCGCAGAAGTAGGCGGGCTTCCTTCTCCCTGCTCCTGTAAATAACGCTTTGTGTTTCGAAAACACACGAAAAGAAAATATTATTATGGGAAATAATCAAACGACTAAAGATCAAAATCTTTTGAATGCAGAAAAAGAAATACTGAAATTTGGTGCAAAATGGTGTGATTCACTCGATAAGAGTGATGAACGACTCAAACACGATTCGTTTTCGTGCTATCGATTCGATGACGTTGCGACGTCGAGCGGAAGAACATTGCATACAGTATGTTTCATAAATCCGACTTCTTCATCATATGTAGAATTTAAAGAATCAAAAGAATCAAAAGAATCAAGCAGTAGAGAACCGCTCATCTTACTTCACGGATATGGAGGTGGTATAGGAAATTATTTCGCCACGCTACCTCTCCTTGCTGAAAAGTGGCGAGGACGCGTCTTCGCTTTGGATTGTTACGGTTGTGGTAACTCCTCGCGTCCTTCTGTACGCAATGTTACGGATCGATCTCATTTTGAAAATCTCATGGTGGAAGAATTGGAATACTGGAGAAAAGCAATGGGTATTGAGAAGTTTTCATTATGTGGACATTCCATGGGGGGTTACCTCGCTACATGCTACGCGGAGAGATATCCTTCACGAGTCGAGATCTTAATACTAGCATCGCCTGTCGGTGTTCCTGAACAACCCAAGAGTTGGCAAGAACAAATGAAGGAAAAAATGGGTTTAAAAGCAAGTATTCTGTTGTATCTTTGGAAAAATGGATGGAGTCCGTTTACTGCAGTACGTGTTGTGAGTGGGAAGAGAATAATGTAAATTGCGCTGTGTGTTTCCATCTCTCACTCTTTCTAACTCAACCTTAATCACTCTCAGGTACGCACAGTAGATATGTTTGGTTATGGTAAGAGTTTGATAAAACAATATGTTGAGAGACGATATAAAGTAAATGTTCCTTGGATGTGTCCCGTGTTGTTGCAAAATTACATTCATGCAAATTTCTGCAGATCACCTAGTGCTGGTGATTACACTCACGCAGCATTTTTGAAACCCGGTGCATGGGCGAAAGCACCTTTGTCTCATCGCATTCCAAAATTAAAGATTTCGAAACTGATTTTCTTGTACGGTGACAAAGATTGGATGAATCCTCAACATGCATATGATTTGAAAGAAAATATGAAAAAAAACGGTGTGTTGAAAAAAATGTGTATGGAAGTAAGAAAAGTTCGTAACGCTGGTCATAATCTTCAAATTGATAATCCGGTTGGCTTCGTACAGAATTTTTTTGATTCGATTAAGAGGATTGAAAGTTGATGAATTGAGTCGTGTAAATATTTAGATGGATATGCCCGTATATATATATATTACTTATTTTTTTCCCGTCTTTCTCAATATACCACCCATCTCTTCACACCTCGCACTTACATTACACACACACACACACACATAAACATATAAACAAACACACTACTACTTAAGACATCCCGATGCGATCTCAAAAAAACATACTCGAAGGAGGACCGTCATCCTCTTCATCCGAAAAACGTGGTGGTGGTAAATGATCTGGGCTAGGTCCAGGACGAGGACGAAAATCTCTTCGAGGTCTTGGTATTCCTCTGGGTCCAACACCCGGACCATACGGATCAAATCTTGCACCTGGAAGTTGACCAGGAAATCTTGGACCTGTTTGACGATTTCCACTACCACCAAATATTGGATGATCAGGTCCCATCAAAGAGCCACCGCGTCCACCACCACCACCAAATCTAGGACCATCAAATCCACCTCCAAAATGTGGACGTAAATCACGATCAAAGTCACCATGTCCAGGACGGAAAATACCACCATTATTGAATTGTGGTCGAGGTCGTCGTTGAGATGGAGGAGGAAACGATGGCGGCGTTGTTGACGTGGAATTCGAAGAAGAGGACGAAGTGGAATTCTTCTTCGCTTTTTTCCTCTTCTCCTTCGCATCATCATTCAACAACTTTTCTCTACATAATCTACGTAACATCTCAACTCCATCAACTCTCAAAACATAATCTCCAGAAACGTAATCACCTATTCGAATCTCCAAAGATTTTGATTCTCCCGTTCTCTCATGAATCAAATTCAAAGACAACGTCGTGCCGATTCTCAAAACTTTTAAAATCACTACATCATCTGGTGCTTCTTCCTCGTGACTTGGATTTATCATTTTGTATTTTAATATGTACAACCCATCTTTACTCGTGTTCCAATCTAACGGTACAAGATCATCATCAGATGAACGTTTGCCCAACGAAATCAATCCAGATTCCTGCAAAACGCAATGTGCCAACAATACCAAAGAATCGGAAGCGTTCTGTACTTTCACTCCCGACATCTCTATGAGTTCCAACACAGGTTCAATCTCCCATGCTCTCTTCGAAGCTTCCATCTCACCATCCAACATTTTTTCAATTTGTGCTAATGATTTGATTAACTCTGCCTTTACCAAACCGTCCGGCAAAGAACGTACGTTTCGAAGCACTTCCAATCGTCGTTTCCTTTCCTCCAGAACGTCTGAGAAACCGAGATTGAGAGATTGAGGGAGAGATTGAGGGAGAAAGAAAGATAGAGAGTTTAAATATATTCATTTTATATTTTATATTTACCTGCTGCATTCATTGTTCTTGGTGTTCCTTTTTTTTGATTCTTCTTCATTTTTCCTTTTTTTCTCTGCATGGGGTTCATGAAACTATGAAACTGCCACGACAAAAAATTTATTTAGCTAGACTGCTGCTGCTGCTGACTACTACTACTATAATAAATAAATATGTTATAAATCCTCCTCTCTTTACGACATCCACCCTCTCTATTATACATATCATCTCTCTCTCTCTCTCTCTCTCTCTCTCTCTCTCTATACACACACACACACACACAGAGCAGAGCGATAGAACAAAAACCAACCAACCAACCATCTATACATCTATAGATCTAGACACATGTGATTGAAAAAAGAGAGAACTTTTCATTTTTTACTCAATCATGTCATCAGGAAAAGGATGGATTTCATCTCATGTACTTGATACAGCCTCTGGAAGACCAGGTACGTATATATATATGAACAATTTATTATCCATCATCAACGAAATTATTCACGCGTAGTTATTTATTTATTTATTTATTAAATGTTCCCGTATCCCGACAGCGAAAAACGTCGAGGTTTCTCTTCTACACAGCTCAACTGATGGTGGTATCTTCAGAAAAGTAGCAAAATCTACAACTGATGATGATGGTAGAGTTAAGACATTGATATCTGGTTTAGAAACGGGAATCTACAAATTGACGTTTGATCTACGGTCATACTATCGAAAAAAAGCTTCTCCGTCGTTTTATCCAGAGGCAACGATATGTTTTGTGGTCAAAGATGCAGACGAACACTTTCATATTCCTCTTCTCCTAAGTCCGTTCGGTTACACGACGTATAGGGGAAGTTAAAATTTGTCAAATCAGTTTATTTGTATTTAATAAAATTTGTACGAGGAAATATGTATCTATCTCTTTATATTAAATCATACCTCCTCATGCTATTATGAGTGAGTTTCATAGATGTCCCCCTGAATCTAAACTCCTCCTCGTCATCGTCATCATCTTCTTCTTCCTCTTCGGCTTCATCTTCCTCCGTCGAATCTTCGACTTCTTCTTCTTCATCGCCACCATCTTCTCCTCCCGTGCTACCTCCCGTTTCTCCCCCCGTACTACTACTATCGGCCGAGGCTTCCACACCAGTGGCGGAAGTGTCCTCACTATCTTCTCCTCCCGTACTACTACTACCGGACGGAGCTTCTACACCAGTGGCGGAAGTATCCTCACCATCTTCTCCTCCCGTACTACTACTACTACCGGTCGGAGCATCTACACCAGTGGCGGAAGTATCCTCACCATCTTTCTCTTCATCTTCACCTTCGGGACCACCTTCACCTTCTTCCATTTCCTCCTCCTCCTCTTCCTCAATCGATTCGTTTTCTAGTACTTCCTCCTCCACTTCCTCCTCCACTTCCTCCTCCCCATTCGATTCATCTTCGACTACCTCCTCCTCCTCATCTTCCATATATGGCGTCGTTATCTCTTCGGGGGACTGAGTTGTCGTCATCAACACTTCTTCTTCTTCTTCTTTCATCTCTTCCTGCGTCAATTTTTCAATGGCTTCAAGAATTTTTGCTTGACCATCTCGTAGATCATCTAAAGACGCACCACTTTTTTCAGCTGCGATTTGAGCTAATTTTTTCGCACGATGCTCTGACAACACAAGACGATGTTTCATTTTGTGAAGTTTTTCCTGAAGACCCTTAAGTTTCGAAACATCGTTCTTGTTTACTTCAAGCACTTCTTGAACTTCGACCTTTTCAGATTTTTCTTCAATCTCGAGTTCCTGTTCACGTCGTTCACTTTCCTCAAGATGCGAGGAGGCTTCCTGAAGCTCTTGCTCCAACTTTGCTTCTATTTCTAATTCTGCCTGAAGTTTTTTCTCGAGTTCTGCGATGTGCTTCTTGTCTTCCTCGCTGTGATCCGGGTGCTGCACCTCTATCTTTTCAGCTCGAGTATTCGACATGGGAGTCACAAGAGGAGGAATATCGTACATATCACTCGATACACCATGTTTCTTCAATACTTTCTTCAACTCCAAAGCTACCTTGTCATGCTCCCTCACAAGAGAACGATGTTTTGCGTAAGCGGATTTCAAATCCGAATGTTCGTTTCGAATGTTTTGGATCAAGTCATAATTCTCTTGACGAAGTCTCGCCTCGTCTGCTTTCAAAGATGCATACATTGATTCCTGATCTGAAGACGGTTCTTCAGGAGATGTTGTTGATTCCTCCTTCTCTGAGGACGAATCTTCCATATTCAAAGAGTCGTCGTTCTCAGCACCTCCGGTAGAACTACTAGATCCGTACACCACTGTAGCCAGAGCTGTGTTTTCGTCAATCTCTCCTCCTATGACTACTTGTGCAACCGCTTGACTCACGATACCTTGCAAACCTGCTTCTGGTAATTTTTCGTCTCTTCCTAGATCAGGAGTGATTTTGATGATTTTCTTCTTTGACTCTGAAGAAGATTTCTGTTTTTTCTCATCGAAATGACTCTCTTCCACGATATCCGGTGTGATGCCATGACGTTTCGGTTTCGTTAATTTTGCAATCTTATCGACACTTGCCAATGACGTTTGAGCTCTTACAATTGGTGTCGTAGGCTGTATTAGTGTGTGATGAGAATTGTAATGGGAAAACTCGATATTTTTGTGTGGGAAAGAGAGAGAGAAAAAAAAAGGGGGGGGCCAACGAGTACAAAAACATACGACGCGCGACGTTTTTTCTTACCTCCGACGGATAATAAAATCTACTACTATCCTTACTATCATGAGCAGTAGATCCATCAACATCACTACTATCCTCCTTCTTCTTATTTATCAAAACTGATGATGATAAGGATATTAACATTACGATCAGTAATGTAATAATGAAAACAAATCTTGTCATCATAATGCCAATATATCCTCTCAGCTCTCACTGATGAATGTGAATGAATCAATAATATGAGTTCAAGCTGCTCTCCATGTTTTTTTAGTTTTTTACGAAACAGATCTATAGAATCCAGAGACCACGTCGTTATATAGCTGCTGCTAGTCTTTATTATTTTAGTCTTTTTTTTTAGTAGCAGAGAGAAGAATCCACAGAACAAAAAATTCAAAAATCAACAAAAAAAGAGTCACGTATATATATATGTCCTCCTCGTCTCGGCGTCGTCGTATTCTCACACTTTTTTATTAACGTCGTCTCTCTCCTACCTTGATCGATGATATTCTCATCATGATCTTACGATCTATAGTCTATAGATCTATAGACTCTCTCTTAACCAGTATACAATCCACAAAAATTCAAAAATCAAAAAATGTCGCGACGTGTTCTCACTCAACGTCGTCTCTCAAACGATGATGATGAAATTTGTCATGATGATGATCTTGATATATTAAGGGATTTCATCATATCACCTTCATCTACTACTACGAGAAGAAGAAGAAGAAGAAGAAGACGAAGACGAAAAGTAAAAAGGCTACCTGATTGGGAGGAAGCGTCTTCGTTAATGCTTCGAGATTTCGAGAAAAAAAGAAGAAGAGAAAGAGAAAAGGAGGAAAATTTAAGATACATGAAGATGATGGAGATGGTGATGTTGAAGGAAAAATATGCAAACACAAAAATCACCACCAGTGAAATTGATTCCGTACAGGATGACAGTGATGTAGTGAAACGTCTTGTGAAAAAAACAGAACGTATCGTCGACGAGGTTTCTCGTCTTCGAGAACATGTCTTGAAATCAAAAACGTCTTTTAAAGAAGAAGAAGACACTAAAGAAACAACAAAAAATAATCCTCCACCAATTCCACCTCAATCAATCATGTCTGATACATGTCTTCTCACAATTCAAACACTTAGAAGATGTCTCGATCGACTCGTGGAAAAAGTAGAGACGTCTACTACGTCCTCCTCGACTTTATCCCTGAACCAAGAAGATGAATATCTTAACGACGATTCAAACAATTTTACAAATGCTATGAATGAGATATCAAAAATTCACTCAGAAAACGAACGTCTCGTCGTCGAAGCCTCAAAACGTCTCTCGTCCTCCTCAAATTCAACCTCCCTCGACGCGATCCGCTCTGATTCCACAACTCGATCTCAAATGATTCTAGGAACAGAAATAAATGCAGTGATGCAAGCATGTATCTCAATCGTACGGTTATGTATGCAACGTGGTGAGTTTCAAAGACAATGCTGGAATGCTATTGTGACAAAGTTGAAGAGTTCTAACGTATCCATACAATCCTCCGTTGAGGAAGCCCAATCCCAACTTCAAAAATCCAAGCTTGCTCACTCGCTCGAAATCAAGTCATATGTAAATCAACTCGATGCATCAAAACAGCAAATTAAAGTAATGCAAGAAAATATGATTTCTCTGAAACAGGAAAGGGAACAATATCGCTCCGAGCTTGATCGTGAACGTGTGGAGCACAGCAGAGCACAAATTCAAACTCGTGACGCAAGAACCAAGTTAAATGCTACTCTGTCGACTCTGAGCAACACGAAAAAACTTCTTGAGGAATCAGAGACGGAGTTCTCAAAGATCAGTAACGTCAACACGAAATTGTTAAGC
>JACKZZ010021629.1_pt1 | contig 10578 bp, 8 predicted proteins | sample 8027871 | NCBI WGS metagenome assembly JACKZZ01 (sample SAMN15724774, study PRJNA655200) | protist metagenome | isolation source: fluorescence activated cell sorting (FACS) single amplified genomes of... | place: USA: West Boothbay Harbor, Gulf of Maine | collected 2000-07-19
AATAGCTTTTCACGGGACTCTTCTAAGATGGGGTCAAGGTACCTAATATTATAAAATAATTTCCTTTAAATAGGATTTTTCTCAAACAACAAATTTGCATAGCTTTTTTCAAAAATTGCAAGTTATGGATGAATTATTTATGGTATGGGCAGCTTTAAGTTTTTACTGGGCTTTACGTTACGCAGCTGGTTTACGAAAAATACATATTTGTCCTGAATCTGGTATACCAATATCACCTTCTCTACTGGCATTAAAGAAAGGAAAAGGGATTTCCATAGCAGATTGCATTTTGTTTCCGTCGCTTATGATAATAGCAACTTGTGTTTATTTTACATTCAATTTTGGTTTCTTTGTAGCGCTCTACGTATCCTGTGTATCTTGTGGATTTCTTGGCGTTGGGCGATTGCTACGAAAATTACGAAGGCCAAAGGTTCAATCGGATGGTAAAATATTAAAAGATACTAATCAAGGTATTAAAAAATCCCTCGAAGAAAATTCAAAAAAATCAATAGCTGCTTTATATAAAGAATCATTAAAGAAACATATCAGTACGGAGTCATCAGTTGAATCATCATTGTTAAGGCGGGATAAATTGAATATGTCAAGCAAAAGCAATTATTCAGGATCAGAAGATCACTGTCAATCGGAGGACAATATTTCGGCTCTAGATGTATCTCCTTCTCAACATGCAGCATTATTGCGTCTTGGTGTTATAGGTATTGGTGTATACAGTTCAGGTTTTTTATTCCTTTGGCTTCCGACTGAGGTTTTTTTACGTGGATCATGTGATGTCGAGCCAGATATAGATGGTTCAATACCAGTAAATCCATTACGAATACTTCAATTAGTACATTCAATATTCCATTGGTTTTCATCTTTAGCTCCTTTTACATTAACACAACTAATATTGGCGCTATGGCTAGTAACAGGCGGTGAACCAGAGGAATCCGAATCTGAAGATGCAGTATTAGAACATCATAGACGTATAAAATTTTGGTCTCTTAAAAAGGAATTTTTTTTGGAAAAAAGCGAAAAAAATGGCTTTTCTTGTAAACACTGTATTTAGAAGGGTTTTTTGAACAGGCTTTTTTGGTGGTCGAGCTCGGATTCAATTGATTAGCCGTCCCTACTGGTCTACATTTGCAGATGTAGTAGAAGTAAAACAGGACCGCATAGATTGATTTAATATTGGAATGTTGTCAAAAAAGTCTTTTTTTGAGTACAGACAGCCTAGCATCGCGTCTGTTCAGTGTTGCTAATTTCCATCGTGTTAAAGAGTACTTTTATCTCTGAGAACTGTGTTTCTATATTATTGAGAGGTTCTTCAAATTTTTGTGAGATGATATTATGCACGAGTGATAGTATGACAGAAGAGATAATATCTGTCGGGTTATTCACGGATATTTTAGATGTTACATCAAAATTTTGAATTAAATTTATAAAATGTGTACAAAATTTAGTCTTTTAAACGTCGAGTGACGATTGAATTTCTTGTTTGAAGTTGCGCAACAAAAGGTAATAATAGTGGAGGACATTTTTGAAAGACATAAATCTCAAGATGGCGTCACGATTAGGCAAATCATCAAAAAAAAAACCTGGGATTCCAATTATTAATCCAGCTCTTGATAATACGAATCCCGATTTGCTATTGAATGCAGATCGTCTCAATCCTAAGATACTACCGAAAACTGCATTGGAATGTATCGGATATAGTGAGGCCGAAAAAGTTGCAACCGCTCATGCTGCGGTTGAAAGGTATTTGAAGGAAAATCAACAGGCTATGGATCAGAAGCAATTATATCAGTTAGAAAAAGCTTCTCTTCCAGATGCTGCTGAATGCGCTGCCTCGCTTGGGGGTGGTCGAGATATAACTGTACAACGAAATTTACATGCGAATGGTGTAGTCAGAAAAAAAGATGAAAGTGACCCAAATGACAATTTAAGAGGGCCATTACCAGCGGTTCCTGAAGGGTCACAACTTCTTGAATCAATTAGTAATCATAATAATGAATGTATTGATATGCTAGATAGAACAATCAAGAAACCCAGAAATACACCTAGAATTTGTAATAATAGGACAGGAGATGAAAATTTCAATAGTACTACCAGTGAGACTGATTGGTTTCCACCATTACCTCCGAGGCCACCACAACTTCAAAGAAGGCTTGACAATGCATCAGCTAACGAAATGTTGGTCCAAAATACCAGTAGTAGATCCAAGTCTCAGAATGCAAAATTTTCAGGTAGTCCTCTAAAAGGAGTCGTCTATGGCACGGATTCAGGCCAAGCTGAACCCGAGTCACCAGAAGTTCTGACAATGGAAACAATGCGTGCAACGGCTAAGCGCCTGAGAAAATTGACAGCGACCTCTGCAGGTGGAAGTGGAGCGGAAAGAAAAAAAAAGTCGAAAAAAGGTAACAAATGCCTTGACACCGCACGACCGTCGCTGACGAGCTTACCTTCAGGCATCGGAAGAACAAGTTTGCTAAAAGTGTCAGTCGGACTGAACCCACAACAAAGCCCAACACAGCCTGTCCAAGGAACAAAAGGTGAATCAAATTCTTCAGCTAAATCTAAACAAAAAACAAAACACGGCCTATCATCACCTAGACTTCAGAATCTTGAACGAACCAACTCGGAGATTACAAATGAAACCCCATTACGCTCAATGTCCAGAACTCCTGAAGCCTCACCGGAGACGCAGAAAGCCACATTAATGGCTATGCCTTTCAAAGATAAACGTCTAGAAAAGCTACAGAAACACAAGGAAGAGTTTGATAAAATGTTCCGATTGAGTGAGCTCGGTCAAAAAAAGATACTAGCGGAAAAAGAAGCAGCTGTAGCGAAGAAGGCAGAAACGAAATCTACAGAACTTCCAATGAAAGACACTGACAAGAAGGAGGATCTGCAAAAGAAGACAGAGGAGCCAGAATACCCCGATGATAAAAATAATTCTGAGAAAGACCCTATGAAACAATCTTCCACAACTAGTAGACCCTCATTTTTGTTCGATCCAACAAATCGTACTCAAAAAAAAACAGGGACTCTCCTGTGTAATTCTTCAGACCAATACTTCATTCCAAAATGTGAACTATGGTTATCTAAGTTATTTAGACATTCTGTTGCCAATAGTAAATTAGCTAATGGATCACAAAATCAAATTTTACCACAAGAAGTTCTACGGCAGCAACTCTTTCAATGGCACACCCCAGTTCCATTGGAAAAACCCAAATTCCTTCGTATGCTGTTACATCAGCTGAAGAGTGCAGTGCCAGATCAATTAATATCAGATCAAGAAGGCGCAAAAGCGAATCCAGAAAATGTCAAGCTACCAGAAAAAGAACTTAAATTTTCAAGAAATTATCATTTTTTTCTTCAAAAATACCTTTAAATCTTGTTTTGATTTTCAGAAAAGATCTCTGAAAATGGCGTTTTTTACAAGTAAAAACACAGGAACTAGAAGGGTTTCAGGGTGGGGCTTAGAACGACACGGCGACAATGTCTCGCGATGATTCTCTGGTTACCAGCCACAGTTTTACAGACCTGAAATGGCTTAAAACCCCTTTACATTTAGTTCGTATTAAGGGTGCAGGTGCTCCTCGTGTTTTAAGAGCATTAAATATCTATGGTGAATCTAATCAGCGATTATTATTAGTACATACAAGTGAACGTCTTGCTTTAGTGGTAGAACCCGGTGAGGAACAGCATGATTACCATCAATTTATGCGATCACTGGATGTAGATGTTGTGGATTCCATGAGGGCATCGAATTCATTAATGGAGTCTGGTGGTCAAGGCATACAAAATTTTGAAAACGGTGGTTTTTTATGTTTTCCAGAAAAAATCCTACCCTTTTGGATTTTTTCAAAAATTTTTAGTTTTTGACCTTCTAAAATTTAAATCATCTTTAGAGCCGGATTTCCTGTCTGCCAGTAACTGTACGACCCTATATTTTGATGGGGTCCGAGGTGCAGTCACTTCCGAACGAGTAAAAGTTTGGGCAGCTGTACAGAAGGCATTGGGACAGCACGAGGAAGCTGTACACAGGTGCCGTAGTGTAGCTGATAAGGATAATGTTGAGACATCGACACATGATTCAAAATTTAAGAATTTCAAGAAACAGGACGTTTTGTTTCTAGTAGATGCGCTAGCATGCTTGCGAGGGGGCCATAACGCAGTTTCCCATTACGTTCGCGACTGTGTGAAGGAAACTATTGAGCAGGTTACTCGTGCTTCTGAAGAAACTGGCGTGTTAGAATCTGAAATCGTAGAAGAAAAGGGTAAAGCCTCGGCCGAAGCTGATTTGTTAAAAAAATTCACTAATTCAGATCCACTTAGTCTATTACTGCAAAAAGTCCCCTTTGATGCAGCCGCTCTAGCTGCGACATCTATTGCTCCACAGGATGGTGACGCCGCCGATAATCAGCAAAATCTTCAACAACAGCTGCAGCAAAAGGTCACAAACGACCATCCGCTTTTACCAATCCGTTCAGTGGAACTAGAGGATGCACAGGCTTTATGGGAATTACTTTGTGGCGGATCGGGCTTTGGCAGAAATGCGGCCGTAGTGGAGGGATCAGATCTGATAGAGCGTGCGGTGGGTTACATGGAACGTCGGTTAGCCATTAGACAGGCGAGACAGACACGGGACGCCACAAAAAACGAGAAGAAAACCTTTACTGAAAATTTGAAGGAAGATGAAGACACTGATACTCGAGCAGCCCGTGAATATACCGAGGAGCGCCACAGGGATGCAGAGGCATTTATTGCAGCATGCTGTGAATCAGATTTTGATTCAGCATTACGCACCTATCTGAAAATGGTGGTATGTACTGACAGCTGTATATCGCCGGCTATGTGCTCTGTTTTGGATGTAAAAATTTAAAATAGAAAAATCGCAAATGTTTATGTAAAAAAGCGAAAAAAATGTCATTTTTTAAGGAAAAATAAGGGTATATACAGGGAATTTTTGAACAGGTCACACAAGATACATCGATAGCTAGACTTACTGATTCATGTTTGACAAGTAGAACAGCTGCATATTTGAGGGCTACGACACGAGCAGCCGATCTAATTCGTGTTTTTTGCCGTGTCCATCATGTCCAAGTTCCATTTGTTGCACGGCAACCTTTTGAAAGCTCGTGCTATACTAACCAAGGAGGACCTCCAAGTCTTGGATGCTCTAGTGCTTTGTTTAGACCTATTCCAATTTTAACCCGTGCTATGGCACCTATTGATCTAAAAAATTGTTGCAAAAAATTAGGTCGTGGACCTAGCTTATTAAATCGGGAATACCAAGGACCAAGTCGACCACTTCCAGTATTTAATCCAACTGCTGTAGGTGTACGGCCTTTGTTGTCAAGTAAGGGTACTGATGGTGGGGAGAATAATGGTCATGATGGTACAGGAGGGATAGGAGGAAGCTCGTTTTTATCATCTATTGCATCGTTTCGGGCACGTGGTTTTGGTGCTCTTGACACAAAGGTTTCACCGTTTACGGCGATAAAAGTCAATTTGGACTTCTCCAACTTGTATTTTTTTCACGAATTTTTAGAAAAATGCGAAGATAATGGGTTTTTTATTTTGAAAAATACTTTGCTAAATACAGAGGGGAGTTTTTTGAAAAGGCTTAAGTCTTCTCTGTTTCGTGGTGCTAGGGCTGAGGCACAAGCAGCAGCTGCTAGTGCAGCGGAGGAAGTCAGTGGTGGTCAAGAAGAAAGTCCTCCAGTCCAAGAAGAAGAAAAAATTGATCTAAGCAATAACGTATTTGAAAAAACCAGACAGAAATTGTTTGGAAAAGGTTTTCTCGACAAAGTACGAATTCCAGGCCTTGATCTTCAAAGTGATGAGTACAACGGGACGATAAATCTAAAAAATAGTGGCTCCACTAACGGAAATGCAGGGGAAGTTTCAGAGCCTACAAATTTTGATAGACAGGTAGATAATAGTGATCGTCACCGTGCAAATGAGGAGCCTGGCTCAGATGTAAAGGCGCTACCCCGACAGTTCTGTAACGGTCGCCCCAGGGATTCCCTCTTTACACGCGGTACTAGTGCTGTTATTGAGCCAGGTCGAGATAGTGGACAGTCTAATAGTGCTCGCATGGGGACATCTTCGGTAGCAACAATGACTACTGACAATTGTGATACCTATAACAACATCCACAGCAATGGTCTTCCGCCTCAGAGTCTTAGTCAAGTCGGCAATTTTAATAATGGTCGTGGTCCCAGCCATCCTAATCTGCTTTCTAGTACCATGACAGGCTTTGTTCCCAATGTACAACGCAATGGTTCAGGCATGAGCCTATCGTCGGGCGACCGCATTAGTGGTGCCAGTGGTGCTTCATCAATGTACCGAACAAGAGTGAGTTTGGCCAGAAATCCAGTACAGACAATGGATGGCTCTGATCCTAATGATGCAACTGCAAGCCGAAGCGTATGCCTTAAAGGGCGTGAAACAGAAGTTGCTACAGTACCACTGTATGAGATGGCTGGTGTATTGGGAGACATTCAAGAGTCACCTCATGAAACAGAGAAATCCGAGGAAAACGCAGAATTGCCGGAAGAAACAGTTTCAGATAAAACACTTCAAACAATTACTATTGGGGAAAATACGATTCAAGGAAACCATACTGCACAGGATATCACAGTAGATTTGCATCAAGCTCCAGGACTGCAACCAAATAACTTGTCGAATCCTAATTTGAATACAAATCCTCTTGTAACTCCAGTCTGTGCTCCAAGAACTATTAGTGGGCATAGTATATTTGGTATGAAAAATCGTCAGCAATTTTATAGTAGTGGTACACTAGTCAGTCCAGTCACGGTTGATAGATACGGAAGTTTAATAGGTTTGAATGGAGAAAGCCAACAGAGATTGCCTGGTGGATTTGGACAAGTCTCCAATCTAGATCTCCTGCCTGTACCAGACGAATTGGATGAGGATATCGATGAAGCAGGAAATGTACAGGGTATTTCGGCTATACCGCTTCTTATGCCATCCTGTCCAACCGAAGGAGATAATGACACACCATTGGAAGATATATTTAATGAAGGACTAATTCAAGCGGTTTCAAAGGAAGTCGGTAAAAATATGGTTGAGATGACTTTTTTGATCTTGCTAATCGTTTGCTACTTTTATTTTTGAATACATAGTTATGATAGTGCAGGAAGACTTTCTCTTGTACAAAATCATACGTCTCACAATTTGATGTTGGAGGATTCATTTACATTTAATTAAGTAATACTTTATGTGTATATGCGGTCTTAAAATGTGCAATGTACCATTATCATAAAATGTGAAGTGTACCATTATCATCTTTCCACAGGTTCCGACATCCTCGGAAACAGTTCCATGGCAAGGATTCCTAATTCACCGTCCGCCATTGATCAGGCATCGAAGATATTAGCATCATCCGAATCAGCCGATGACTTACTGGCGGATTACAGTATTTTTCTAGCGGAATCAAAATCGCACCCGAATCTTTTAGGAGGCAGTATGCGAAACCATAGTAATATGACTCTTACCGGACGCCCTTTATCAAACATACCAGAGTCAAACAATGAGAAATCTCAGAGTGAATCGTTCGGTACGGAAACTCAACATGTTCAAAAAACCCTTTTAAATACAGTGTTTTTATTCACAAAAAAAAACATTTTTCTCGCTTTTTTCCAAATTTTTTTTTGGTAAGATACGGAAACTATTCGTCTCGGTGAAGGGTCGCATTTAGAGGCGACACTCGGGCGAAGTTTAAAGAGCACATGTCGTAATTCTGCAGAGGTCAACGCTGTAATGGCGGCAAATGAGCAATTTTCAATACTACAACAGGCACAAAACATTCAATATACGAACGCTTCTACCGGGATGTATTGCCAAGCTGCAGCAGTTCGACGTGATACTATGGGGGCCAGTATTAGTGGGTTACCTAGCCCTACGCAGCCCGGTGGTATAGAGGGACAGCTTCAGGGTGCTCAGGGGACGCAGACTAGCGACGCCAGTAGCATCAATGGTCAACCGCCACTTAGTATTATCAATGGTCAACAACCACAACTTTATCAGAAGGTAGTAGTATCTAAAACTGGTAAGGTATTGATGGTAAGTAGTAACAAGGAATCCATCATGAAACAACCAAAACCCCATAATAACAAGAAGTCATATGGATATGGGCGTTACTCAGGATCCCAGACTAGCTCTATGGGGAGTGGTAATTTTGTAGCAGGTGTTCCAGTGACAATTGGACTGCCAATTATGGCTCAGAATCATCAAAATTTCTCTGGAGGATTCACTGTTGAAGGAGATGCGGCCTTTTCTCACACCGGCACAGTGGATAATAATACATCGGAAGCAAACGTACCTAAGGGCAAATCCTGGCTTGGGGGTGCCTTCACAACCGTGTTGGGCTGGGTTGGAGGGAGTAAAAATAAAGAAGATGGAACAACAACTAATCAGCCACCTATGATCACTGCTATAAGTGGAGTTCCTAGTGCTTCTAGGTCCCCTATTAAGGAACCGCCGAGAACGGAATCACGGTCACCGATTAAAATTTTTCCTTGGCGACGAAGCAGCTCGCCGCGAAAACCTGGAGATATCACTGTCACGGATGAATCGCCAATAAAGTCTTTGTTTAGTAAGACTCGCAATTCAGTCTCTAGTGGTGGACCTGGGGTCGTTCAAAAATCTGATAAACGCAATAGTAAAAAATCCAAAAAGTCTAAGACGCGCGATAGTGCTACGAGCACCACCACCAAAACGTCAAAGAAAAAATCTTCTAAAGACACGGTGGACCAAGGTCAATCTGATGAGGCAGTGGTATCTGATAAACATAGGTAATTATTTTGCAAACCCCAAAAAAAATTTCGCGATTTTTTGGAAAAAAATGTATTTACAAAGCTAAATTAGGGGTATTATTCGACCTTTAGTAAAAATCGAAAATCTAGCAAGGGATCACAAAAGAATTCTACTAAGACAGATACTCAGGTGAGCAGAACAAATAGTCTGAATACCAAGTCCCACCCTGAAACCCTTCTGATTCCTGTGTTTTTTTCCATAAAAATCCGCATTTTCAAAGATCTTCTTCAAAAATCATCCAATTTTTTTTTTTTGCAGACCTACCCTATGGTAATTTTACCCCAAAAACCTGCTGATCCTTCAGCACTTTGGAGCAGTAACAATTTACAAAATTCGTCACAAATGGAGCTTTCCCAAGCAGAATTATCATCTTTTCTTGAAGTAGCGTTAAACCAGGAGACGTCAGAGCAATCACTATTATTAGGTCCCAGTGTTTTGCAAAACTCTACTCCCGGCCTGGACCTGATAGAAGACGGGCAAAGTTATAATTCAGGTAGAAATTTTGATAATTTTTTGCGAAGATCTTTAAAAAGGGATTCTTTTGTGAATAAAAGGAATCACAAGGGCTTACCAATCGGAATATAATTCAGGTAGTGCTCGTGGAACAGGTTCTGCTAGAGAATCTACAGGTCGTGGTTCGACGGCGAGAGCGTCGAGTGGGGGTCGACGTCTATCATCTAATGGCATTGACATCATTGGAGATCATTTGGATAAAGGGCTAGCAATGCAATTCTCTGATTATGCAGCAAGAGGGACAGAACACAGCGAACATACAGAGTTTCTTGCTCCAGGTAGTTGTATGGTAATTAGTCCAACTGATAATATCATTGATGTTAACAAGAAAAGATCCAGTAAAAAGTCATCCAACAGTGAATCTAACAGACGAAGTAGCGCACGTTCAGGCAAAACAGAAGAAGAAAGAGGCCGTGTTGGTCCAAGGGACTCAAGCAAGTCGAACAATATGGGTGCGTCATCTTTTGAAGCAGATGAATCTTCTAGACTAAGTACTTCGAAAAAGCGAGGCAAGGACCAAAATATCAAAAAGAAGTCAAAGCGATCTACCAGTAAAAACAGTACTATTTCGATACCATTAAGTGAACTCGAACGTCAACGAGATGTTGGAGTTATTGTTGAGGTCCCAGAAAATACAACAGTGGGTAGTAGTACAAAATCTAACAAGAAAAAAAAGAAGAAAAAAAACACAGAAGAGTCTCGATCAGAAAGAGCAAGCGCACGAATTTCAGAATTTAGTAGGGCGTCACTTGTCTCAGGTTCAGTAGAAGTCTAAATTGTTGAATAATGTTTCTAACTAATAATCTAAGTGAAGTTTGACCGATTTTGTGGGTAAAAATAAAAAAATCTGAACTGAGAACTCTACTTCAGTAATACAAAAAAGCTACAAAAGCTCAAACAAAAAATATCATTAAAAAATTTTAAGTTTATAATAGCGTACATTTTTTAATTATTTTGAAAAAGGTCCCCAAGAAAATTTTCTTGAATTTTTGAAAAATTTGAACTTTTTTATTTTCAAAAATGACGTAAATGACGGTGTTTTTTGAACAGGTACATCTATCTTCTATAGCCAATTAATTATGATTTATAGATGACATTTGTGTAACAGATATTTAATTGATCAAAACTCTAGTTTTATATACTTCATACTATAGTACTTCATAATAAAATATTTAGTTAAATATAATCATAATACCATACTTCTAATATTTAAATTGA
>JACKZZ010007195.1_pt1 | contig 10571 bp, 5 predicted proteins | sample 8027871 | NCBI WGS metagenome assembly JACKZZ01 (sample SAMN15724774, study PRJNA655200) | protist metagenome | isolation source: fluorescence activated cell sorting (FACS) single amplified genomes of... | place: USA: West Boothbay Harbor, Gulf of Maine | collected 2000-07-19
AATATATGGGCATATGGCCTTCTGACGACACACAAGCAGAGAGAGAGGGGGAGAGAGAGACCCATCAAAATCCTAACTACCCGTGGTTAGTTTATCTCGTAGAGAGAGAGAGAGAGAGAGAGAGAGAGAGAATGACCACTTATCCACTTGAACACTTTGGCCACTTGATATCGATTTCACCTGAATCTACAGATATAGAAACAAAAATAGACAAAGAGACAGAGAGAGAGGGAGGAAAGAGAGAGCATTAGATGTGTGGCAAGCCTGATGTGTGGCGATCTATAGGGTGGTGCACTCTATGTATAGATAGAGCGAGAGAGTGAGAGAGAGAGAGAAAGAGTCAAAAATTCAACGTGTACAACAACACAATAACGTATGTTTGATTTCTGATAATAAACTCATCATATCTATTCAACCTTTTTCGTTTACGATTTCAAAAAAAATCCATTATGATGCGATCTTACGCTTTACGCGGTAGTCGTTACGTAATAAGAGATTTTTTTGGTTCGAGGTTACAATCGACAAAATCAGCGTTGAGCTATAGTGGGGTGGTGTCTGTGTCGAGGTGGTTGAAGTTTAACGGTTCGAAGAAGCAGTTGATGGGTGGATTTGTGTCCAAAAATCGGATCGGAGCAAGTACGAAGGCGAGTATCGTGAGGACGTTACGAGAGCACGTCAAGAAGGCGACGCCGCCGATTCCTGCATCCTTGTCGTTGGAAGTGCGGGATTATAGTATTGTGGACGAAGCGCACCAACGGGCAGATGGGTTGTTTCACAGCCTTGTTGTAGCGAGAGAACTTCAGGAGGAGCATTGCAACACGATGGCTGATTTGGCGTACAGTTTGGATGATATCAGAAGAATCAAGACGTACATGAAGATTCTGAATATTCCGATTTCGGAGAAAGTATATCGCACTGAGATTGATTTAATGACAATATTCAACATACCTCATGAGGATCTCGTGAACGAGTTGGAGGATGAGTTTCATGCTAACCTGTCGAAACGAACGAGAAAGATTATGCAGAACGACCAGCACGCGTTGATGAAACGAAGAGCGAATCGTCTTAAATTATGGCTCTGTCGTGGCACAGAAGCGAGGGAGGCTGCGTGGGATCTCTTTAACACGTTAATCAAATTGGATCTTGTCACAACCGAGATGTTTAAAGTCATGGCACTGTATGGATGTGACTTTGCTCGTGATATTCAAAACAACCTTGTCGCGAAACTTGGTGATGATGATGAAGAGGAGGAGTCACAGAAAAACTTGAAAGAAGTGTTTGGTGTACTCAGCTATCGTTATCGTGTTGAGGCAGATACACTTTTTTCGACCGAGTACGATCCCATCGTAAGTAAGTTGGATCGTCAGTATACGCAAACGTCTTCATGGGAGCACGAGCACAGAACTCTACATCTTCAGCATCTACTTACTCGAGACTTTCAATCGGCTTGGTTTCTGTTTTGTACGTTTATCTCCCTTATTCACTCTCTCTTTTTTTTTTTCTCTCTCTCTCACGCACACACACACACATATGCAGGTACACTCGAAGTAAGACGGGCACTCAACATTGAACTATGTACAAATATGATATCTGCGTGCTACGACGAGGACGAGATGAGAAGACGTGTTCTTAAATCAGTTCACTCCGAGACACAAAGAATGAAAGTCCTTGAAGCCATGGTTGAACAGAACTTGATTTTAGGAGATGTTCAATCGGCAAAACAGTTAGCACAACAAGCTCTAAACAGTAATGACATTTTCGAACGTGCCGTGAGAGGTGACCTCATCGCAACGACGTATGGTGATTTAGGCACACCACTTCTGACTCGAAGAGTAAATGCATTGAGACGATGGAGTCTGTGCGGTGGAGATCGAGGTCAAGTTGCAGTGTCTACACTGTTCAAACGAATTTTGAGTCTTGAGAGAGGACATCATCATAGCACAGAAAAGGCATGGATATTTAATGCTGTGATTGAGCGAATGGTCGAGTCTGGACAATGGGATCATGCAGAGGAACTTCTGGAATCTGCAATCTCAAGAGGAGATCTTCGAAATCCTGTCACACAAGGAGACAACAATGTCGTGACGCTGAGTCTTGGTGATTTGAATCGTAGTACCGCAATCGTTGCCGTACGTCGAGAACTTTTACGTGCCGATTCCAATTTGAAAATTATATTTGACAGCAAGAAAGCCAACAAGAGTAAAAGCGATCTTGTGTTAAAACAAATCTCGAAGCTCGAGGAACGACTTACCGTGATGCGAGCTACGGGTGGTGTGGACGAACGCTCTGATTGGCTCATCTATCAAATCCTTGAAGCTGTACGAAATTGTCGACGTCCGAACAATACAGTCATGGTTACAGACGTGATGAGCTACATGAACGGATCAGATGCTATGTTGAGAATACTCGAACGACATGGTACGCTTAGAAAGTTTCTGGAAAGGTATCCAGATCTGTTTCGCACTGAGAGACGTGATGTGGAGATTCTTCGTGTGAACTACGACGCGGCAGAACCCGCAACGAATTCAGAGATGCAAAATAAAGCCATTTTTAGTGTGCTTCGATCTGTGAGACAAAGCAGAGGACCGCATCGTCGACATGTTTTGTACGGCGATGTGATTCGAGAATTGAAATCAACACAATCTCCAAGACTCGTCAAGTATATCAAGGATCGATATCAAACCCTTCGTGTGTTTTTAAAACGACATCGTGCGTATTTTGATCTACGTAAGAAGCGTGGTGAACATTTTTTGCTTCTAAATGGTGAGGTTGAGGAGGAGCATAACGACGAAATAACCTTCCCAGGTGATGATGAGTGGTATATTCTCAGAGCAAGCGTTCTAGGTTCGCTTCGTTCGATTGGAATTGAAAGAATCAGACAAAGTTCTGAGGGTCGTATCATGGAGATCGGAATCAACGAGATTCAAAAATGTCGGGAGAAGTTTGAGTCGTAATTAATATATAGCTGCTCTCTTATTTTTTATTTATCATATTATTATTACTAATTATTATTATCTACTTTTATTTTTTTGGATTTTAATAAGGACGGCCTGATATTACATCAAAATCACGATTGTTTTTAGAACGTAGATATTCCATTCTCAACTTGTTTCCACTGCCCTTGACCGGAGACGTACTTGTGTCGAAAATACGATCGCGAGACTGTGCGATGGTGAGACGTGTGCGATTCGTACGACCTAGACGGCATGCAACGCGATCCGAAACTGGTGCAGCATCATCGTGACGCATGAAATCGTATCCTCGTCTTGTGATACCGCCCATGTTTTTCTTCTTTCTGTCTAACTTGATTGATCGAGCCGTTTCTTCTTTTTTTTGCTCTCGCTCAATACTTTTTCGTAGAGATCTGTATACATCACGATCGGGCTGACGAGAATCTAATGATGACGAATCCTGCTTTTGCATGGAGAGAATACCAGTAGGATAACGTTTCTCCATAAGATCTAGCATTCGTTTTGTATCAGACTTGGCCTTACGAGCAAGTCTTCGGACTTTTTGTTTCTCCGTTTCGTACAAAAGATGTGCACGTCTCTGCTTGGGTGAAAGAAGATACTGATCAAGGTTATCGGGCTTGTCGATCAGATAGGGCTCAGGTTGTACCACACCGGACATCGTGAGATGCTCCCGCTTCAGAGCCAAAGCTTTGTTGGACTCTCCACGGGGAGCAGAGTAAAATACACCCTCAGCTTCACTTGTGGGAACTTTAGATGTACTTAAGGAACATGTGTTGAACACACCACCTGCTGAATCCTTTAGAACTCTCTTGTACACCATACTTTCCTTCGGATTCGAGAGAAACGTTTCTCTTCCTAGATTATTCTCCGAACGTTTCGAGGATATCTGTTCGTTTTTTCCCTGTGTGTGTGTGTGTGTGTGTGTGTGTGTAAAGCTCGTTGTATCCTGAGATGACAGATAAGAAAATTTCTTTTTCCGCTCCCGCTTCCATATCCGACGAAACACAAAGCTTGATTTTTTTAATTTTACCACGGAAAAAAAAAAAAAAGTCAATACATACAATGTGATCTTGTTGCTTATAATCATCATCGAAAAAGGATTCAAGACGAGAAGGATTTATAGCCTTAGTCTTTGACTCCATCTCTCTCTCTCTCTCTCTCTCTTCACTTTTGAGAAACGGAAATTTAATAGAAAACATTCACAGTATCATATACGTACACGTACTTAGATAGCAAACATACAACAATAAATATACACACCAATCAATATGATACACATATACATGCCACCATTACCACACACACATACCGCCAATCTATTATTCACCCAAGAACCCGCTTAACTTACCAAATGTTAGAGACAAGGTCTCAAAATCTGGACGAACTTTTGGATTTTTGTGCCACGCCTCAATGAGAATACCATGAAGAGCGACCGGAATGATATCGAGATCTGGACGCATATCTCTTTGCACGACCATTTCCACAACTTCGTGACCGAATCGACATTCCGGAAATGGTTCTACCGATGCAAACACAGCCCATACGAGCATCGCAAACGAGTACACATCTCTTGCAAAATGAGATGACCTGAAACTTGTTCGTCTCTTCTTTTTTTTCCTACTTAAAAACTCGGGTGGCATGTACACGGGAGATCCTATCTTTTCTGAAAGCTCGTCAGAGCCATTACGTAGCAACACAGATAATCCAAAATCAGCTACTTTAGGAACTCCTGCAGAGGTAAGAAGCACATTCGAGGGCTTGAGATCCATATGTGCTATACCCTGACGATGCATATACGCAATGCCTTGTGAGACTTGAAACACGATTCGCATGGCTTCATCTCGATGTCGCTCGTTGGAACGACAGTCATGAGTCTTTAACCAATGAAGCAGATCTTTTGGGCACCACTCAATTACGAGACATGCTGCACCAGATCGATAGCAAAGACCCAAGAATTTCAAGACGTAAGGATGAGATAGCTGAACCAACACCTCAGCTTCTCTTGCAAACTCTAAACTGATTCCACCATCTGCTCTCTGCTCGTATGGCTCCTTTACTGCTACAGGATTGCCCTCATACTCTGCCAGCCATACCGTACTCGTTCCACCCGCTGCAATCTTATTCTTAAACTCCAACTCCTCTGCATCGATCTCCCAATCCTGAGAAAGCGAAAAACTGTCAAACACACCTGAACTGCTGTGTCGACTTTGAGATGTTGTTCGATTTTTTCTTTCCATCTGTCTACGTCTACGATATTCCCATCTCGCAAGTCGTTGTTGTGAAAATACATCTGCAGCTCTAGTAGAACTACGAAATCTTGACACAGTTGTGGTATTTGAGGAGAGCTCGATATCGTCCAGAAGATTTCGGGGCATGACGGGGGGTCTAGGCGGAGGAGGAGGTGTCTTGGATCTTTCGTGAAATGACTCTGTGACACGTTTTAAACGTCTCATCGTTTCCTTGTGTTTGATTCTGCTCTCTTTCTCGTGCATATCTAATAAGTGTAGATTTTTACACGATGAGGAAGAAGATGTTGTTGTTGTGGGAGGTGGCGGTGTCACGGATCGAAGTCGACGAGTCGACGAGCTTGTCCGTTTCGCTTTTCTCGTTTTCGTCATCTCAGGACTTGTCATCATCATCTCAACACCATCCTTACAAAGCGAACATACCCTCTGCATTCGCTTCTTTGGTTTCCAAGGTGCACAGCTTCCGCACACTAACTTTCCACAATTCCTACAATGATGCCTTCTGCAGAAAAAAACACTGAACCTGATATTACACACGGCGCAAGACGATCTAGCGTCATCGCGTTCCCAATTCGCTCTTGTCCGATTGTCCGCAACTGGTGAAGCTTTAAATTTTGGTCTTGATGTGTCGTACGAAGACATGTTAAACGTGGCATACGATTTCTTCTTCATTGTGTCCGTGATATGAAATCGTTTTTTAAGGTAATGAAGAAGACCCGAGGATTTCGAGACAAAAAAACAACGTAAACGTGTCTTTCTTCGCCAATTCTTAATCTTTCGATCTACTTTTTTTTTTTTTTGAATATCTAGGCGGTTTGGTGAGATGAAGATGGAGATAATATGATGATTATGAAAATATTTTAAGGTTTAAGTTCTTTGGGAGCTTAAGATCTCGAGGAATTTTCAAAATTCCGAAGATCTAATGAGCGAAACGGTTTTTCAGCTTCTTCTCTCTTTAAGTATGACATAGTCTGCACAAGTACGAAAGAGAAGAAAGATACGTACGTATTATTATTATTTGTTGGCCTTCCCGTAATCATCGTATAATAATGAAGGTGAGTGTGTGTGTGTGTGTTAAAAAATTATACGCTAATAATAATAATATATATATTATAATAATAACCATAGTGTGTGTATATAGTGTCATGAAGACGAAGTATCAGAAGAAAACTTCGAAAAGTAAGCTGCAGCAGATTCCCACATCGATTCTGGAATACCACGAGACAAACGCTTGCGATGAGAACCCTGAACAGTCGTCAAGTATTTAGCTAACAATTCTGGACTTAGCTCTGTACCCATGAGTCTTGTGTTTGTTTCGTTGTTAAGACATGCTGCGATGAGTGCGGGAAAGAGCACAGCTTTGTACTCGGGCTCGTTAAAGTATCGAAAAGGTAAGGAGCAGATACGTTCCAGAGTTGTGTGAGGACTCTTACCCCAAAGTAACGTGCTCTGATTCTCTGAGTTGTTCAAGCAGTAGTGTGTAAGTAGAGTGAGAAGACACTCGATTAACATCTCTTCCTCCGATTCTCGAGTCATGTTTTCCAACGTATTGTCCTTCTTCTCAATAAACTCAAAGGTCTGACCAAGAAGATGATGAAAATGATTTTGCAATCGAGGTGCATTCAGCACAGCCTTAAGAGCTGGATAGGAACGTGTCAGATTCACCAAAGCGTGAAATCCCACTACAGCAATTTTTGACATATCAAATGTTGGCGTCGATCGAACTCGATGCTTTCCGTTAATCAGAAAAGAAAGCAAGAGAAGCACAATGGGTTCCACCACGTGATCGCGGCAACACCATGCCATGGAACTGTTCAGAGCAGCACTTCCAGCTGTCTTGTGTTGAGTTGCAGCTGTTGAGATGACGACAATGACGGAAAGTGCGTTGTGAAGTAGACGTGGTGAGAGCTTGCTCTTGAGCTCTCCAGAACTCAGTTCAGATGCACTGTATCCTAAAAGTTGACCAATTCTTGTAATGACTCCAAGTGATACCATAAGTTTCATCATGTCCACAACGTTGAAGGTGTGAACAGTAGTAGTGATCGTAGTGGAAGAAGTTGAAAGAGACGACGGTGATGATGTGGTGAATACTGTACGTAGAAGGTGCAGTAGCTCCTCGAGAATACCAGATCGTTGCTCCAAATCAAGTAGAGCCCACTGAAACAAAGATAGAAGTGAGAAAATGTGTTGTGTACCCTCTTTGGTTGTAATCAACCACTCTCTGGATTTTGCACATGATGACGAGGATGAGAACATTACAGACGCAAGAGACAGTGCAGTTTGAACTAGACGAGGTGTTCTCTCGGAATTTTCCGTGACGATAATGGAAAGCAATACGTCAAGCGCGTTTGTGGATGCGCAGATTCGAAGTATAATTTTCTCAAGCATGTTTTCAGACATGGCAAGAAGCAACGTACGTGCAGTTTGAAAATTTCTTGATTCCACAAGCTCTTTGATTTTGGAACCGATCTTGTTGACTCTACGATCAAACTTCTCATTCTTGAATTGAGCTTGAAACTTCTTAAGTTCGATACTACGTTCCTTGATTCGTTTACGAAGTCCTCGACAACGTTTCTTTTCTGCTTTTGTGAGTGGCACAAGTTCCATTCCAAGTTTTGTTGTTTTTTGACCCTGAATCACAAGACTCGGATCGTTGTTGTGATGAGATGGTGATCTTCTGCTCGAGGGTCTGCTGGATGGTGATTTTGAGGAACGCTCAGGACTGTTTTTTTTACTATTCGAATGGTTTGTTTCGTTGCTTTCCCTTCGTTTTGGTGACGGTGTTCTGGAGTGATCTCTACTACTACTACTTATACTCTTTATGGGAGTTGTCATACGTGCCGTTGTTGTTGCTGTTGTTGTTAACGATGATGATGACGATGGTAATGACGAGGATGATGACGTTGCTGTATTTTTCTTCTTCTTCGGAGAAGTCTTCTTGTTCTTACTATCGCGATGACGTCTTGCCCATGCAGGAAGACGAGGTGGTGACATAGGTGAACTCTTAGCCCAAACATTCTTGGGCTTACCAGTCGGAGATTTTAATCTCGATCCTCTCTCCTTCAAGAGTTCCTCTCGACGTCTAGATGCTTCCTCAAGACGTTTCTTTTGATTTGCAGCAATACGTTCCTCATTTTTCTTTCTTCTCTCGTTTGCCTCTGTAACTTTCTTGCTCACATCTCTTTGTTTCTCCACAATCGAGCGAATACGTGCTGTCTGCCTCTCATGTGCTGCCTTTTCACGTGTCTTTAGTGTTTGATCGAGATCCTTTACTACGATAGACTCGATAAAGTTCGTCTCAGCTCTGACATCATCAACTTTGCTATTCTCACGTACTGCTCTGGAGACAATTTTCTCAATATGCTTATCTCGATTCTCTGCAGCACGACGAAGTTTTCGTTCGACTCTGATTTTCTTCTCACGCTCCATCTGTGCCTTTCTCTCAGACACGTTTTTCATGTGCTCAGCTTTTCTGTTTACACGTTTTTTCGTGTGATTCTTGATTTTTTCCAAATTCTTGGCTGCTGTAGCTTCTTTCTTCTTGTAATTTTTCTCAGCTTCTTGTGAGGACATTTTTCTTCGTTCTGGTGAGGATAACTTTTTATGTAACTCCTGTGCACTTTTCGGTGAACAAACCAACGTACTGCTCTTGTCATCATCTTCCTCAGCGTAGTTCTCATCAATTTCAATCACAAGATCAAATCGTTTCGAGGATGACGACGATTTATCGTCTTCTTCTTGTGCTTTCTTTCGACCAAATGACGCTCGCTCGTTTGTCTTTGCAACAGAAGTTCTTGTCTCAGACGACTTCATCACACGTTCCTCCAACTCTCGAAGTTTCGTCATAATATCACTCAAACTGTGTCTCAACGGTGAGGTTCTTCTTTCCTCCCACGCGATCGAGCTTTGCGTGGGCTTATCGTTACTGGCGAACGATCGAATTCGATCGTACAACTTTCTCATATCAACTGCACCCTTGTTCAGAATCTTGATTGCCTCTGCACACTCATCCACACCTGACACAAACTCTACCATGTCGTAAATATCATCAATCGAACGATTCAAATTCTGAAACAACTTGAACCATAATCTCTCTCTTGCCTCGTTACGATCGTTTTTATTATTCATCTTGACTTTTTGCTGTCTGCTGCTACCCTTTTTCTTCCCCTTCCGTTTTTTATAACTCTTTGAAGAACTGAATCCACCCGAGAAAGACAGAGATTTCTTTCTTACCACGACGTTCCAAGGCGTCTCCGTCTTATGATTCTTTTTCTTGCTCTCACTCAGAAAATCCTCACTCATACTCTTTTTCTTCTTTCTGCTACTAGAACGACTGCTGCTCTTCATATCTCTACCTCGTCTACTACTCATTGTGTTTTGGTTTTTTTTTTTTAAATTGAATTTTTTGAAATCACTTCAGCTTCTCTGGGTTGATGGATGGGTTGATTGATTGATGGTGTTTGAGCCTGTTAATATGAGCATAACGTTATCTGCAAGAGGATGAGAAGAAAGTCACGTAGACGGTAGACGGTAGACGGTAGACGTAGACATACAATCTCTCTGTGTTTTGTTTTTAAAAAAAAAAAATTGAATTTTTTGAAATCACTTCTCTGGGTTGATGGAAGGGTTGATTGTGATTGATGGTGTTTGAACCTGTTTATAACTATCTGCAAGGGGATGAGAAAGCCACGTAGACATACAATCTCTCTGTGTTTTGTTTAAAAAAAAAAAATTGAATTTTTTGAAATTACTTCAGCTTCTCTCTGGGTTGATGGAAGGGTTGATTGATTGATGGTGTTTGAACCTGTTTATATCTGCAAGAGGATGAGAAGAAATCTAGTGGGGGTGTTGATGCAGTGCAGATGCCTCTACCATTCATAAAATACATTGTTATTGTGCTTATGATAACATTAGCTTCTATAATAGTATTACTCGTACGAGTACCCATATCATTTATTGTTCATATCTCTACTTCGTCTTCTACTACTACTACTACTACCAACTGAACGACACTACAACTTCTACTTCTATATGAATACGCCACCGAAACTATAAAAGAAAACTTACCCCGATCTATCTACTCGTACTCAAAAATTGCGAAACAGATCCAAATTACAGGACAAAATATATCTACATTTTCTTAGAACATCACACGCGATACACGTACGTCTTGCCCTTTGGTCTCTCGATATCAGGGGGAAATGAGGCACGTTTGTCGGCGTAATACGCGGGAAGCGCATACCCGTCCGAGTTCTTGTTGTATGTCATGATGAGAGCTCGTCGAGGCTTATCCGACGTGTTCGGACCCGAACGATGCGGAACGTACGAGTCAAAGAAAAGTGCATCGCCGGGG
>JACKZZ010017330.1_pt1 | contig 10571 bp, 13 predicted proteins | sample 8027871 | NCBI WGS metagenome assembly JACKZZ01 (sample SAMN15724774, study PRJNA655200) | protist metagenome | isolation source: fluorescence activated cell sorting (FACS) single amplified genomes of... | place: USA: West Boothbay Harbor, Gulf of Maine | collected 2000-07-19
GGTCTTAGGGGGAAGCTGTTTTAGTATTCCGGTCGTCGGATGACTGGCGTCATGGGAAGGGCGAAAATAAGGGAGATCAAATCGAGAAATATGAGTACCCTTCAATTTGCTAACAGCGTCGACCATTGCAGTTTCGAGATATTTTGATGCCTTGGCGCCACCATGGCCATCGTAAACACCAAAGAAGCCATTTTCTGGGTGATTCTTGCCCATGGTGAGGGCCGCGGTAAGGGCGTCTTCCATCTCCACACGGAATCCCTGCATGTCAGCGGCCGCAACCAGAAACTTGGAGTTGCCCCGGCGGTGCACATATTTACTAGTGATCGGAGCAGAAAGAGTGACTCCCATACTTGCTGAGTCTGGGGGTTATGGAGGGCGGACGGCGGCTAGCTTGCTGCTTGGCCTACGGCTAGATAGGCAGTCGGAGCAAAAGGACAGCACAATCTCTAAGCACAACACTTAACTGTATTTTTTCGGCCTACAGATCGCAGATTTCATGATTTCCTGCGATTTCATTGATTTCCCGGGATTTTTTGGATTTCTGATTTTCTAGATTTTCTTTAATTTTTTTTTTTGCTAGACTCCTCTCCCATCAGACTCATTAACCGTACCCCATCAACTCAGCTTGAATCTTGTTCAAAAGACATCTGGCGGGCTGGTGGCTTGGGAGCATCTTCCCGGTACTGGTCTTGGAGCAAACAGGGTACCGGTACGTAAGTGAAGGCACTCACACCCCGTGTGAAAGATCACGAACATTACAAAGAAAGTTCATCAACCTGGATACTCTTGCTATAACCGTCGATGAGCAAAATTGTCCGACGAGTGATCCCATTTGCAGGGCGGGTTCCGATGGGCCAAGCCATTCCCATTTCTTTGGGCAAAATCGGACCTTACCACGAGCGCAAATGCCCATCCACAGGTACCCCGATGGACGCCATAGTAATCGGTGCAGCATGCAGCGAGGCATTCAGTGGCGAGATGCTGGCAAATGTGCTCAAACCAGGCCTTGAATATGAGAAGGTTGTTTTGGAATCGCTGTCGAAAAATACTACTGCAAAACCACTGTCGATTCACACGAGTGCGGGAGTTCCTGCGGCCCTACCAACATTCATCGACGCGCTCAGTAATCACCTACCATGGTCAATCATGGTAAACCAAGAACAAAACCAAACAAATTGTGATACTAGGGTTGGCCCAGAAGACGACTGGTGTGTTTCGCTTCAGGTTGAAGGGACATCAGCAGTATATGCAGCCGTGGACATGCTGATGCAGCTGCAACACACACCGAAGCGAGGATCAAAGTGCGAACCAGATCCCAATCCAAACAACAACCCAAGCTCTGGGTCAATTTTCACTTCTCAGCGTTCCAAAGTTGCCGTACGGAATTTTGCGAAACAAGGCAGGACAGCGACCCACCAGCACTTAGCTTGCCAAATAATCGATTAAAAACGAAAGAATTATGCAGATTAGTCTGATTTCACGCATACGGTTATGCCAACTAATTATTGTGGTGCAGGTTAGTCAGTATTCTTACCATGGACCGGCGAGTAGCTCTTTTGGTTCAGGCCGACCTATGTTTGACAAGTCCCAATTTCAGCTGGACTATCCCATGCCAGCTTATTTCAAACGTCATCTGGGCGAGACAGAAGACGACTTTCACCAGGTATGCTACAATATGAACCGCGATATTAAGATGCAGCGTTTCCACTCACAAGTAATCTGCGACATGTTTTACTCTTTATTAGCGTATGCGATGTGACTACATTGCATTTCTCAACGAAAATGCGGAGAAAATAGGCGTTCTGTTGGTTGAACCCCAATCTGGGTCTTCTCTCTCAGCAATGCCGTGGCCACAATGGCTACTTAAAGATTACATATCATTGGCACAGGCGAGAGGGATCAAGGTTAGATTCACTCAAATCTATACTCCTGAATGGATTCCAAAAAAAAAAAAAGCCCAGAAGACTGGCGCTATTCATCTCGATCGCAGGATGACTAGACTTTCGACTTCTCAACTTGACATTTACAATATATTGATGAAAATATCAGTGTAACCTCAATGTTACAGCTATGTGATCACAATCTAAATCGCTGAATTGTTTGGTTCTATCAGGTTTTAGCAGACGAAATTATGTGCGGATTGGGGCGTCACGGCAAAAAAGGGTTGTTTCTGTCAGAATCCTGGGATCTTAACCCAGATGCTGTAACATTTGGAAAAGCAATTGGAGGAGGTGTGTATCCTCTCTCTGGTGCTATTATAAAGAGTGGCAAACGGCAATTTGAGGCAGAAAAACAGACGGTGATGCAAGGGCACACTTATGCTGGTAACTAAAATACGCACATAAACCGTCTAGACGCCAAAACGGCTATTTTCTAGGCTGTTTTGGTATAATTTTGCATTTCGACTGTTTTGCACCTGTGTTGATGTATGATTTGGTCAGAGAAAGATATCATGCTTCATGTCATCATGTCGATCTAATCGTTTATTCGAAACATTTAGAGACAGTAGACGAAGAATTTGGATACGCTGATAATATCTCAATATATCTTAATATATCTATCAGGCAGCAGTGTGCGAGCACTTATGACAGCAACCGAGATTCTCCATGCGATAGGTGGGTTCCAAAAACATATTGCAGACATGGGAGAGCTAATGCAACTTCAAATGATGGAATCTGTAATAGAAGCCAGCAATGGCTTCATGACAACACATGGATTGGGATTGATGCAAGGTGGAGTGTGGAGCCGCAAAACTATGTTTAACGAGTTTGGTGTGGACCCCATAGACTCCACCATGACCACAAACGGGGCCGAGAAAAAGGCAAAGGCACAGGCTATGCTGAGGGCCAACTGTGTACGCGTGTTTCCAGAATTCTAAACTTATAAATGATTACTCGAGAGCAGTTTGGTGTTCGATATTGTGGTGAATTTATTATTTTTTTGTCTAATTTTCTGTTGGGCATGGTGTAATGTGTCGGGGCCGTCAATGTTGTTTTGCATAAATTGTAGGTGCAGGAAGGCGTGCTTCCATATTTTACAAACCACGGTTTTATGGTCACGCCTATATATGACATACAAAAAGAGCATATCATTGATGCTAATAACAGGCTCAAAATTGCTGTGAGTAGCACAGCTAAGGAGTTAGGTTTTATCCCCAAAGTGTACTAGCTACAAAACTATAAGAAAGTATGCCGTTTTTACCGACATGTAAATGTAAAATTTTTTTACTAAAAATAAAAGAACGCAACAAGAAAGCACAGGTGCTAAATAAACGCGAAGACGCTAAAAGACGTAAGCTAGGAAGTAAGCATACAAAACATAAAACTCGCAGTGCTATATTGAAATAAAATGTAGACGAGAAGCCCAATATGAATGAATCATTACGAAAGTATGGGAAACATTGAAGAAAAAGCTAGAAATTTTGTAGTTTAACAGAAAGAAGAGTAGAGTAGAGAGTAGGCAGAAGTGAAGACACTAAAGAGAAGAAGCATCAAAGGAAACCAGACATATGCAACGTAATGATTTTTACTTAAAAAAAAAGAGAACGCAGCAAGGAAACACAAAGCTTTAATAAACGTATAGACGCTAAAAGATGTAAGCCAGGAAGGAAGCATACAAGCGCATAAAACACGCAGAGTTATTTTAATAAATTTAGACGAGAAACCCAGTATGTATCATGAAGAAAGTAGCAGAAACACACATGCACTGAAGAAAGCTAGAATAAATACCAGGCATGCAAATGCTTCGCTGTCGTACATGGGAGGGTAGGAGAAGGTGCTTTCACTTTTCTTGTTGTCGGGCTCAAATTTTACATGCAGTCGATTTAATTGCAACTGACATGACCAATGGCGATTTTTTGCTCGGCGGAAACAGCAGCACAGCAAAAGCCTAAAATGACGTACCTCTAAGTGCGCAAGCAGCATGACACGCAGAGAGCGCTGCGGCGCGTGCATTGAAGTAGATCGAAGCTTATTGGCAATATTTTTATAAATAAGCTGTACGTGAAAGACATACGCATCAGGCGTCAAGCGGAGGCCCCCACTTAAATGTCGGAGTTGGCTCAGGTTTGTTAGGGCAGGCCTGACAACATGGCGTCTTCGGGTCAGGTGCAACAAATGGGGGCACTGCTTTCTTTTTGAATGGAAGCAAGGACAAAAAATCGATCCACGTGTAGACTTGGGTCAGCGGGTTTGTACGAACAGACACAAACGAGGCCACCCGAGCAATCAGTTCCACAGTAAACACCTAAGTGGGCCACAACACCATCAAAAAAAAAACAAGTGACTCTGAAAACAAGATCTTTTTCATAGTGCTGGGCCCGAAACCGCTGGCTACCACATTTATTAGAATACAACATGTTTGTTACGAAAGGGCTGGAAATGAATTAGACGTAGTTTATTGCGTCGAGGGTGATGCTCATGTTGGATTTATGTGGATCTCTCACAGCGGAGACTAGGACGAGGAGTATTATGGACACAATGATACACGCCACAATGATCACCATAAAAACCATGGCCCAAGCCCTGATAGGGAATGCACAGGAGAAGAAATATCAGAGATGTTGGTGGGACTACGGATATAGTGTCTGTTTTGTCGTGCCGAAGCGTCACAGTTAGTACCACCATCGTACAAAAGGAGGAATATAGCATACATTGAAAGAAAAATCTTACGAGCTCAACGGGTCTTCAAGAAACCGATGAATGGCTTGCAGCCTGGGACTTATTTCGTCCATGTTGTGGGCTAGCAAGTTTTGCACACCAGCCGGTAGCTCTGAACGCCGCCTATTCCCCCGGCTAGCCGCGTGCATCGTGCGTGTAGGTGAGACCAACCCCGAGCGAACTTCAAGCTCTTTTTTTCTGGGTCCCTCCTGGATGTCAATTTTTTCAAGCGAACCGTTTGGCGGCGTGCTTGCGTTTTGCCTCGGAGCGTCTATGCTCGTGAACATTTCGAGCGGGGAGTCAACAGCCTCGCTTCGGCTGGTGACCTCTCGCAGTGTTGACGCCCTCTGCAGCATTTGCTTGAACTGGGACATTTTGGAGTTTCTGTTCCCGTCGGAAGATTCTTTGCCTGACAGTTTATCTTCGAGTGCTGAGTCCAAACCCCGCCTCCGGTTGGCCGCCTGGAGAGCGTTGGTCTGCCCCCTCCTTTCGCCCCACATGACCTGCTGGGACTTGTGAGACGACACGTCATTGTCGTTACTCGGACCTGCTTCTCGCTTTGAATCCCGACTTGTATCCCATTTCGCATATTTTGGTTTCCCGCCGCGCCCTTGTCTCCTTCGCCGACTATGGGGCCCCGCACCGGCCAGCAGACCGTAGCTGTCTGTGCGGCCTGCTCTCGTCGGACCTTCTCCCGACATCGCATTTTGATTTAAACCATCGTCAGAATCTTTGTCGCTGCTAACAGCGATAGGGAAGGTGGCGAGGGGCTTGTGTGTGCTGGGGTGTGTGAGCGAGGAGCTGCCTGGTGACGTGACCGTATGTGCGCCCAAAGGCATTGCTGCTGCCGTTTGCAAAGAGCCAGCTGTGAAGAAAAAACCAAAAGTTAAATGGATGATATGCATTAGATATGTTCCATAAGAGGTGGAAAGATTTTGTGGTGCTGATCGCAAGCAGTCACGTGACGACCCGTACGTTACCGCAGCTGGTGCGAAGTACTGTAAAACTGTAAAACAGCGATTCCAACTCAACAATGGCTTGAAAGAAGCTCAGTTACCAGAATTTCCGTTTTGTTGAGTAGAATGCGTCGGCATAAACCAAGTAGTGGCTGGGGGCTAGGTACCACACTTATTATCAAAGTAAGTTAGTGTCGATCTGTCTGTCGACAGTTGCCACCCAGGCCCTTTAGGTAGTTCCACACCAAGTTCGGTACCTCCTCCCTTAACAAAAGCTTGCTGTTGTCCACGTTCCCGTGGAATTCCAAAAGGTAAATCCTCACGCGTCGGGGCTAGACAGGGGATGTTGGTGATGTTGGGGATGTTGGGTGTTATTTTTAGTCCCACCTCTCCTTCCTTCTTCGACCTGCTGGTGGGGGTAGGAGGTTCCTACCGGTATGTCCCTCTGTGCTTGGTTTTAAAAAATCGGCTCCGTAAGCTCAAGAGCAAGAGAAGTGAGACAGAGCAGGGAAGCAGAAGTGTGGGCAGCAGAACTCAGAACAAGAGTGGATCCAAGCTGGTAGATATCTACATCATAACAGGTCGTGTGTATCTGAGACAATTCGCGAGAGAGGCGGAGAGACAAGCAAACAGAAATACGTTGTTAACAGTCGGACATTGCCCTAATTCATTACTCCATTCGTTGCAGTTGTATTGAACTTTCGTGAGTACGCAACGTTTCGTCACCTAGGAGCCAGGTTTGGCATTCCTTCCGATTGTACTGTGCAAGCATCCCAACTAGCATCAACGCCAGGCACCTCTGATAAGAACCTAAACCTGTCAGCTTCTAACAGGCAACACGTCCCATTGTACGGAAACTGCGCACAATGGCGTCTCCAGTGCGCCCTCTTCCATCAATCAACCGCCGATATGCAAACTAACGCAAGAACCAGAAACCACAGTCTTCCAAAAAGGCAATGATGGCAGCCCCCCTCAAACACATGAAACCGAATTCAGTTTCTTATTCTCGAACTGATGAAATGAAATACATTAAACACTGGCAACAGGCAAGAGGTACAAAGGGGGCTAAGTCTAAATCTCCCCGCCAGCACACTCGCCGATCCGCGGCGCTGCCGCCCCCTCCCTTTTCCGCATCTAATCGACTTGAGCTTTCAATATGCCAATGCACTCATTTCCTTTTTAATCCCCCCCAATTCTTCTCCCCTTTTCCCTCCTTCCTACTCCCACCAGGAACTTTTCGCAGTCTTAAGTCTCGTTTCGACCGACCGGAGGACGAGATGTTGGCCCCAGGCACCTTTGAGCCTCCAAAGCTAAACTCTGGTCGCAAAACAAACATCGGAGCAGGAGGAGACCGAATTTCAAAGGATTTGCTGAAGGTAGCTAATAATTCAGTTTTTCTCGATCCTGCATATCTCCAGTGACATAATGTTGGCTCGTATTGGTTAAGCCGTTTAACATGTAATGATACACAATCGCTCCTGAACCGAATATAGGTAAATTCTTCTGTGCCAAACACTGTCGGTTTTTACGATATTGTTCGTGGGGTCAAGTTTTTGCTCCCACGGCCCAGGGTACCCGTGTATAAGGCCGGCAAAAATCGGTGGAAGCAGCGAGACCAAGAGGAGGCAAACAATCTCAAAAGCCCTGGAGGTCCAGGATATTATGGCTCTCCACAAAAAATTGGAAGGACGTCAATTACTCTCAATATTTATTTTAACGCAGCATACAATATGGCAAATAAAAAGTCACCCAAGAATTCCATTTCACCGTGGTACATAATCAAGAAGCCAACATGGGGAAACAGCACCAGGAAGACCCCAAAAAGCATTCTTGCACACCGAGGGGCAACGCACGAGTCGCGAGTGAATATTGTGGTAAAAAATTTTTCGGCAACCAAAAGTCTGCATTTACGACATCAGATGATTTTAGGTCCAAGAAGGGCGTGTTCGTGAACACACACTGTGGCAGCTCAAAAAGGCCACCCAATTCACCATCTTCGCAGGGCACATTTTCACCCAAATCTCCGATCAACATGACCCGAACAAAGTTTATTTTTGATAAATCTTCTGTGGACGAGCTGTCAGTGAAAGGAGGAAAGACTGCCATTGATGTTAATAAAATTGAATTTGGCAAGTTTGCTCCCAATAACGAAAGGTAAGTGCAGTGAAATATCTGAAATTGGACCTGACTTGGCTTGAGGCAACATTTAGACTGCCTGTGCTTCAAAAATACGTTGGCCGTATGCCTTTTTGGAGAAAAGGAACCGAGCCGATTGAACACATACACATCTTTTTCTTGTTTTTACAGGTACACAGGTCTCGACAACACCTTCGAATGCATTCACCTCAAGAGCGGACCTCAAAGAAGTAGGTGCTCTGCTGAAGCTTTGGATGCTTTAAATCCGTGCACCATCGACCGATCTCGGCTTCATTTTGAAGACAGTGCTGGCCCCGAAATTGAGTTCGATGCGGATGGACAGTATGTAATAGCAAGCCAAGGAATCATTAGGTCAGAGTAGCAAGTATCAAGCTAGTCACGCTGACAGCACATTGTGTGTAACCCTAACCCTAACCATGCCACATGGTGGTGTAGTCGGGTGGGGGTGATACGGCGACGGCAGCGCGGCAGGCAAGCAGCTAAGCGCCTATAACCTACATGTATAATAGCAGCTGTTACGATTTTTTACATGTATTATGACAAAACGTAAGCAATGCGCGAATCACTAGGCAGTAAGTATGATCATCATGCAATATTGCTGCTAGCGCAGAACGCAGTGTAGGTATAGCTAGCCAGCTAGCCACGAAGCATAGCCTAGGCGCACCAGCGCGTGCACGCACAGGGCAGGCACATCAATTTGATTCGCCCTACTTTCTACTACTCTTCGATCGCTCTGTTATACAACATTATTTCTAGCTCTCTTCAATGTTTCTCATTCTTTCTTCATGGTTCATACTGGACTTCTGCATATACAGCATTGTTTATTAAATTAAGCCTGCTTATGCTATGCGTTTGCATGCTTACTTCCTTGCTCACATCATTATGCTATATCTATACGCTTATTTAAGCTTTGTGCTTCCTTGCTGCGTTCTCTTATTTTAGTAAAATTCTCTACATTTGATGACAATTGCACTATTGACATGAAAGAGTCTGCTGCTTTTGTAGTTTCACGCACCATAGGTCTCCATAAGACTCTCAGACAGGCAGGTAGGTCTGCCTGATCTGCAAAAAAGTGGCATGGTACGTGCGCGTACGTGCCAGCACATGCACGTAGTATTATGTCCACAAAACACACGTGCTGCAGTTGTGCAGCAGTGCAGCATCAGTTTCAGTATCATGCAGCAAAGCGCCGTCATTCAAGCACGCATCGAAAAACAGCACAATCATGCTAGCATTATTGTACGAAAAGAGGAGTTGACGATATTGTTGAATATAACTATTTAAAAGGTGCAAAATATGCGCAGTTAGGTATACAGGTACACACGGTACACAGCGCCTTAGTACGATCGTGCAAACTTCAGCACGGTACGTGTGCACACACGCACTCACAAGTACGTGTATGGTGGTATGGTACACACGTTGTTGTGAACAAAATATATGTACAGATGCGTATCGGCTGTGGTCGCTGCATGCCAGCTAGCCGAATATTAGTAACTAATGAGCTAATCCTAGGTCTCAAATCGGTGTTTCAGCCTTCGTCGACTGCCATTACGTAAGTTCCAAGTTACTGAGTTTCCCATGCACGTGCACCCTTTCACAGCCTTTTCGACAATGGCTTATTCAGTTTCGCCATCATCTGCTCCCTGACCAGAACGAGAAGCCAGCATAGCCATCAGGAGGCGCTGCTTCACATCCTAGCGGTTTGGTTGAGGTAAAATTAGGGATAGCAAAGTTGTGTTGAACAGGGAGAAGAGACAAGGAAAAACTTGGTCGGGAGAATCTCAGAGTTGAAACAACTTTTTGTAAAGGTCATCCACTTTCGTGTTCCACAAAAATGTGGTTATCATCAGCAATTCGCACCTCCGCAAGACAGCAGGACATCAGGAATAATAATTCGATAAACAGAAAAAACAGCGCTTAAAGGCGAAGAAAGTACCTCTCCCATCTGTCCGTCCAGTGCTTTGGAGATCATGGCTTGCACACTACCGTCTCCTTCCATCTCTTGCTCTGGTGGTTTGAACCCTTGAGGTGCCTCAGGGACAATTGAGAGAAGCTTTGACTCGTCGAAACCGTGTCGCTTAGCGTCATTAAGATAGGCCTTTTTGAACTTTTCGTTGTGTTTGTGCTGGTGGTACGGTCCCGGGACAAACTCACCGCCCGCCTTGTGGTATTTTTCGCCATTGGCGAATGTGCAGCAAAGAGCAGACATGTTGTCTTTTGAACCGCGTTCAAGTGACAGGTCAATCAGGCCCATTAAAACTTTTGCTGGGTCCTCATACTTTGATTCGACCAGCTTCTTGTGAACATATGTACCCACCTCTTCGCTTGTCATCTGCTCGAATAGGCCATCGCAGCAAATTAGTAAAGTATCACCCTCTTTAGCCTGAACACTAGTAATGTCCGGATAGGGGATAACTTTTTGTTCGATTGGGGGTAGCCTGGGGTTGTCTTTGTAGTTCCAATCTCCCATTGCGCGTGAAAGTGCGAGCTGGCCATCCACACGGCATGACGATACAGTGCCACCAGCCTTCGTTATCCGAGCCATTTCTTCTTCGTTCTGAGGCTTGTGGTCCTGAGTAACAAAAACGTACAATTAGGTGGGTGTGTGTGGCATTAGTACTGTGGTCGCTTTGCGGTCATAATGCCACAAATATGGCAATTTTTCTGTTCGCTTGCTGTTCCCTCGCTTTTCTCACCTCAGTGAGGGCTTCGACTGTGCCATCAGCGTGGAGGAGGAGAGCACGAGAATCCCCGATGTTAGCGGTGGTGATGGTGTAAGTTCCAGCTTTACTATCGTTAG
>JACKZZ010009668.1_pt1 | contig 10568 bp, 5 predicted proteins | sample 8027871 | NCBI WGS metagenome assembly JACKZZ01 (sample SAMN15724774, study PRJNA655200) | protist metagenome | isolation source: fluorescence activated cell sorting (FACS) single amplified genomes of... | place: USA: West Boothbay Harbor, Gulf of Maine | collected 2000-07-19
CAACCGTTGCTACCTTCATAACCTATTGTTTTGAATGTTTTTGATCTAACTGGTTCCGCGTTTAATATAAATGTTACGTTAGCACCCCCGTTTACGCCATAGAAATTGCCTCTACTAGCTCTGGTGTCGTAATGTTTCCATAATTTTAAAACATTGCCTACTTTTTGTACAGAATAAAAATTAGCTCCCAAACTAAACATTACTTGAGGGGCATAAGAGTATCTACTTGTCCAACCTCGTACAGATTCGTCGAATGACAATGTATTATACACTGGCGGTATTACCGTTGGTGCGCTGTATTGCTGTAAAGAAGCAACATACTGGTTATTATATATATCGTAAGCACCTAAAACAGATCCTACACCAGCGGTTGTATTTAAGTTATTTAGATTATCTCTAAAGAAATCTTTCATATTAATAGCAGAGATCTCATCAATGCCAGATCTGCTTAATCGTAATATTGCATTGTTTTCTTTATCTGCAAAATATTTATGATATCCATAAATAGCAAAGCTTTCTGGATTTTTACTTATACCATACTTACCAGCATAGGGTTGTATAACCCCTATAGTTAAATTGCTTGCAGTAACTGCTCCACCGCCTTCAGCTGCATATATAGCATCTTTGTCGACTAACGCTCTACTAACTTTTCTTTCTTGAAATATAACTAAATTAGTATCTTCGGCATATAGTTTTTGTATTGAACCATTAGCTGGATCAGCGCTTTTAGTTATATCGTCAGCTGTAGAAAAAACATTTGTATTGTTAATTCCTGTTCTTGAATTGAATATACCTGAGTATATTAATGTATTAAACCTTGTTACTGCATTTGGCTCATCTTCGACTAAATATGCTTTAGCTCCATAATCAGTAGACGTGTTATTGTAACCTCCTCTTATACGAGCCTCTTCTATAGCCCAATCGCTTGGCATACCTAATGCTCCAGACAAAGTAACTACTGGGTAACCACCTGCTACATTGCTAGGTATACCATCTGAGCCATTCCACATTATGTTGTTGTCAGCTGTCGCAACCTTCTTTAAAACAAAAGAGTTAAAATACTTTACTTCGACTACTGCTCCCATAGGTTATTATTACTTATTTTATTATACATTTCCATTATACTATTTCAAAGCTATATCCTGTAAAACTTACAGCAGTTTCAGTTGGAGTTGAAAAGTTTGTATTACAATCTGTACAAGGGTGAGTTGGCCCTGTGCCCGCGTATAAATCATATACAGCATTTTTATTAGTAGGAGTTAAACCGCCAGCTCTAAAGAAAGGTATAGTTTGATTGTTAGAGCAAGTTCCTCCGGTGCTAGTTACCGCATCTGTATTATTTATTGTAACTATATTATTACCCGCTGTTAAATTTCCTATACCAGTAGTTGGAAATAAATAATAACCATTTTGTCCAACTCCAGCACCTTCTATTCCAATTAACACAAAAGGGTAGCCAAGCTGAGACCCGTCAGTGTCATAGCATTCTAATTCTCCTGTAACAATACTTGTAGGCGTTACACTTAAATCTATTGTAGAAGTGTAGCTTTGCTGCTGCCCTGTGCCCCCTGCGTCTCTTGCAACTAAGATAAATGTAAATTTGCTAGCCGGCATGTTTGGATTTGGCAATATTTTTATAGCTCCTACTTTTGTATTAGTATTTGCTGGATCATCATTTTGATCTAATTGGAAATAACCAGCGCCTAAAACATTTTGACTACCTGCTGGCGCGTTTAAATCTGTTAAAGTTGTAAGTGTATAATCAAAGTCATTGGTTCTTAAATTAACATTACCTGCGCCATTATGTGCTTTAACTTCAAAAACAGGAGATGAAACTTGTGTTCTATTAGCGCGAATTTCATTAGGCACTGACCCTTCAACATTTCCATTTACTTTAATTTCTGTTGTTATAGGCGCTATGTTAATAGGTCCCAAGGGGGAACTTCCAATAGACACAGTATTTGTAGAAGCAACGCCGTCTATGTCCTTCGTTACAACTGTTAATTCAAAATTGAATAATCTTACTGCTTGATCTGTACTAAAAAATATATTATTTACGTACTCAGCAGTTGGCTTTATTATAAAACTGCCGTTTGCATTATATGTTAATGCAAAATACGGATTAACCGCTTGTACATTTACATTGTTTAAATTAAGGACATTTCCAAGTTCTATATTAAATACCCCCGCTGTCGGAGTAGGCGCCGCACTATATACAGGTAAATTAGATCCAAAAGCATCAACTAAATATACAGGTGCAGTAAATATATTATCAGCAGCTGTTATAGTTTCATCCCAGTCAGTTACAAATTGACCAACTCCACCCGCCGCATCACTAGAATTTAAAATTAAAGTGTTCAAATCACTTATTATACCTGTAGTCGTAGTTTCCCAAAATATATCTAGAAGACTATCCACGGGCTCTGTTTCATACACGGATAAATATTGAATTCCAGGAGTGGCTAATTCACGAACACCGCTTGTTAGCGCTAATCCAGGAGCAAAATACAATACATCATTTTCTGATAAAACCACACCTTTATTTAATTGTATTATTGAAATTGGATTACCTGACGTAAAAGAAGTAACAAAAGTTCCATCTGGTATACCTATTCCTGTGACTATTGCGTTAGTTGCTATACTTCCTGAAATATTTTTTATATTTATATTTTGATTAGCTGGGTAATTAAAATTGGTAGCTACATCGTTTATTTGCGCTTCACCTGGGCTATAATTTAATGTGGATATTTGACCTATTCTATTGTTAGTACTTACTCTAGCAATTAACGGATTTGAGTCTAATAAATAAAACTGCGGAAAATAATTAGGGCTTGGCCTATCATTAGGGTTATAATCAAATAAATCTTGAAGAGTTGATATTGTAGAAACTGTATGAGATTGTCTGCCTGGATAATACTGATCATTCATTAACGAAGGTTCCCCTAGGTTTGATGTACCTGATATAATGTTAGTATCCGCTAAATTTGTATTTTCAACTCTTCCAAATAATCTAACTGAACTTCTAAATTGTTTTTGATTTGGGCCTACTTCGTTTAAATCTCTAGGTACTTTATTTATATTATCATTTATTAAAACAGTATGCGATGTTTTATTTATTTCTAAATCAACATCCTGCGGGTATGCAGCCATTATACCGGGTAAGTAAACGTTGTAGTATTCTTGTTCTGTTTGTTTTACAACAATTTTATAAGAATACCACCCAAGAGGGTTATAACTAGAGTTGGTATCTCCGTTGTATATACCAGGAGTACCTAAGCCTACATTTCTTGACGAAGATATTACAGAATTAAATAATACTTTTAATGAATTACCAGGAAAAGGATTTTGCTCAACATTATTATCTAAATAAGGAGAATATATTGTATCCCCTTGAAAAGCATTGCTTTCTGCTGTTACTAAATTTTCATTATTTGAAAGAATAACTGAAGAAGTTCTACCATATCTATCTGATAATACTATACCTACCTGATATGTTCTGTTTTGTTTTACAGTTGCATTAGGATATTCTACTATTGAAACCGTATCTTTATCATCACTAAATGCAGTTATAGTTAAAACAGTATTAGCGGAGGCTGTTGTTATGGCTTTATTTAATGTTATATTACTAAAGTTTGGTTCCGTTCCAGTTACAGCAATAATCTGTGTATCCGGATCTGCCCCACTGCCTGAAACAAAACTACCTATTTCAATGTTACCAACTCCTCCATTAGTAGTTATTACAGTGTTTTGATTATAAGTGTTAGCGGTGGTTACCCGAATTGTTCCACCTTGTAAATTAAACGAACTTTTTTGGCTAACACCCACATTATAATCTAAAGAAGCAGGCGGGGTATGTTTATTTTGAAAATTACCATATACAACTCTGTTGCTGGCTATTTCTTGAGCAAAAGCACGAACAGGTACTTTGTCAAAAACTCTAGTGATTGCATCACTTGGTAATGTTTTTATAGGTTTTTTAGATATGTAATTATATGCAAAAGTGTTTGGATCAACGGAAGGATTTTCTGTTAATTTAGCTATTGGTATTGTATCTATAACTTTTACGGCTAAACCATCAGACTCTTTATAAAGTATTTCTAATTCTTGTATTTTTAAAGCATCACTTATAGTTGATTTAGAAAAAGGTAATGGTATTCTTAATCCTATATCATCAACTTTGTTTTCCATAAAAGAAACTATAGTACTTCTGTACGCTGCTGTTTGATCATCATCTAATTCTAGCTTAAGTGTTTCGGTATCTTTATTGTAAGTAAAATAGCCGTCTTGCTTAGGTATAAATGCAGGTTGGGTAAATGGGGCCATTATAGAATATTCATTGTCGTCAAATCTATATCTATAACTAAATCTAACAAATTTATCTTCTAAGTAAGCTGGATCTCCTGCAAAATTCGGATTATAATAAAGGTTTGGATTTAAAATTATTTCAGCGTTATCTTCAATTTTAAAAGGAAAATTAGTTATGCCAGAAAGAGTAAGGTTCCATTGAGGTGGTGGTGTAGGATTTCCTGGGGGATTTGCAGTATAAGAAACACCAGTAACTGTAGCATTTGGTATAATTCTTATAGTTCCATCATCTTGAACAACTCCAATTGTAGCTGCGCCATAAACTGTGCCGCTTATTGAATCAAGCGCAGGGTTAGTCCCGTCAGCCGCTATTTGACCAGATACAGAATCAATTTTAAGTGGGACAACTGTTGCGCCATTAGCATAAACCTGAGTTGAAAAACCAGCGCCTCCACTTGGAAGAAACTTACTAGTAGCATCTTTCATTGTAGTTTCATACTTTCCAGCACCACCTAAAGCGCTTGGTTGCCACAATTCTATAGCTTGGTAAGGGTTGTATTTTGCTACACTTATTTGATCTTCTGTAGTGTAGTAAGCTGCATTGTTTTCTGCAAAGCCTATATTTATTTTTCTGGGTTGATTATAGTTGTCCGTCCAAAATAAAAAATCCTCTAATATATTCGATGCGTATATCCTATAGTCTGTTGAAAAATTTAAAAATGCTCCTTGCACTAATATTTTTGTAGCATTTGCACCACCACTTGAATTGTTTGTATCAAATTGTATTATATAATTTTTAGCTAATTTTGCATATGCAAGAGACTGAAAATTATTAGTTAAAAATAAATAGACGTAGCCGTTAGATTCATCAACTTGTTGACCTATACATTCTAAACCTGCAACTAATCCAGACGAAGGGGCTATATCAAGTACCGCAAAATTTCCTAATACATTTTCTAAAGACCCTACTGAATCTCCTTCAGATTTATTTACTTGTATATTTACAGCATCTCTATACTCACCCTGAGGCATTAGCCTAGCGTCTAAATCTTTATTTAATTTGCTTTTTATAAAGGTATTTCTTGCTTGTGCCATTAAATTTTAGTGTTTAATCCATTTCGATTTACCTCTCATAACTTGAACTATTTCGTCAAGCTTAATGTTTGATAATCTTATTTTTGCATTTCTAAGCTTTGCTCTTCTATCTTTTTGAAGACGTGCAACTAAGTACTCTTGCTGTCCTGCTCTTGTAGATATCATAGAATACAATATAGACGCGTATAATGCATCTTCTGCTAGCTTAGGTACTTTAGTATCTGAATCATAAGCCAAGCCGTCTGATATGTATTCTAATACAATTAGCTTTCCAGCTAAATTGCTTGAAAAGGACATTTTACCGTCACGTTCGTCCATATTAAACCAACCATTTGCTTGAGCATTCTGCGGATCTAATCCGTATTGTCTTCCCCAATTCCAGCTTCCTTCAAATCCATAAGCATTTTGAAAATCAATAACCTCATCTATACTATTACCTTGTTGGCCATCAATTAAAGTATCATTTGCTTTTTTCCATCTTTCCTCTGTAATAGAAGTTCCTTCTATATTTTCTCCAAAATTGTCTTGTGTTGGTACGCCTGCTTGATCCTGTACAGGTGTTCCAAAAGGAGCTATAGTTAAGTTGTTTGCAGGATATATAATTCTTTTTACACCTAGCTGATCTATCCAAGATACTCTTACGTAGTTAACATAGTCTTGAGGCAATATAACGCTTAAGCTTGCTGGTATATTTAGCTCCTGAGAATGGATACTTTTTAAGGTATCGTAGCTAAATTCTTGCAAACTTCTTTTTGCAAAAAACAATACATCTGATTTTTTAGCAGTTTGTATTAATTTACCATCACCCACATAGCCAACCATAAAGTTGTCTATAGCATCTGTTAACTTTATATATTCATAGCTTCCGTAATTATCCTCTACGGTATCTCCATAAGCCTTTTCAGCTTCTGTTTGACCATACTTGCCTCCTGTTAAAACTTTTAATTGCACAACAACAAAGGTTCCTGTAGCTAAAGTAGCTGTAATATCTATAACATTATTTACAACAGTGTAAGCTAATAAATACTCTGTATAAGTCCCAGGCAAACCATTTGCGCTGGTATATACTTTAAAGTTATTTAGAGCATAATCTGCATTAGCGGGGTTCCAATTACCGAATACTAAATCTGTATCAAATGTAGTTGGGTATACTTGAGAGTTGCTTCCTGTAGATAAAAAGCCTTGAGCTCCTTGGTAGTATTGTTGATTAGTTTCAGTTATTAAACCCATTTGTTATTATGATTTTTCGTTAATTGACGCTTGTTGTGCTTCTTGAGAAGCTACCTGTATTATAGTAGGATCGTTTATTATAACTCCTGCGTATTTTAATATGCCAATTATTAAGTTATTTTTTTCAGATATATCTAATTCAAAGTCTACAGACGGACCAGAAGCGCTAGCATTATACAGGTATTGTCCTTGTGTACCAATATTGAATCCCCAATTAGGAACAGTTGGTGCGAAAAGACAATTTATATTTAATGTCATATTTGTAACAAAAGGAGTTACTTTGACAAGAAGTTGTTGCACTATAGATGGAGCAACCAATGTAGTTGTTTGAGTTGTTACCGCCAATGGATATTGAACGGTTGGAATAGTTAATTTAGATCTTGTAATTTTATTAAAATCTGATTGACTAACTAATTCAGTTACAGAATTGTAAGTAGGATTTCCGGGATATGTTGATACTATATTTCCTATTTTATATATAACACCAGCCCCTGAATATATAAAACCAAGGTTTGTTGTGTTATAAGTAAAAGCAGCATTTCTTTCAAACGGAAAAAGTTTATAAGCGGTGTCTTTAAACATGTTAAAAAACTCCGTATCGTTTTGAGTATTTTTTTGATTTTGACGGTTTAATTGATTGCCGTCTGGAAAATAAGATTCGAATATCTCTGTTTGCACTTGTGCTGCTAAACTATTAAATTCAGCCGGAGGTATATAACCTCTTTGTTCTTTGTTTAGAATGTACAAGACTGTTTGATATACTGTGTTTATACTTACTGCCATTTGTTTATTTTTATATACTAAAAAGGCGGCCGAAACCGCCTATATATAGTATCACTTGTTTTTATAGTTTTTTATCTATAGATTTATAGATTTCAACGCCTTCATCTGTTTTTAAGAAAGCCGCGAACGCTGAGTAAGGGTTTTCGTCAAAAGGAACGTTCATTAGTTTTCTGCCAGTTGACACCCAAGTAAATGTTCTTTGATCTTGTGATAAGCTTATAATGCCATTTTCTTGTGCTCTAATAGCAAAGTTTCTAAGCTGTACATTTTCATCATTAGCTAAGTTAATAAACAAAGCTGGATTATTTCTAGCAAATAATAATAGATCTCTTCTTAACTCTTTTGAACTCATTGCGTTTACTTTAGAACCTAATTCAACTCTAAGTATTGCTTCTGCTTGATCTACATCCATAGATCTAGCTGCGTTTAATGCGTCAATTTGTAGATCTAAAATATCTAATTGATCCACTGCTTCTTTAATTGCGCTAAACTCTTCGTATATTCTTCCTTTTAATGGGTGATATAACGATAATAGCTTTTGCAAATTTTGTTTTTCTTTTGGGACTAACAAATCACCGTCTTTAAATATAATGTGGCCTAATGTTGCTTCGCCTTTTTGCTCATCTATAAGTGGGGAGTCCTGATTTGTAGCATATCTAATCTCTCTTTGTCTGCCCGTTGATTCATCAAAATATAGTAAAGAATGTTTTTTTGTATGTCTGCTTGGTATTGTTAATGTTAGGGGATTTTTATTACTTCTTAAGTAATAAACCCTATCTTTTATTTCCCAACTTGGTTTAGTTGTTTTTGGAGCGGATTTTACCGCTGCTTCTTGAGGCGCAACCTCAACTTGCTTTGCTTTAGCTTGTTTAGCCATAATATAATAAAATTAAATAGTTATAAGAGTAATAATTACCCCCGTTAGTTCAACGAGGGTAAGAATTACATTAATGTTGAATCAATTAGATTCCTTTAAATAATACAAAGTTGTTAGCAGCTTGTGTTACTAAACATCTTTCAGACAGGAAGTTTACTTCCATAGCATCTAAAGTAGATGTAAATGCACCACCGGCAGAACCAGTTAACCAAGACTTCATTCTTCTGTCATCAGCTTGTGAAGCTCTATAACGTACGTGTAAGAAAGGTCTACGGATATTAGTTCCTAAAACTTGATCATATACTGTAGAAGTTCCAGCTGGCACTAATACACCTTCAATTGAACTTATTCCGTCAATACCTCCACGAGTAGAAGCGTCGTTTAAGTATTTCCAGTCAGTTTTGTAAAAGTCGTAAGAACCTCTTCTAAATCCTGAGAATCCAAGGTTTAAAGCCATTTCTTCTGAATTTTCAAATAATCCAAAAGCAGTGCCTCCAGCAAATCCGCCAGATATACTAGCTAGCATATCGTCAAAATCTAAAGCAGTTTGTCTTTGCAAGAATAACATATTTTCTTCGATAGCTCCTTGAGTATCTAAGTTTTTCAATATGTCATCAAAAGCATCCAATCCTGCAGCAGCAGTGAATCCTACATTTACATTTCCACGATCTTCAATAGCGGCAAATAAACCTTCAGTTCCAGCTAATTTAGCAGTTGTAACAGCTGCAATGCCATCATTTTTTTCACCTTCAACCATTGACATTTCTAAATAATCTTCAAAACGTAATCTTGTTTCAGATTCAGCTTTTAAATACCATAAGTATCCAGATGTTCCGTCTTCAGTCGCAACTTCAACCCATCCAATTTGCGCCATATCAGAACCATTAACGCTGTATTGGCTTCTAATAATAATTGGGGTATTTGCATACTGCGTAAATTGTGGCTCTACAGATACTCTAGCATTAGCGCCTGTCATATCTACTCCTTTTTGGTAAGCAGAACCATATACAAATATTTTTAAAGTAGCAGAACCAATTGTGACACCGTTGTCTGCATTCTCTAAAGCCTTATTGTTAAAAGGTTGTACGGTGATAGCTTTAGCTCCAGCACCAGGAGCAGAAGCAGAAACAAGACATTTAGCCTCGCCGCCAGTTGCAGGGTCTAAAACAACTATAGTATCATTTACAGAAATAACATTATCTACTCCCGCAGGTATAGTAATAACGTTACCATTAGCAGGAGCCGCACCAACGCCACCTCCAGTAGCAGAACAGTCATCATAAGCAATGTGTAATCTATTTTGTTCTGACCAAATTACTTGATCACTTGACATTGGCATTTCAGCGCCAACCATTCTTAAGAAGCCAGATAACGTACGATTTCCGTAACGCTCTACTTCTTGTTCGTATACTTCTGGTAGGTATTGCTGTGCAAAAGTATCGCTGTTTCCAGCACCACCATCGTCGAATTTTAGGTAGTTAGTATCCAATAGCTGTTGAGTTTGGCTAGGGATAATACTACCAAATTGAGGAGTTAAACTCATAATTTTTAGTTTTTTTAGTTAAATTTTTTTGTTTTAATTTTCAGTTTTGTAGAGTCAGCACCTGAAATTGCTTTAACTTTAAATCCATTTAAAAACACTTCACCTTGAGTTGACCTAGCTTTGGCACTACTTAAGTTTTTTGAACTGTTTACGACTTCTTTCACAGCGTCTGCTTTTCCTTGCTCATAGAAATGAGCGGCAATCTTATCTACATTGTCAGCGGCATACATAGCTTTGTGATAACCTTTTGTATCTGTAACATTACCTTCAGCGTCTAGGAACTTCCCGACAAGGTTTTTAATGTTAGATTGGCTTTCTGCAACTTTATCACGATTTTGAATGTTGTACTTATAATTCTTTTCGCCAACTTTAATATCGAAACCTTCGAAACTGTCGTTAAAAAGCTGTTTAGTACTTTCTTTAAATTGCGTGTGCTGTTGCTCAGCTTGTTCTTGCTGCTTATTATATCGGTTAAAAAAGTCCATAGCTTTTTGTTGGTCTTGAGTAACGCCCGGTCTCAACTTGATCTCGTCGTAATATTTACTCTTAGTTTCCTCTAAATAGCCTTTGGCTTTTGCAACTTCTTCTTTAAACGCAATTTTCTTTTTGCGCATATCTTTTTCCTCATCCACTTCTTCGTCATAAACAAAGTCTTCTAAAATGAGATCTATATCTTCGCCTTCTAAATAAGGCTTTTCTTTTTTGTAATATTCTTTTAACAGAGTAACATCGTCT
>JACKZZ010015972.1_pt1 | contig 10567 bp, 5 predicted proteins | sample 8027871 | NCBI WGS metagenome assembly JACKZZ01 (sample SAMN15724774, study PRJNA655200) | protist metagenome | isolation source: fluorescence activated cell sorting (FACS) single amplified genomes of... | place: USA: West Boothbay Harbor, Gulf of Maine | collected 2000-07-19
TGATAATCCTGATAAAGTCAGAATGGTAATCCGAAATCGAGGTGATGACCCAACATCGTACTGCTACTACCACACTGACAGTGGACTAAAAAACTTCGCAGCACTACAAGACAACCTTCGAGTAGACCGCCCCATTAATCACTCATATCAAGTAATGTGTCAATACTCCGACACAGCGGCTGCCCCGAGTCATGAATTCCGGCACCTTGAAGGTGTTCTGTCTACCCACGTAGATGATAGTCTCTCAACTGGTACTGAACAGTCTGAAGCTGTAGTCTCTGAGAGATTCAAATCCGCCGGCATGGCAATCAGTGAGGAAGTAGTTGGACTCAACAATGAAGTCGTCTTCAGGGGCGGAGAAATCCAAATGGAAGTTGACCAACGGGAGAGCCACAAAGGTAAAATTTTGTATAGTGTGGGCTATGAAACCAAGGTCATGTCGCTCGAGTATTGTCAATTCTGTGAAACATTCGAGTCCCTAGCCCGAGAGCAACTCCTCCGAGCTCCCACTGCAGCCGATCAAAAATGCAACATTGATGAACTGAAAGTCCGAAAAAAGGTCAACTGGCTCATTGAGGATATGGTCAAGCAACCAGAAGGCTGGCCGCAGGGTCTACTATCACCACTTCTGTCGCCCACTGACGCAACGCAGTGGAAATCCAGACTCTACAGCCTGGGATACCTTGCACGCAGGGACCCCCGTTGCGTCTCCTCCTTCCTCCTCCTCACAAGAAGTCAACCCCGTTACGGATGTGAGCAGAGCTTAAATCGAGTAATTGGGTGGATAAAACAACTAGTCGGTAGACTCAAGTGCTGTATGCCTCCTCTCACTGTCTACAAACACCTCAATCCCCGTTTTGCGGTCCTACAACTCATGGACGCGGGATCGAAAGCAAGACTTTCGGGGTTCTGGACGCTAATCATAACGGAAACTGACTTTCTTGACATATTCGCGGGGAGAGAGTTTGACCCCCGCCCGTTCTGGTGTTCAACTTTGCGTTTTGAATCGGAAACCTTTGTGGCAGCGAAGGTCGAGGATTCGCCGTGTTTGCAGGAGAAGGAAGGGAGAGAAGGGGTGGGAGGGGTATGAGGAGAGGCTGAGTAAGGAAAACGCAAACAAAGATATTAATGACTCTGAGAAAAGTCTGAGTAAGGAAAACCGTAACGAAAACCAAGAGAATGACTCTGAGAAAAGTTTGAGTAAGGAAAACGCAAACGGTAACCAAGAACCTCCTACTCGACAACCGAACGGCAATCCAGAAGCAGTGGCGAACCAGGACTCTGACTCGTCTGAGGTAGATAAATTGACCGTGAAGAACGACTGCAGAAACGACCACGAAAGAGACGGGGAAGTCGCAGCGGGCGATTCCGAAGCCCGGTCAAAGGAGGAGAGAGAAAGACTCATTGAATCTGATTCAAAAAAGGAGTCGGGTAGTCACAATGTTAATGACATTGAGCAGCCTCAGGCTCAGTCCGAAGTCTGACTCTAAGATATCTGCCACTGTGACTGGGGCACGAAATTTGATGATCTGAAATTGGACCACCTACACGGATCTTCGACTAGCATTTTGTGACATTATTATTATACACGCGCGGTCTACAGTCTTAGCGTTTATCAAATTTTGTACAGTACTTACTTGCTTACTTAAGTTTATTCAGGAATCCGAATGTACTTCAACCTTCAATTTTACAGTGGCTAACAGTGTCCTAAAGATAAACTACAGTAGAATCACTTTAACTTATCGTCGACTCTGACGTTAAGCTTAGAGTTTTTTTTTTAAAACTTGAAAGGTCAATGATGACATTCACAGTGGTAGTTTTACGATGATCATGTGATAATGATTGGGCTTAAGATAAAAGTGGGCAGTAGCTTGAAAGGTCTTGATACCAAGGTCTAAGTCTAAAAAGTTAAAACGTCTTACATTCGACTGTCACTGGCTGATGTTATTATCGCAGCAGCTGCAGATTGAAATCTCACTTTGTTTTCGTTTTTTGCTTGCATCGTATATCTAAACTGTTCTGTAACTTTTGCGACTCGCGAGACTTCTTCATCGAACAAAATTTATTTTTTTTGTATTAGTGGGTAATGTGCTACCGGTCTAAATGAGACCAAATCCCAATGCACTTTTTTTACTTTCATTCATCGCAAAATTTCGTCGTGCTTGATTTCAGCTCTTCAAGTATTCAAATCCTTAAATTGTACTCTTCAAATGACAGATATCGAAATGTAAATGTACTCTCTTTGGTTGCGTCTCTCTAAATGAAAATGATTTATTTCCCAATCAATGACAAATGTGCTGTCTTCATATCTTCTCATCGTAGTATGGTTTTTGATACTCAACTAAATTTCTCTTATCTGATTTTCTGAATCTCATCCAATCTGCAGTGACGCTAGTTACTATTTACAAAAATCTTAAGTATATCGTCTTATTGTCAAAAAAATCTGTTCATTTACCTTGGTACTGTACTCAAGTACCAAATTTCTCACTAAGTAAGTCTTAATACAGTTACTAAATCTGATTCTCTGTCCAAAATCTCTCCAAACATGTCCCAAACCGGAACCGATACCCGCCCTTCCACCACCTCCACGCACTCCACCGAAACAGACCTCTCCTCCCAGGGCAGGTGGAGCGTGGGCAGCGGAAATAATGGAGATCAACTCTCCGCCCAGCAGCTCTCCTCCTTAAGAGACAAGATGAAACAAAGGTTATCTTATATCGAAAAGCGCCTCCTCGAGATCGACAATAAATTCCACCACCTACATTGGGACGGCACCGTCTTACCGTGTTTGGGTTTCTGTGTCTCTACTGTGATGCTTGTTGTGTCCAGCTCTGACTTCTTGGGTCGTTTTATCTCAACCTGTGATTTCGTGGACGAGGAGGAGCTCAAAAAAGCAACAACTTCAACGGAGGTCCACGATGCGGCGCCGACTCCCCTCTCTGATGCTGCCCTAGCAGACAAAGTGGTTTTCAGCGGGGCGCAGTGGTGGAAGTATGTTCTTGGTTTTGTAATCAGGGGGGTTTTGGTTTTGGTGATGTGTGTGTTTCTGGTGATGCTGTTATTACAGGTCGTTCTGGTGAAACTAGGTCTAAAAAGGGAAATTGTTAAGCTCAAGGTGGAGAGGGAGAGGATCTATGGCACTAAATCCTGGGCGGCGGGGGAGAAGTACGCGGTGCTGCAGACGAAGGTGATAAAGGATGAATGAGCTAAGACTTCAATGGTCTAAGTTACTTAGTCTTTAGGGTGGAGAGAGAGAAAGAGAGGATTTATGGAACCAAATCCTTGGCAGCGGGTGAGAAGTACGCTGTGCTCCGGACTAAAGAGGTGAAGGAGGAGTGAGAGTTGTGCCGCTGGCACTGAAGCTGTAGCAAGCTGAATCAACGTTTAACTTTTGAGGGTGGAGAAATGATAGCTGTCAAACGTACTGTGTACATGGAAATTTTATCGAATAAAGAGACGGGTTGATTCTGAGGGGATTTATCGGGGGGCTTTGTATTCAACCTAACTAATCATTTACTCAAATTTCATCGTTTACCTTTTATTGTCACCAAAAGATTCAGAACTATTATTGTCGTAGCTATATATTGTCGTAAGTTCTCTTTATTGTCGTGTCTCTTTATTCAATATTATCCGTACATCGATATCGATTTCTCTCGTGAACAACCATTTCTCATTGTTGATACATTCATACCTAACCTCATACCTAACCATATCTTATTGATGATTGTGAATCGTGATAGCCTTATGTGTTTTTATCATTATCTACCATTTTCAGTTCCTCGGATTGCACGGTCTCCTAGAGTGCTGCTGGAACGTCTCGACCGCTAAAAATGATGTATATGAATGTATACCTAATAAGTACCACTCAAAGTGTAACAGTACCATTCGATCAATGATCAATGTCATTCAAATTGTGTGATTCAGAAGCCTTATTATCGAAAAAAACTTAAAGCGTGTCAGACGTCTGTCTACTGCTACGACTAAGTGTAGACTAAGACGGTGTTTTTGTACAGCTTCCAATCGAAGCCATAAATTTGGTTAGCCTGAGTCCAGTGTTCGGATCTTTGTAAATCGTAATCATTTTGAATGTAGTTCTTTATATTAATATGCTGAAATCTTGAAATGTAAATATCAGATTCAATTCCTAACTGGCGGTGGAGATTCAGATTGCTCGACTCCAGAGCAGGGAGGTGAGATCACGTAAGTTAGAAACGGTATAGCCGCCTGAGAACTCGAATCTTTTTGTATTTTTTTTCACAAAAAAAACTATCACTGAAAAATGAAGCCAAAAAAACACCATAAAGCCTGATAGCTCGCACATCAGCAGTCACAGCGTGGCGCTGAATAGCAATTCTTTGTTCGGGAGTCTATCTCTCCGAACGGCGGATTTGTGATTAGCGGTTAACTTGGAAGTAGGCGCGTTCCTATAGCGTTTTCGGCTCTCATTTTTTTATTGTTTTTTACTTTGTGCTAGTCTTTACTCATGAAAAAAATGCAACCAAATCCTCGTTGTTTTTTTTTGCTCTTACTTTCTTTCAACTTTTAATCTTTTTAAATGAGAAATCAAATTCAATCTTCAAAACGCAAAATTCAGTCTCGTGAAATTAGTTCAGATTTTCAAGCTCGTATTAAATTTCCTCATTTTCTTCCAAATATTTCCAGAGAAATTTATCGTCGTCTTAGACAAAACGATATACTTATACCACTTTAAACAGAGTTTTACCGTTGCTGAATATCCAAACAGTAACTTTAAGCTTAGCTGAGTCACATTTCCTTAAACAAGGTCAACACCCACTTAACTTATTTCACTGTCGTAGTGAGTTCATTGAATAAATAGCTTTTCGATAGCACACCATCACAATGCCAACCTCTACCAAACTCGCCAAAACCACCACTTTGTGTATCGCTGCCGCCTGTGGCGACTTTTCAGGGGCGGTTCTCGGCGCCGAAGCCGGATTTCTCTCAGCTCTAAAAGAAACTTTCCTAGGTACTAAGAATCAGACTGAGTCTATTAAGTCTGGTAATTCTCCAATCGCAGCGGCAGCCGGGGCCGCTGCGGCCTCAAGTTCGAGTCCAAAGCCTGAGTCTAGTCCTAAACTGGATGATGTCCCCAAAGTTCCTCTTCCCAACACATTTGATTTAATGATTCAGAGCGCTGGTTCGGATAATTCGGACAATATTAAATTTGTCACTGAAATAGACCATGTCAATGAGATTCATGATCAATGTCATGCAGCTGCTCTCAGATATAAGCCGACAGAATTTATCAGTGCAGGCAGACTCGGTGAGATTTTTTGCTGTGAATTATTAAATCCGGGCGTCGACAAGTTCCTGACGAAACCACTGAATTCGGAAATGGATCAGGAGTGTGCTCTCAAGAAGGTTGCATTTCGTGCTGATTCAGATGATTGTCAAGACTTTCAAAACGAAGTTTCTGTTCACAAGCGTTTGAATCTTGCGGACGAAAATAGTGGCACTGATTACGTGGTAAAATTTTTAGGATCCGCCATAGTCAAATCCGATTCTGAAGGATTCATTGCTATGGAGCGCTGTCATAAGCATTTGGGCGATCACATTTTAAGTATTATTTCGGAATCTTCCTCTGAAAACTCTGGATTAAGTGAAAAAACAGTTTTAGATATTTTTCTGCAGGTACTTGGTGCCGTTCAGCATTGTACTAAAAACAAAGTCTATCATGGGGACCTGAGGCTGAAGAATTTCCTTGTCAAATATCATGATAGCAAAGGATCACTGTCAGTGTCAGAATCTGATTCTGTTACTAATACAAATCCCAATGGATCAGTTACAGTATCTATTAAAATTGCGGATTTCGACCAGTCTAAATGTGACACTGTCTGGCAAAAAGAAAGGTATTTATGTAACGGTAAAGATCACTATTTTGCGCCGGAGAAATTTGCGCTGCCTCATCTTCCTAAGTTGACTGAAATCTTCAAAGAATACGAGAACCTAACGCCCGCTGCCAGGCAGTCAATACCGAATGAGGAATATGAGGGTCGTGGGGGATTCGATGAAAGTTTTGAAGATATTAAATATGATTTTCCGCTCAAGTCTTTTATGCATGGAAACCTGAAAAAATTCTGGTGTGAGCTACAGAACTTTTGTGAATTAGAAGAGAACAAACTAGTCTTAGATAATTCTAAAGAGCCTAAAGAGTACAATGCAGAGAAGGCTGATGTTTGGTCTCTGGGTATTATGCTGCTCCAAATGCTGCGTAAGTGTCACTGTGTCAAACCACTGGGTCAAGACTCTGAGTCTCAGTCAGACGACCGTGACGTCAAGAGTCAGACTGACACTAAGTCTGACAAGAGTAGTTTGTATGACTCGTTTAACTTTGGCGGTCAGACTGGAAAATACCCCACTGCAGCGCTCCTGGAAGAAATGAAAAAGTTGAACAAAGGAATCGACTTTAAAGAACACATGCCAAATATGTCTGAGGAACAGCAGCAGCGATGGAAGGCCATTTTAGACAGCTGTTTTAAGTGGAACCCGGCAGAGAGACCTAAGGTAGCGGACTTGATAGAGCAGGTGAAGAAAATCGGAAAGCAGCTGCAGTAAGTGTTAAACTTACTGTGGGTTTATTAGGTAAGTACTTACTTACTTGCAAGTGCGATCAGGGACAGAATCTGTCACTGATCATTTTTACAGTATGGACTCGATTAGGAGTGTTGGTTTGACAGAAAGTTCTTGATGGTCCGTAAAAAAATAAATGTATATAGCCTTAGGGCAGACTTGTCGAGACAAGTTTTTCGGTTTACCGTAGTTAGCTAGCTATTAATTAAAAAAAAAACGAGCAGTCCAACTCTAAGAAGTGCCGCATTATCACCGTATCACATAAAAATGTGCTTTTGGAGATGCTGCTTCAGGTTGGATTGGGCTCGTGTAAATATTGTCAGCAGCATCAGATTCAGAAAGCTTACGTTAAATTTAATAAGTAATCAATATAATTTTAATCATCTGTGAGGTAACTTACAGTAAGTAACTTAGTACAGTCTCAGACTGTCTAGTATAATTCATTTAATTTGAACAGGCCTGGGCAACGTTGTCTAAAGGCTAAGATTGACCCGACGTTTATCTCTTACACCGTTTATCTCTTAGTTCAATCGAAAGGACTCGTTGCTATAATAATATTTGTCGTATCTATACTGTTGTCGTGAAATTCTATATGTTGTCGTTTTATAGCCAATACTTACCAATTTCTAGCCGTTGATAAATAACCACTTCTCATTAACCGAAATCGTGTCGAGACCTACGCAGTAGTCTTTAAGTTATCGTATCGGATTTGCTTATGGATTTTAGTTTGTTTGTACAGTTTGAAGAAATTCAAATCAATGCATTACGAAAAAATAAATATGCTCAGCTACAGGAGCTGTTTCTAACACTGTAATCTGTGTCACTGTGACTTTCAAGTTTGATTAGCTCGCACTCTAACAGTGAGCGACAGTCTCAGTCTGATGCTGATTCTGAATCTGAAAGGTCATTTAAATCATTTTTGTTTGTTAAATTGTTTGCGTTCTCATAAAGCTGATTGTATTTGTTGTCTTGTCTTTCTGTTTTTGTCTTGTCTTTCTCTTGTTTTGCTGTTCACTCACTTACAGTAGTCTATCTCAATCTGATTTTATCTCAAAATCGGAATCACTTGACAGTCTGAGTCACATTGTGACTATCTTGCTGCGGCTTTGCTTTAAGTTTTGTGTTTCGGATCAAATGCAGTCTCAGTCTGACTCTCCCAACACATCATCATACTGGTAGCAGAGGATATTGAGATTTTGTAGTTTAATTCTCACATCTTCAACATCCAACAATCTTAGTCTATTAGTATCTCGTCTGCTGACATCTCTAATAAGTCGGCGCTAGTTTATAAGTAAGTAAGTAAGTATTCAGCTTTGACTGTGACTTCTCACCATCATTCATAGTTAGTGGCATTGTTACTGTACAACTCCAACCATGTCTCTAACACTTCTTTCCACAGCATCGAGGTTCGCCGCTATTTGTGGTGGCTACTCACTGTCAGCTTCTGGTTCGATTCTCGGCACTGAAGCAAGCTGCCAAATTTCTAGTCCATCACCGTCATGTCACCAGTGTCACTGCTTTTCGTTTTTGAGCGAGAAGTTTCAGAAAACAACAAAGTCTACTACTACAGCCTCTGGTGCAAAATGTACAAACAACAAAAAATCGTTAGAAACCGTCAACCAGATTCCGAATCCTGCGCCCCGGTACACGAACTTGAGAATCAATAACTCCAGTGGAGCTCGTTACGAATTCAGCCTCACTCTAGATAGTAAAGATACACCTTCTGAATCTCATGAAGGTGACGGTCAAGGAGGACCTGAGGCTGATGTATTCAGCCTCACTCTAGACAGTAAAGATACACCTTCTCATGAAGGTGACGGTCAAGGAGGACCTGAGGCTGATGTTACCCACAATTTCGTGGCGGCGATAAACCCAGGTAATATGCTCGGATACAAAACTTCTGCTATGGTATTTCGAGCTAGTCGTGTTGCAGCTAATCCGAACTTTGGTAACTTGGGAACTTCAACTGAGACTCTTTCCGGGACCGATTGGTTACTCAACTTACCAATGTTGTTTTTAAGTGCTGCTGCATCTTTTGCAGTGCCAGTACCAGATTCAGAGGCTGGGTCCGGTCCGATTGAAATGTGTACCTTGAAAAGGGTTGACTTTAGAAAACATGGTTCAACTTCAGAGGGAAGGTTTTATGAAGATCTGTTCGACAATGAAGTCGCGGTGTTTCGGAGACTGAATGGAGATGATCACGTCGTCGGCTATTTTGGCTCCACGAAAGATGACAAGGCGGGATTTCTTGCTTTGGAGCTCTGCGACACGGACTTGGCGAGATACTTGTCTAAATACTGTGATCACTCCAGACTAGACGAAACAGGGGTTATAATTCTTTTCGACAAGGTTCTCGAGGCTGTCGAGTTTTGCCTCTCCAAAGGGGTTTACCACGGGGATCTGAAGCTGGCGAATTTTCTTGTGAAATACAATGAACTTGAAGGTCAGACTCACCGTCCTCTTTCACACAGTGTCAGTAACAGGCTCCCAGGGCCAGAAAGGGTATCCGTGAAAATAGCGGACTTCGATCGCGCGGTTGTCAAGGAAAGTAACAGCTGTTATAAGCCAGGGCCTAAGGCTAATAGGTCAAGTTCAAGTTGTAGTAAGACTCAGAGAGCTGCTGCTCCAGGTGCTTCTGCAGCAGCATCATCGGACTCTGAGACTGTCCTCCGTTCCGACCAGCACCCTTTCAGCAACTATTTCGCGCCAGAGAGGCTGCAACTGGGGTACCAGCAATTGATGGAGTTTTGTAAAGAGAACGAAGTTGATAATGATTGCGCTTTTTTAAGCGATGATCATGACTCCTACTCCGCCGAGAAAACGGACGTGTGGTCGCTGGGGATTATCCTTGCTCAGATGCTGGGGCAGATTCAGGTTGGAGATGATGAGAATCATACGCGCAGCGACGATGATCGGTGGAACGTCATACACAACGCGTTTAATTCTTTTGGGGTGGGGTATCCGTATAATCTGAAAGAGATAAAGATCCTTGACGTGCTGAGAGAAATGAAGGCCTTAGGCTCAGTTAGGGGCGACGGCGTGGATCTCAAGAAGTGGTTGCCAAACATAGTAAAAAAATTGGGATTGGAGGCTCAGCAGCGGTGGAAGAGAATACTGGACGGATGTCTCAAGTGGAACCCTACTGATAGGTTCTCAGTAAAACAATTGAGGGAGGAAGTGAATGATTTGAAGAAAATCGTACTACTTTTATCATAGTCAGTCTAAATTCAGATGCCGGGAATGTTCACGGTATTCTGAATGAAGACGCAAAGTTAATAAGTAGTTGTTTCTGTGGATTCATTAATTACAGTAAAGTTTAAGTAGATAGTACCGGACTGACGCCGTATTACTGCGTAGACGTAGGTTGTCGTGTTGCGCCCCAAAAGACAAATAGTAGACTTGGGTAAGAACACCTTTCAGTGACAAATCTAATAGATTGTGTGAAGTTTCGAAAATGAAATACCATGAAGAAAAACAATCTTGTCTAGACTTAGTGCCGCTGTGATACTTAGCGTAACCTCGGCTGACGATCTGTCGTTATTAGTCTATTGAAGCTTTTTGATTTCAAGAAAAAAGCTGAAATGGTGTCCACAGTCCATGTGTGCCAATAGCAATCAACGTCTACTCAGACTCAGACTCTTGTCTCAAATTTCCAAATTAAAATTTCAGATTATGCTGATCAGTACAATCGAATTTTTTTGGGATAATCAAGGTATAGACTCTAAACTCCATCATATCTCAATTTGTTTGCAAAAAATGTCAGAATCATTTTAGCGTCTCGTCTTGAAATAGTAAATTTTAATCTTTCAATTTCAAAATTCAAATTCAATTTCTTCCGGTAGCGACGGCGTCTGAAATAAATGAAAAATTGATTTAAATTCAAAAGTATATAGCAAACCTATTAACATAAATTCATTGAATTTGTCAAAAATTTTAATTTTTCACGCCATGGCCCATAATTTGTCTTGACTCTTTC